>JACCDO010221583.1_pt1 | contig 12613 bp, 8 predicted proteins | sample 7446101 | NCBI WGS metagenome assembly JACCDO01 (sample SAMN15323440, study PRJNA562643) | freshwater metagenome | isolation source: river surface water | place: USA:Blue River Watershed | collected 2017-08-16
GGACTTACCACTGTGGTGCCCGACAACAGAATCATCATTCACCTCGAACCCCCCAGAGCGCAAGATTCTATAGGACTTTATCGAGACTATATTCTCGAAACGCTCACCCACGAGTTGGCTCATATGGTGGTCATGCAAAATCGCGAGGGAATTTTTAAAATTCTAAGTGCTGTAGTGGGCACAAGTTCTAGGCCACTTGGGCTTTGGCCTCGATGGATGCATGAGGGGCTCGCCGTTTGGGTTGAATCCTATTGGGGTGGTCGACCTGCAAGTGGCGCCATTCGCTATGACGAGCGCAAACTTCTACAAAAAATTTCCCAAGAAGGTCGCTTTCCTTTTTCGAACACTCAGCTAGACGGGCAACAATCTTTAAATGCCATTCAAGAAGGAGATTTTCCTTATCATTATGGATGGGGACTCATAGATAAAATCTCTCAAGAATTATCTCAAAAAGGGCACGCTTGGTCTGATGTTTTAAGGATTCAGTCTCAGAATTTGGGAATTTCTTATCGAGTTATTTTTCGTCAAAATTTTCAGATAAACATAGATCAATTGTTTTTGGTATATCAAAATCAGTTTGTTGCTCAGTCGGCCTCTCTAGACAAAAAAGACTACGATCAAAACATATTTGTAAAAAAGGCGGCCTCTTCAGAAATAACTCAATTGTCGAGCAGCGAGAATTCGGTGAACTGGATAGAAAACTCAGTTGCAAACAATATTGCAACTCAAGTGTTGGTTTCTGAAAATCTCCAGACCCAAAAAACAATTAAAATGCCATGGACTCGAAAATTCTCGATTCCTTTGCAAGCTTATCCACGCAACGAAAGTTCGTTTTGGGTATTGTTCCGCCAGAATTCAGATTTAGTTGTTAATCGGGGCTATGACCCCATGGGTAAGGTTTCGACTTTTGTGGGTTTGTTTAATTTAAGTGGCAAACTTGTTTGCGTGCTTCGAGAACCCCAAAACCCTCGAGAGTTATTTGTTCATGGTGAAAATATATTTTGGGTAAATCAATCTGAACACTATGTACAATCCATTAAGGGCGTTCAAATTCAGGGCGACGCCTGCAACTATGGAGCCGTTAAAGAACTCAATCTTGGCCTAAAGAGTTTCGACAGAGTGAGTGGTTTGTCTTTTGACCCAAAAGACGAAACTGTTTCATTTAATGTTCACAGCCAAGGAGTTGAGACCTTCAAAATATTTAGCTTTGCAAAGAATGGATTTATCCTTGAGCAGTCACTTGGTGCTCGACCGGTTTATGGAATTCGGAAGTTTAGAAAAAATACCTATGTGGGGCAGGCTTATTGGCCCGATTACTTTGGCCCGGTATTTTTAGAGTTTAACGAAAAATCTAAACGACTGCAGATATCTTCCACAGTTCCTTTAAAAATCGGTGGACTTTATAGTTCGATTGTCGAGAATCAAAATTCCATTTGTTTCCATGAAGGGCAGTGGGATCAAGACTTTGTATATTGTTCTTCCGTAGACCGACTTGTCACCAAGCCAATCAATTCGGATTTTCCCGAGGCTTCTGAGCTAAAATCAACACTCGCATCAGAACAAAATCAACCCATTGTCGAGAAAGATCATTCAAGGCTTAAGGCTTTGTGGCCAGAGTTTTGGGTTCCCACCGCTATTGCCACCGACACAGGAATTATTTTTCAAGGTGAAACATTTTTTTATGACTACGACCAAGTGCATTCGGGACGTTTAGGAATTGGATACGAAAGTAAGAGTCAAAGTCCTTATGTTTCTGTTGGCTTTAAAAAACGCCGCCTGGGTTGGGGTCCACTAGACACTCTGAATGCTAGTTTTCTTTATTATGCTTCGGAATTAGGTCAGATACAAACAAGCAAAGAAACCATTCAAAAAAAAGTGGCCTCTCAGGTTCAATTGTTGTCTCATTCTGCTTGGGTTAACTCGGGTTATAGATTTGAATCGGGATTGGCTTTAGTAGGTTTGAGTGCCAGCCAAGCGGGAACTTTTGATGCCTATGGAATTGTGGCTCCGGCCTTTAGCTTGGCGTTTAGTTCAAGTTATGGAAAAAGCCACAGAGGCGCATTTTTCCGACTTCCAAAGTCTTACTCGGGATGGATGATTGATTCTTATACCAAATTTTTAAGAGGTCCTGAGTTATATGCATCTTTGCAAGGGCAGGTGAGTTTAGGAAAAGGCACGGCTCTAGGGTCGCATGTTGAGTTTGGCTACAGTGATCCGGCCAATTTCCCGGCCTCCTATTTTGAAGTGACTGGACTTCCAAGTTTGGCTTTTGCCCAACCGCAATTTGTGAGTCGAGGATTTCCTTATAGATTCACAGTCACTCCTAAAGTTTTAAGAGTGGCTTTAGAGTATGGAATTCCAATGGGAACTTTGTTGGATTTTGAATTTTCTTGGAATCGTTTGTCTTTAAGAGAGAACGACATCAAATTTATTTATGAGACGACTTCCTTTAATACTTATTCTGAATCGAGTTACAAATTAGGTAAAAAGTTTTTTCATACCCTGGGTACGCAGGTCGATTTTTGGGGCGGAGGCTTGCATTACATTAAATACAAACTAGGGCTGGGTGCGTTTTATGGGTTCGGGCCTTTCGGGGGAATGCACTACAGTCTCACTCTAAACACAGGCTTAAACATTTAATGAAAAATAGAATCATTTGTTTTTTCTTGGGGGTTGTCTCGTCGGCCGTATGGGGAAAAAAATTAGAACTACATTCGTTTAGACAACCCATTGTCATGCTAGAAAACGACACGGTCGTTCCATTGGGACGAGGCTTAGCAGTAGATAAAAACACTCAGGTTACAATGGGGCGCAATTCTGTAGCAACTTGGGATAGTCCCTTAGGCTTTACAATGACCGTTGTAGGTCCTGCCTATTTTTTATTTCATTTTTCTCAAAACGGAGAAATTGAAATTAAGTTCGACTATGGAAAATTGTTCGTTAAATCCGAACAGCTAGCCCCAGAAACTTCTGTGATTGTGGGGTTGGAGTCTGAAAGATACAAACTCACTAACGGCGCGATGATATCTGTATCTAGAGGTCCCGGAGCAAACAAATTTGAGTTTCTGAATTTAGGCACCAATTCTCTAAGTTTGGAATCAGGCGAAGAAATTTCTGTTGGGCAAATGGGTCTTGTTGCAGAAAATGAAATCTACCGATCCCAGAAAAACGATTCCGATCTTAAAAACGAAAAAAGACTTTTTATAAAGTTACGAAACCTTTTGTCCACAGAACCCACGGATACAGAAAAAGACTCAGTCACTGAAGTTGCCTCACTTAAAAAGTTTATCGAAGGCGGGGTGTTTTTTGGTTTCACAAGGCTCAGGCCGCTCAGCTCGGGATCCACATTTTTACAAGATTTGGGAGGCATGGGCGGATATCTTAAAAAAGGACGTAACTCCTATTTCGGATTCCCCTTAGACCCATTAAAAGTCACTCGAAATCATTATTTGTATGCGCCAAGTATTAGGTGGGGTTGGGGTTTATATTATGCCTCATTTTGGATTGAGCCCATTGTGGGATTCCCACTCAAAGCTCAGTCGCTTGTGCCGCATATATTTTTGGGATGGGGTTGGGAAGGTATCAATATTGATTTACTTGTGGGGCCTTCGTTGGATTTTGGTCGACTGACAAATTCTGAATTCAAACTCAGGTGGCCTGTGGGAACTGGGTTCGATGTGAATTATCGAATAGACGTGGCAAAGGTTATGGATTCAGAGATGGGAATCATTGTGGGGTTAAGGTATATATTGGGGGCATACACCCGAAACTCTCAAAAAGCATCGACCACTGCAGATTTAGTGGTACCGCAAAGTTTTTTCACTCACACTTATAGTTTTCAAACAGGACTTAACTTTAGATTTTAAAAATAGGTGTTAATATTTAAATGTGGGTTCATCCAAAAATTTAAAACTTAAATGCCCCTCTTGTTCTGTAGAGCATGATTTAAACGATTATCCAGGGGCGTTTGAAATTCCATGTTCCTGTGGCTACTCCATTCTTGTTCCAGACGTAGATGCTTTTTTAAATCAAGATCCCGGAGAAGAAACTCGGTTTGAAAGTCGGGTACCGACTTCTATGGAGGCCGAAGACGAGGCCATAAAAGTCGAAGCGCAGGCAGTAGAAGTCGCGGGTGATTTGTCTTTTGAAATAATTAACCCCGAAGATGCTCCCGAAAACAGCGGGGGTGCTGCCGCTATGACTACCCCCGAAAAATTACCCCAGGAGATGGCCTACGATCCCTTTGAATTGCCCGCAGAGACTCAAGCAAACAATGAGTCGGACTTAAGTCCAGAAGTGCCAATGACTCAGGCTGGTGCCATAATTCAAAAAAGCCAGCTTGCAAGTTTTGGCCAACTTGTGGGTCCCAGTTATTTGGTTTTATTGCGAGATTTAAATCGGGAACAAAAATTAGAAATATTACACAGGGTAGAGTCTATGCTTAGAGAACGACCTTGGCTTGATGACTACTGTCGAAAAAACAAATTAAAATTAGAAGACATCGTTGAAAAAAATGAAGTCGACGCAGTTCCAGAAATACTAGCCGTTGAATTGTTTTTGATAGCCATAGAACTCGGCGGCGACGCAGAGGTTCGATCAGTTTCTGTTTAGTAGATACTGTTTGACAGGCTCTAAGCAGGTTTCCAGTTTCATGCCTCTGGATCCTTTAAAAAGAATCAAAAAATGTTCGTTCTGATTTTTTAAATAATCTAGCACTACTGGGGTGGCCTCTTGGGTCTGTGAAATTGTTTCAACGCTGGAGTTTTGTGAATTCAGAGCTTTGTGAGCTTTTGAAAACTCGGGTCCAATCAAAAAAATCTTAGAGGCTCCAACGCTATAAACTTCCTTAAGAACTTCTAAATGGGCTTTCCCAGACTGATCACCAAGATCCAGCATGTCGCCTAAGACTAAAACAGACCGAAGATTAGAATTCTGGGTTTTGTTGAGTTTAAAATTGTTTAAACCTTCTCTAAGCGAAGATGGATTAGAGTTGTAATGATCTTCAATTAAAAAGTTTCCTCGTATTTGAACAAGACTTCCGCGTCCCTCGGCGGGCTTAAGGTCGAGAGCACCTTTTGCTATTTCATCTACAGACAATCCCAAATGCCGACACACTTTTGCTACCAAACAGGCATTTTGAATTTGAATCGGTGAAAGGTTCTTGAATTGATAAATGGATTGGTCTGCGATTTCGCTAAAATGAACCTTCGGCACACCTCGATATCGAACCAAATATTTGTCCTCAGAGGGCGCAAAAACATGACCGCCGTTGGCTAGAGTTGTGTCGAACAAAATCTTTTCCTCGTTGAAAACATTCTCAACAGATTTGAGCAAATTTAGATGCTCTTCGCCAATCGAAGTCAAAACGGCTAAATCCGGCATGACAATTTCGCAGTGGCGTTTCATATCACCGGGGGCATCAATTCCAATCTCGATAATTCCAATTTGGTATTTGCTATCGAGTTGCTCTAAAGTTTTTGGAATTCCGAGTTCACCGTTTTGCGATTTAAATGTTTTAAAACAGGTTTTTGTTTTTGATAAAATCGAATACAAAAATTCTTTGACAGAAGTTTTTCCTGAGCTTCCGCCAACGCCAATTATGATTCCTTTAAATTGTTGCCTAAAATATCGAGCGCAGCTTCTATGCGCTAAATGCGTGTTGCTAACGGGTATAATATTAGGATGCGCTGAAAAACTAGAGCTTTTGAGCCAATTGATATCAGCAATCACCTTAAAGCAACTATTCAACAATGATTCATTTATAAAACTATGGCCATCATGTGTGGCGCCCTTGATGGCTACAAAAACTTTATTGGTAAGATCGGCTCGCGAGTCAGAGCTAAAGCCCATTGCGCCGCGAATGAGAGAGGTGTCGAATTCATCCTGTAGATTCATTTGTGATTAGATTAAAATACTTTTTACAATAAATCTCAAATTGAAGGCCTCGGTCTTCAAAGTTTTTGAATTCGTCCAAACTTGTGCCCCCAGGCGACAGTAGTATCACATCCGGTTGTTTGGCTAAGTCGACCAAACTTCTAACGGCTTCTTCGAGTTTATTAAAATACATGCTGTTTGTTGAGTTCAGGGCCTCTTGAATAATTTTTCCAGAGTATCCAAAAAAAACAGGAGTCACATTTTTAAATCGACTTAAGGTTTCTTTAAATCCTGACCACGGTAAGTTTTTGTCTTTACCGCCTAAGAGTAAAAATATTTGAGAGTTTTTAAATCTGGGGTCCTGTGCTGTGGCGGTAAGCGCACTATCAACACTTTCTATGGCAGTGGCTTTAGAGTCATTTACAAAATGAATGCCAGCTTTGTTTTGACCAAGGTACTGGAGTCTGTGTTTTAGTCCTGCAAAGTTCAATAATGTTTTAGTGTCTTCTGTTTGAATGCCAAGTGCCAATAAAATTTCAGCAGCTAGTGCAATGTTTTGATGATTGTGGGCACCGATAAGTTTTGATTGATTTAGATTTAGAGACTTTTGGGTGGTGTTTGAATCAACAATCACAAGTTTGGGATTGGGGTGCTTTTGGGAATACTCAAAAAGGTCTCCACCCAATTTGTTTAAAAAGACTTTAGATCGAGTGATGTCTACGAGCTTCCATTTAGTGTCGTAGTAAGAATTAAGAGATGGGTAACGCTCAAGATGGTTGGGCGACAGGTAGGTAATTGCAGAAAAATCGGGATACAAATGGGCGCAGTTTTCTAACTGATAGCTTGAGAGTTCCAAAACAACAAAGGGGGCTTGCTTTTTGGGTGTAGAGCTTAGTTTCTTCAATATATAATCACACAGGGGTGTTCCCAAATTGCCACCCGCAAAAGAGTTCGGAAAAAGTTGGCTTAAACTATATCCCAAAAGAGACACAGTAGTGCTTTTACCAAGCGATCCGGTTACGGCTATAACTTTTTCGATGTCTAATCCTAAAGCTCCGAGCGTTAGTTCAGAGCAAATCGAGTTTGAAGGGTTTTGTGCAAATGATTGAATCCAGGGTTTGGAGAGTGGATATCCTGGCGACACAATAAGCGTTCGAATGAGTTTCGCTTTTAAAAATTCTTCAGGTGAAGAAAAGTTATTTGTTGAGTCACTAAAAAAGAAAAAGTCTTTATTGGACTCAAACCCAAAGAGTTCCAGAACTTTAGAGGCACTTTGTGTGGAAACCCCCTCTCCAATGAGGCCCCAGGGGCCGGGATATTTCGAAACAAAAAGGTTTTTGTAGCTTAAAATGTCCACTCTTAGGGGTTCTAAAATACGGGCTTCAAAATGACGACTATTTCGTTGGGTTGTAACGCGTAGCGCATTGGGTGAGTGGCTGAGTCTTTTTGTTGAATTTAAGTAATCGCGTCAAAAGGCCGATTATAAATATGAAGATATGGGCATATTTGGATTATCAGCTTGGAGTTATTTATATGCACTCGGTGCAGGTGCTCTAATAACTTTGGCTTTTTCTTTGATTTTGAAATTTCACTTCAAAGTGAAATCATTTCCTCTTTGGTATTTAGGGCTTCAGGTATTGGGATTTTCTTTTCTTCCTTATTTCTACAAAGAAGCCAAAATCAAACACGAAGATAAAATGCGTTCTATTTTGTTGGGATATGGCCCTTCCTACGGCTATGCGCTCGATGCTGTTGGGCTCGAGTCGATTAACGAGAATACCGACCCTAATGACACAATTTATTTAAAAATAATTGAGCTGCAGAAAAAATGGTTACTTGAGAATCCTGCGGTTTCTGACATTTACACATTCTCTAAAAATTCAAAAGGACAAACAATACTTCTTGTTGATTCTGAAACCGACTATAACCGAGACGGTAAATTCGAAGGCGACACCGAATCGCGTACCCCGATTGGTCAGTCCTACGAAGAAGACGCAGATGCTATTGCACAGGCATTTATGGGGAATCAGTATTTTCAGGACGAACCCGTAACCGACGAGTGGGGCGTTTGGATTAGTTCTTATACTCCTATTCAGAATAAAAAAGGCCAAGTCTATGCCTTGTTAGGAATAGATTTTCCAGCAGCTAAATACCAGGCCATGTTGGCGGAATCCTATCGAGAGGTTTTTGCTATTTGCTTAACTCTCTTATTTTTGCTCAATATATCTTTCACAATTGTGCGAGTGGTTTCGAGTCATTTGCAGATCGAGCTCACACTTCAAAAAGATTTAAATGCCTCAAGAGCTAGAGCGCAAGAAACATCTAGGCTGGTTGCACTTGGGGAAATGGCAAGTGGAGTGGCGCACGAGGTGAATAACCCTGTGGCCATTATTGTCGGAAAAACAGAGCAGTTGTTATCAATGATAGAAGACAACAATGTTGAGCCAGTTAAATTTAAAGACTCGCTTGAAAAAATTCTCAACATGACTGACCGAATTTCAAAAATCGTAAGAGGTCTAAGAGTGTTTTCGCAAGATAGTAGTCAGGACCCTTATGCAATCATGCCTATAAGCAAGGTGGTTTCGGATGCTTGCACCATGGTTCAAGAAAAATTCCGTTCATTGGGTGTTTCTTTAAGTATTGATCTTCCGGAGCATCAACACATTCGCTGCCGATCGGTTGAGATATCTCAGGTCCTTTTGAATTTGCTTTCTAATTCTATTGATGCGGTTAAGGATCTTCCTCAGAAGTGGGTTAAGATAAACAGCGAGATTCAAGATAGTCGAATACTGCTGTATGTGACCGATAGTGGTATGGGAATTCCAAAACAAATCGCAGACAAGCTGATGACCCCGTTTTTTACAACCAAAGAGGTTGGTAAGGGCACGGGATTGGGGCTGAGTACAAGTGCAGGCATTCTCATGGCTCATGGTGGAAGGCTTTATTTGAATCAAGACCACAAACACACACAGTTTGTGTTGGAATTTCCAGTGGCTATTTCGTCTTCCCAGGACGATGGTAAAAAAGCTGCCTAAAAAAAATCGACCTGACAAATTTCTGACTCAGTCAAATGATTTTTGACAGAGTATTTTTATGAGGTTTGGCCCTATTCTGAAAATAGATATTCGCGGGTCAGGTGTGTGTTTGCGAAAGACCTTCGAGTTCATACAACTTAGTCGACACGACACCGGGAGGGTCTATGTTTCGGCGCCTATATTTAGTTCTTACCATTTTTAGTTTTAGTCTCAGTGTTTTTGCTAATGCAAAAGCGCCTCACAAAGAATGGGGATTGATTGTGTTCCTAAATGGTCACAACAATCTCGACAGTTTTGGTGATGGCGACATTCAAGAAATGTTGAAAGCAAAAGACACCTCGAACATTCATGTGGTTGTTCTTCATGCCAGTTTGAAATACAAAAAGACTCGTTACCGATACATTGAAAACGGTGTCGCTAAGACAATTAAAGAAGTTTCTCCAGTCGACATGGGTTCGTATAAAAACCTTGTAGAGTTTTCAAAATGGGCGATGAATGAGTTTCCTGCTGATAAATATTTCATCGACATCTGGAATCACGGTGCCGGCTGGCAACGAAATGCTAATGAGCCCGAGCAATTTAGAAACATTTCAAGTGATGATGTTTTCGGAACCGAAATCACAACCGAACAACTGGGTGTAGCTATGAACGAAGTTTCTGCTCATTTAGGTCGTAAAGTCGACGTTGTGGGTATGGATGCTTGTTTGATGGCAATGGCCGAAGTTGCAGGCGAAATTCAAGGATCTGCAAAAGCTATGATTGCATCGCAAGATTTAGAACCCGGCGATGGCTGGCCTTATGATATGTTCCTACAAGGATTTGCTAAGCTTTCAGATCGCTCTATCGAATCTGTGGCGTCGTTGTTAACAAAAGCCTTTGTAGATTCGTACACAAACGGCAGTCAGGGATCTAACAGCAAGGTGACTTTGTCGGCTGTAAATCTTGAGAATTTCGGTCGCTTTGAAAATGCGTTAAGAGGACTTTCAAACGATCTTATAAATTCTGCAGTAAGTGATGTTGGATTTATTAAAAGATTTATTGAGTCGCAAAAATATGTTCAGAAGTTTTACCAGTCAGATTACGTTGACTTCTTTGACGTAGTTGCGAACTTAAAAAACAAAAATCTTTTAAGCTCTAGAGCCGTAGCAGACGAAGTTGAGTCGGCATTCAAAGATCTTATGATTGCCAACAATTACGGAAGCTATTTTTCAAAAGCTAAAGGGCTTTCAGTTTGGTTGCCCTACTTTAACTATTCTACTCATGGCGCTCGCTATAGAGAACTTGCTTTTTCTAAGAACACCCAATGGGGTGATTGGTTGGAGAAAGCCTATAGAACCAACAATCAATAATAGCCTTAGTTGTTTAACGTGATGTCAGGGTATTTCTCATTGAGAAATACCCTGAGTTTTTCTTTAAGCTTTTCTTCAATTTGTCTGGCGCGTTCTTTCGAAAATCCATATTCTTCGCCAATTTCAAGAAGTGTTTTAGGTGACTCAGAAAGTAAGCGGCTTTTGAATATTTCTTGATCTCTAGGTTCGAGAGTCAGCAAAAACTCTTCGAGTGCTTTTTTAAATAGAACCTGTTGTTCGATAACTTCAATTTGTTCGCTCGCTAAGGGGTCTAAATCGGCTACCTGATTTTCAAAGCTAACTTCTTTTGTTGTAGATTTTTGAGAACCCGGCGGTGGCTGATCAAAAGATATGTCTTTTGAGGCCAGTCGCTCTTGCATAAGTTTGACGTCAGATTCGTCGACTCCCAGGTTGAGGGCTATCTGTGCGGGTTCCGGCCTGATGCCTTCTCGTTCGAGTCGTTCTTGCTCTTTTTTAAGTCGATAAAATAATTTCTTTTGAGCAGCAGTCGTGCCAATTTTTACGATCGACCAATTTCGCAACAGAAAATCCTGCATATAAGACTTAATCCACCAAACAGCGTAGGTTGTTAATCTTACGTCTTTGGTGGGGTCGAATTCGCGAACAGCTTTTAGGAGTCCAACGTTTCCCTCTTGAATTAAATCAAGCACTCGGGCTCCGTATTTGGAATACTCAAAGGCAAGTTTAACAACGAATCGTAAATTCGCAGTCACTAGTCGTTTGTAGACAGAAATGTCTCCTGACTCTTTGAACTCTTTTAAGAGTTCCTTTTCTTCACTCGCAGAAAGCAGTGGAAATCTGTTCATTTCTTTAATGTAGGTCGACAAAAGATCACGATCTTTAGGCGCAACATCGGGTAGGTTGGTGTTAACAATTAATAAATCTTTCACTTCCGAGGGTGATTCGGTATCTAAATCCTTGGAAATATTAGGGCGAGTGCCCTTAGGTTTACGGGGTGTCATGCAGTTGGCTACCAATTACTTATCTTCTTTTGCTACAATTAAAGCATGGAGGCAAGCTCTACTCTAGTGAGGACGCGAGTCTTGGTTCTCAATGCTTCTTGGGAGCCATATCGAGTTGTGCATTGGCAGAGGGCTGTTTTATTGCTGATGGGTGGGAAAATCGAGGTTCTCGATTCCTATAATCAAATTGTTCGAAGTCCAAGTCTGGCGCTTCAGGTTCCTAGTGTTGTACGCATGAAAAAGTTTGTTGTACCAAAGAGGCGCAATCCCATTGTGAGATTTTCTAGGCAGCATGTATTTTTGCGCGACGATCACAGATGCCAGTATTGCCGAAATGTTTTTCCAGCTAAAGAGTTGACCTTAGATCATGTTGTGCCAGTAGTTCGTGGTGGCAAAAAAACCTGGTCAAATATTGTTACCTGCTGCGCCGATTGCAATCAAAGAAAAGGTGCTCGGACCCCTGCCGAAGCGGGGTTTTCTGGATTTCGTCCGCCTCGAGAGCCCGAACACGGTTTCATTCCCGATTTGTTACTTCTAAAAGAAAAAGTTCCGCAAAGTTGGCGCCCCTTTTTAGAGCACTTAAGTCTTTTTCAAACTAAGACCGCTTAGATATTCAATCCCATTCGGATTCATTTTCGGTTTCTAGCTCGTCTGTGTCTTCGCTTGAGTCGAGTGTACCGTCTTGGTCGGTGTCGACACCAAAGTCAGCTGACTTTTTGATGTTTTCTTTAATGACTTGCCTTAACTGAGATTCGCTTCCGCTAGAGTTTTCGTTCAAAAGAATTTGTCCAGATTGTGGTGTGACCACACTGAAATCTAAGCCGGCTCCGTTTGTGATAGTGTTTGTCATGCTAAACCATCGTCCAAGTCTAAACGCGACCAAAACCTGCATTGATTCAGCGCTTGTTAGGTCGAGAGACTTTCCGGTCGAAGCATTGAGCTCGAACTCTTCATCAAAATCAAATTCTAATATTGTGGGCATAGAGCTAACGGTTCCAGATTGTGTAGATCCAGAATAGCTGCCCACAAGTCGAATACTGTTACCAACAAAGTCGTTGCCAGGCTCGAGTCCAAGTCCAGGGTTAGTGGTAACGTCGCCAGCTTCAATCTTGTCGAGTTTCAGTTTGATTTGGTTATAGGTGTCTGAGGAAATTGAAAGGTTGGAGAACGAAGGAGTTGTTTGGTTATTTAGTAAATCCACTAGGTAGGGGCCTTTGAAATTGGCTTCTGAATCTGTGGCGGAATCGGTGTTTTGAATTTTGATTTCGCTCAATCCAATTTTTGCACTCGAAAGGGTGAGTGTGCCAATGACTGTGCCGCTTGAGTTAGTCAAAGAAAGGTTGGTGGTGGTTTGCGGCGTATAGTTTTGAAA
>JACCDO010534860.1_pt1 | contig 12613 bp, 16 predicted proteins | sample 7446101 | NCBI WGS metagenome assembly JACCDO01 (sample SAMN15323440, study PRJNA562643) | freshwater metagenome | isolation source: river surface water | place: USA:Blue River Watershed | collected 2017-08-16
GATCAGAGGGCCATTGCGCAATGGCTTCACCGACAGCTTTGCCCAACGCATACACCCGCTTGGCCGATGGCAAAGGAAACTGAACCGTGTTGATGCAAATGGGCACCACTTGAACAGGGCAAGGACCTTCAGGCCAGAACAACTTCAGGGGCAAGGTGCACGCATGGTCTACCAGCATTTCTTGGCAGGTGGTGACATCAAAGTCAAGGGCCACCAAGTGATTGATCAAATGCCATGACAGGGCCATGTTGCCTTGAAACGGTGGCAAGGTTGGAATGCCCCAGCCTTCATCTGCATTGTTGTACTGGGCGGCGGCACCGACTGCAAACGTCGGCATTTTGTCCAGGAAAAAATTCAAGCCGTGGTCGTTGTAGAACACCACAACCACGTCCGGCTTTGCATTTTTTAGCCAGTTTTGCACCGGTGGATAGCCGTCAAAAAAGGGCTTCCAATAAGGTTCTTGCTGAATGCCTTTGTGGATTGCGCCACCAATGGCGGGAATGTGAGATGTGGCCAAGCCACCCATGAGTTTTGCCATGCTGTTACTCCGAATGGATCTGCTTTTAGTTGTTTGCAGCTGCGCGCAATTTGGCTTGAAACGCCTCTTTGGTCAGGCCCGTTTGTTGCGCACCAATGTCTTGCATGTCCAGACCAAAGATGCCCGCAAACTTGGCCAGGTAATACGCATTGCCACCTGCCGCAATAAGTCTCAAAACTTGTTTGGAACGAATGGCCTCGGCCTGTTCCGCATTCAGCGCGTAGTTGCGCATGTAGGCTTCAGGGTCTTCTACAAAGGCTTTTCTGTTGTCGGCCGAATTGAAAGAAAAGCACATTTTGTTCAGCGCATAACCCTTTTGGGCTTGTTCTCCGTCAAAGGGGGTGGTTCCTGGGATGGCCATTGTTCAATCCTTTCTGCTGGCACAAGTTCAGGCACTGATGCGGCCCTTTCGCTTCATGTTGACATGCTTTTTGTTTGTACCAGTTCACCTTCTGACAAAAACTGATCTATGTCATGCATCCCTTTGATTGCCACTTTTAAAAACCTACCAATGACCATGACACAATGCCCTGATGAAATGCTTTCTACTTTGCATGTCGGTGAGCCTCAGCCCAGCCATGGCCTTGGCGGAGGTCTCGCCAGCCAGGTCTGCTGGCTTTGAGATCATGACCTCGCGACAAACAGGCAATTGCATCGCTTGCCATGAGTTACCAGGGGTAGAGGGCTTGGTCAGCAACTTCGGCCCTTCTCTCCAAGGTGTGGCACGCAAGTGGAACCGTGCTCAACTGACGCAATGGGTGAAAGATGCCCGGCAGATGAACCCGCAAACCCTCATGCCACCGTTTGGCGCCACGGAGGGCCTGACAAAAGCTAACCCACCCCGTGCCATCTTGTCCGATGCGCAAATTTCCGAGGTGGTGGATACTTTGCAATCATGGCAATAAACACACCCTCCCTTTACGGGACTGTTAATTCGCAACGTCGAACCGGCATGCTGTGGGCCGCCGGCGCATGGCTGCTGACGACGCAGCAGCGGGCATCGGCTGCACCCATGACAGAACTGCCAAGCGAAGGCATTGAATTGGTATTTCCGCGGCTGGCCGATACCGGCAATGCCGTGCCACTGCAAGCCAACATCCGCGCACCCGAAGGTACTTTCTTGAAATCACTGCGTGTGATCTTGCCGGAGAACCCCAACCCTCTGGCCTTGCATCTGAAACTGCACGGTGAACCGCAAAGCTACCTGCTCAACACGCGGCTGCGTCTTGCCGCCAGCCAATCGGTATGGGTCTTGGCGACCTTCAGCAACGGGCTCGAGCGCGCCAACAGCGCACCCACCGTGATTACGTCGACCGCTTGCTTGGACGACTCCTGATGAGCAACCCCATTCTGACCCGATTGGCCTTTGCAGGTCCTCTGAAAGCAGGCGCCACCCTAGAGGCACGCTGGTCTGCCGCACACCCCATGGACTCTGGTTTTCGGGTGGACGACTCAGGCCGCAAAATTCAGCGCAACATCATTCACACCGTCAAAGTGTTGCTCAACGACCAGTTGATCTTGGAAGCAGAGTTGGGCACCGCCATGACCTCGCCTGTGTACTTGGCATTTCCTGTACAAGTTCCTGCGGGTGGTGGTCTGGTGCGCGTGCTGTGGCTCGATGACGCAGGCCAAGCCGGTGAAACCGTCCAGCGCTTGGTGGTCTGAAGCATGGTGAGGTGTCGCTTGAGCTTGCGAATGGCCTTTGCGTTTCTTGCCATGGTGCCACTCGTTCTGAATGCACAAACGCTGCCGCCTGCACAGCGCAGTGGCAATGCCTTCTTAAGCCCTGAGTTGCGGGCGATGCAAAACGATGCAACGCGTAACCCGGTTCAATTGTGGTTAGAACAAGGCCGCACCTTATGGGGCGCAGTCGACCAGCCCAACTCGTGTTTTCAATGCCATGGCGATGTTCAAAACATGAAGGCAGTGGCGACGCGCTTTCCAAAATGGTCGACCTCCAAACAACAGTTGATCAATTTGGAAGATCAAATATTGGATTGTGCGCAGCGCAGTGGCAAACCCATGAAGGGTCTAGAGAATCCAGATGTTTTGGCCTTGAGTGCCCTCGTGCACGAAAGCAGCCAAGGCATGCCCTACCAAGTCACATCAACGCCAGTTGATGCATCGCAATGGCAAGACGCACTGAACCAAGGCGCCGCGCAATTCACCGCGCGCATGGGGCGCATGAATCTGGCCTGCACGCATTGTCATGATTTGAGCATTGGCAAACAAATGCGCGCCGACGTGATTTCACCCGGACACCCCACTGGCTTTCCCATTTTCAAAATGAGCTGGCAAAGCATGGGCTCGATTGACCGTCGCCTGCGCGCCTGCTTCTCTGGCGTGCAAGCCGACGTGCCCGCGCCAGGCAGCCAAGCGCTGCGTCAACTGGAGTTGTTTCTCAAAATGCGCGCGCAAGGCATCCCCATTGATGGGCCGTCCTTGCGGCGCTGATCAAGGCTAGCAAGCAGCCTGATCAGGGGCACTGAACTTAGACAAATTTCAGGCCGGCATTTTTCAAAGGCAAATCGCGAATGGGTTTGCCTGTGGCCGCATAAATGGCATTCATGACAGCAGGTGCCACCACGCAAATGGTGGGCTCGCCCACGCCACCCCAGAAGTCGTAAGTGGGCACCAAGACCGTTTCGACCTTGGGCATTTGGCCCATGCGCAGCAAGGGGTAAGTGTCAAAATTGGTTTGCTGAATACGGCCATTTTCTACCGTGCATTCACCAAAGAATGTGGCACTGAGACCCATCGCCACACCGCCCTCAACTTGTGCAGCCACTTGGTGTGGATTGACAAAGTGGCCCGCATTGGTGGCGAGCACCATGCGCAGAACTTTGACTTCACCGCGAGGACTGACTGTGACCTCGGCCACCGCAGCGGAATAAGCACCATAGCCCATGAACTGGGCAATGCCGCGGAATACGCCTTTTGGCAAAGGTTTGCCCCAATCGCCTTTTTCTGCAGCGGCATTCAGGACCTGCAAATGCTTGGGGTGATTTTTCATCAGTGACTGACGGAAAGCCAGTGAATCTTTGCCTGCCGCTTTGGCCACTTCTTCAATGAAGCACTCCATGTACACACCATTTTGATTGGTGTTCACACCGCGCCAAGGGCCTACAGGGACGTGGGTGTTGCGAATGGCGTATTCAGTGAGCAAGTTGGGAATGGTGTAACCCAGTTGCGCTTCGCCCGGTTCTTTCCAGAAGCCCTGCAATTGGCGTTCGTCTTTGCCATCTTTGATGGCGGAAGGATTGACCCATGCGTTGATGGATTGACCCGAAGAACGCAAGGTCAGGCCCACCAAATTGCCTTTGTCATCCAAGCCAGCGGTCATGTGACACTGCGACAAGGGACGGTAGAAGTCATGTGCTTGATCTTCCTCACGGCTCCAAATCATTTTGATGGGCGTGCCTGGAAATTGTTTGGCAATTTTGACTGCTTGCGACACGTAATCTTGTTGACCACCCTTGCGACCAAATGCGCCACCCAAATCGGTGACGTAGACATCGCACTTCTCCAAAGGCAAACCCGATGTCTCTGCCAACACGGCCAAAGAGGCTTCTGCATTTTGGGTAGGTGCCCATACTTCTGCGCGATCCGCTGTGACGCGCGCTGTGCAGTTCATCGGCTCCATCGGTGCATGCGCTAAGAATGGCGTGCTGTACGTGGCCTCTACTTTTTTGACGGCATTGGCCACCGCCGCAATGGCATCGCCTTCTTTGCGGCCTGCATAGTTACCTGGTGCTGTCAGGCCCTCTTTCAAATGCGCGGCAATCGATGCGCTGTTGACTTTTGCATGCGGACCTTCGTCCCACACAATGGGCAACTGGGCGAGCGCATTTTTGGCGCGCCACCATGTATCGGCCACCACTGCCACCGTGGTGGCATCCACGCGCACCACGGATTTAACGCCTCGCAAAGTTTTGACTTTGCTGTCATCAAAGCTGACCAACTTGCCACCAAAAACGGGACAGTCCATGACGGCAGCGCACAGCATACCGTCGAGATTGACGTCAATGCCGTAGATTTTTTTGCCATTGAGTTTGTCGCTGGTGTCCAAACGGCGAATGGACTTGCCTGCAATTTTCCAAGTGCGAGGATCTTTCAACACCATCGACTTGGCATCGGGCACGGGCAACTTGGCCGCCGCTGCCGCCACTTTGCCGTAAGTGGTTTTTCGACCCGAAGCAGCGTGCGTGATGACGCTGTTGGCAACTGTCAATTCTGAGACAGCCACAGACCATTCATTGGCAGCGGCTTGCATCAACATGGTTCGTGCCACAGCACCACCGCGGCGCACGTAGTCATGCGACATGCGAATGCCGCGACTGCCACCAGTGCTCATGTCACCCCATGCGCGCTTGCGTTTCAAGTTTTGTCCAGGCGTTGGGGACTCCGTGGTCACTTTGCGCCAATCGCACTCAAGCTCTTCGGCGACCAACTGGGCCAAACCCGTGCGTGTGCCCTGCCCCATTTCGGAGCGAACAATGCGAATGACGCAGGTGTCGTCGGGTTTGACCAAGACCCAAATGCCGACTTCAGGTGAAGCGTCAGTGGCTTGCGCCATGGCCTCCTGGTTTGCAAAAATATTCATACCCAGGGCCAGTCCACCGCCTGCCATGGCGGAAGTTCCCAGCATGAAACGGCGGCGCGACAATGGCGCCATTGAATTTGAAATTGAATTCATGGTGCTCGCCTTAAACTTTGATTTGCTGAACCAAGGCACTGACTTCATCAGCATCCATTTTGGGTAATTTGCGGGTGCCGGCGGCCACATGAATGGCCTCGCGGATGCGTTGGTAGGTGCCGCAGCGACAGATGTTGGTCATGACCTCATCGATGTCTTTGTCGGTGGGTTTTGGTTTGCGTTTCAACAATGACGAAGCCGCCATGATTTGCCCAGATTGGCAATAGCCGCACTGCGGCACATCCACTTGGGCCCAAGCCTTTTGCACAGGGTGACTGCTGTTGGCAGACAAGCCTTCAATGGTGGTGATTTTTCGGCCCGTCATGGCAGAGCCTGGAATTGAGCAAGAACGAATGGCTTGGCCATCGACGTGGACCGTACAAGCACCACACTGGGCAATGCCGCAGCCAAATTTGGTGCCTGTGAGGCCGAGGACTTCTCGAATGACCCACAACAAGGGCATCTCTGGCTCCGCGTCCACTTTTTGGACTTTGCCGTTCACATTAAGGGAATACATGCGCATCTCCTGAAATTGGATGGTGATATGACCATTCTTGCATTCTGCAGTTTTGGCTTTGACCTGCTCTCTGATGGGGCTGAGTTTTTTTCACAAAAAAAAGAGGCCGAAGCCTCTTTGCGGGTATGTACCCATTTTCATAACTCAAGACTCATGAAAGTTTCTTAAAACACCTCGGTGTCCACCTCTGAATTGGCTTGGGCGTTGTAACGACTGCCATGGACAGTTTTCTCATTGATGAGCGCCTCGAGTTTGGCCATCATGTCCGAACCCAATTGAATGTTCACGGCACCCAAATCGTCCAGTAAATGCTGCTCACTGGTAGTGCCAGGAATAGGAATGATGTGCGGCGCTTTGTGCAGCAACCAAGCCAATGCCAGTTGCGCTGGTGAGCAACCGGCCTCATTCGCCAACTGTTGGTAAGGCGCAAAGAGCTTGAAATTGGCCGCGTAATTTTCTGCGGTGAAACGGGGCATGGACTTGCGAATGTCTTTGGCATCCAAGCCTTGAATGTCAAGCGGTCCACATCAGAAACCCCTGGCCACAGGACTGAAGGCAACAAAGGCTGTACCCAACTCTTCGCAAGCTTTGAGAACCGCTATTTCCGGGTTGCGTGTCCACAGGGAATACTCTGTTTGTACCGCTGCAATGGGATGCACGGCATGGGCTTTGCGTAGCGTGCTGGCCGATACTTCTGACAAGCCAATGCTTTGAATTTTGCCTTGACGAACCAAATCGCTGAGGGCACCTACGCTGTCCTCAATGGGTACTTTTTTGTCCCAACGGTGCAGGTAATACAAATCAATGACATCGGTTTGAAGTCGCTTGAGTGCCTCTTCACACGTCTTGCGAATGGTTTCGGGACGACCATCAATGACACGCACCAATTTGCCATCACCGTTGACATCGACACCGGTCATGCCACATTTGCTGGCCAGGGTGAATTTCTGACGGTGAGATTTCAGCACCTTGCCCACCAAAGTTTCATTGGCACCAAAGCCATACAAAGCGGCCGTATCAAACAAGGTGACGCCTGAATCCAAGGCCGTCAACAACACCTTTTCTGCTTGTGCTTCCGAGACTGGCGCGCCATAGGCATGGCTCAGGTTCATACAACCCAAGCCAATTTCACTGACTTGGAAGGGACCGAGTTTTCTGTTTTTCATACGCTGACCTTTTGTGAAGATAGAGACCATGCGGGCAAGGGTGCTGAGCGGTGCAAGACATCTTGGTGCAACCAAGTGGCACTTTTGCGCGCACGCTCGGCCACGATGTCCAATGGCAATTGTTGGTAGTCGTCGTTGAAGACCTCGAAGCTGTAGTCGCCTCGATAGCCAATGCGCTCAAGTCGCAAAACCAAATCGGCCAACTGATCACTGTGCACGCCCTCCCCCGGAAACACACGGAAGGTGCGGGCTGTGGTCATGCGCTCTTCAAACGAAGGCGTTTCGTTCCACATGAAATCGGACAGCTGCGCAAGGTAAATGCGATCAGGGTCTATGTCTTCAATGGCATCAAGTGAAGTCTTGGCTGCAAAGATGTGAAATGAGTCAATGCCAATGCCCAAGTTGGGGCAGTCTGCACGGCAAACCACATCCCAACTGGTGGTGAATTCGTTGACGGTACGCCCCCAAGACAAACCTTCGTAGGCCACCTTGATGCCCAAGGGAATGGCCATCATGGCGAGCTTTTTCAAATCCTTGGCAATGAGGTCCAAATCGTCTGTGGCGTGGCGTGATGTTGATGAGCAAGCCAGCAACACTTTGCTGCCCGTTGCGGCGCACATTTCCAACATGGATTTGGCAATGTCAACTTTGTAGCTGTGCAAATGGCCAGACAGACCTTCAAAGTCTCGCAGCACTTGAAACCCGGTGGGGCGCAAGCCACTGTCTTGAACAGCTTTGACGGCGGCTTTCACACCCCCTGGATGACCCACCAAATCTCGCGCCATCAGCATGACCTGAGAGAAACCCACACTTTTCATGGCTTCTAATTTGGCCTCGAGTGGGCCAGCCATCGTGATGGTGTCCATGCCATAACCGTCCAGCATATTCATGGCAACTCCTCAAGTCGATTGATGAACCAGCTCAAAGGAGACCGAGCCCAAGGCACTGCGCGTGAGGGCGCCCCGATCTTCAGGATGCAACTCTTTGGACTCAACAAATTCAACACCGTTGGCTTTGAGCGTTTTGACAGCCTGTGCCACGTCTTTCACGCCAAAGCCAATGCGCTTGAGAGACTCAGGCGAATCATCAACTTCCATCCAGGGATCGGGTTCAATGAGCTGCCAGAGAAACTGGCCGCAAGGGCTCTTCATCAATTTGCCTTTAGGCAAGATGCCAAAGCGCTCTTCATCGGGAATGACACTGAAGTCAAACATGTGTTCGTAGTAGGCCAGCCAGTCTTCACTGCGTGATGCGCCAATGTACTGCACCACACCAAAGTAGCTCATGTCAGCCACAGCCGTAGGATGCTGATCGACCGTGGGAATGGGTTTGAAATCGATGTCGTAAATGGAAAATTCTTGCCAACGATCAACAAAGTAATAGCGCGTGCCGCCAGGACCATGAATGGCTGGAATGTGCAGTTCCATGGCCTGCGCATGGCTGGCCACTGACCAAGCACCCAAATCAATGCAACGGGTGTGCGCCTTCAGCGCATCTTGCACTCGAAATGCCACCGCAGAAATTTCGGCTTGACCATCGGCTGTGGCACTGACGCGCGCATCATCAGGGTTGGCGTTGACCACCAAGTTCATGCCGCCTTGGCGATACAAAGTGACCTCACGTGAACGGTGACGGGCAATGGGCCGGAAGCCCATCGACTCCAACACCTGACCTAAAGCTTGAGGACGATTGGTGGCGTACTCAATGAACTCAATGCCTTGAATGCCCAAACGGTTGGGCATTTCTGGAACGGCTTCGCGGTCAGCTGTGCGTAAATTCATGGCTCACTCCCCTTTTCTTTCAACCCAAACGGGCCACACTGCGCAAGACGTCGGCGGTGCTTGTCTTGAACCCGAAGTATTCCAGATAAGCCGGAATTTGTTCAAACAACATGTCTGAACCCACTTGAACCCGGCAGCCTCTTTGTTGTGCTGCCAGCAAGAACGCCGTCATCTCTGTGCGCATAACCACCTCACCCACAAATGTCTCAGGCGCAATGCGCGAAACGTCCATGGGCAAAGGGTCGCCCTCGTTCATGCCCATGGGGGTTGCATTCACAACCAAGTCATGGCCATCAGGGTCATTGGAACCTGTCTTGACTTGGATGTGTGGATATTCGTTCACAAGCCGCTGTGCCAAGCCCTCACATGCGGATGTATTGACATCAAACAAACTGATGGCAGCAATTTTTTCAGCAGCCAGTGATGCGGCAATGGCAGAGCCAACACCCCCTGTGCCGACCACCAAGACGCTTTTGCCAATCAGCTTAAATCCTTTCCGTTGAATGCCGCGAACAAAGCCTGCGCCATCAAACATGTCACCGACCAAGCGCCCTTGCGCATCGCGTTTAACGGCATTGCATGCCCCGGCCACTTTGACGGTAGGCGTCACTTCGTCCAGAAGGTCTAAGGTACTCACCTTGTGCGGCATGGTGATCAATGCACCTCGGATGTTGGTCAACTCGAACACCGACTTTAAAAATGCAGGGTAATGCGCAGCCTGGCAACCCATGGGCACCACCAATGCGTTGATGCCCTCTTTCTCAAAGTAAGGGTTGTAAATCAGGGGTGATTTGAAGCTGTGCGTTGGATAGCCAATGTGGGCGATCAACTCTGTGTTGCCGTCAATGTTCATGATCTAGAAGTAAAAATGCGAAGCCTCAAGACACGCTAAGAGGCTTCGCATGGGGACTGCCAATAAGGTCTTAGAAGGACCTGAACTGCTGAAAATTATTTGCGCAGCTTGGCCAATTCAGCTTGCAATTCAGCAACCGTGCCGGCAATCGCCTCACCGTGCTTGGCAATGACAGGCTTCATCTTGTCGCGCAAGATGGCCATTTCAGAAGCAGGCAGCGTTGTGATTTGCATGCCATTTTTACGCAGGTTGTCTGTGATGCTGGCAGACAAGTTACGCGACTGTGTGCGCTGGTGCTTGGTCGCCTCGACCATGGCATCTTCCATGATTTTCTTTTCTGCCGCTGTCAGACCATCCCAGAATTTTTTGCTCATCAGCACAGACTGTGGGTTGTATTGGTGGTTGCTCAAGACCATGTGCTTTTGCACTTCGTACAACTTGGCAGAGTTGATCGTGGCCACTGGGTTTTCTTGACCGTCCACAGCGCCCTGCTCCAAGGCGGCGTACAACTCAGGAAATGGCAGTGGCGTTGGATTAGCGCCTAAAGCTTTCACCCAGTCAACGTTGATGGCGTTGGGAATCACGCGCAGTTTCAAGCCTTCGATGTCAGAGACTTTGTTGATGGCGCGCTTGCCATTGGTCAGGTTCCGGAAACCCAATTCAAAATAGCCCAGGGCGATGATGCCTTTGTCGGCCAATTTGGCGTGCATTTTTTTACCAAAGGGACCGTCTACCACTGCATCGGCTTCAGCCGCGTTGGCAAACATGAAGGGGAAGTCAAACACTTCAAAGTCTTTCACTTGGCTGGCCAAAATGCCAGAGTTCAAAGACACCATTTCAAGTGCGCCGCCTTGAATGGCTGAAACGTTGGCCTGGTCACTGCCCAAGGTGCCACCTGGGAACAAATTGACTTTGATCTTGCCGCCAGATTTGCTCTCCACAACTTCTTTGAATTTTTCCATGCCCAAAACAACGGGGTGACCCGCAGCATTTTGGTTGGCAAACTTGATGGTTTTCTCTTGTGCAGAGGCTACGCCCATGGCTGCCAAGGCCACCGCGGCCAATACAGTCTTGATCAAAACACGTTTCATGTCAGTGTCTCCTGATGAATTTAATGGTCGTACGCCGAACAAGGATTCCAAAGTCTGGCGTACCCGAACAGACTGTGGAAAGAAAAAATCAATAAAACCAGCGCGCTGGCACCATCACCAAAGCAGGCCAAGCCACCATGGCAAACATGATGGCAAATTGCGCCACCATGAAAGGCATCACACCGCGTGTTACTTCGTCCATGCTGACCTTGCCAACGCCCGCAACGGCATTCAGCACAGTCCCAACAGGAGGTGTGATCAAACCAATGGCGTTGTTGATGATGAACAACACACCAAAATAAACAGGGTCGATACCTGCTGCTTTGACAACAGGCATCAGCACAGGTGTCAACAACAGAATGGTTGGCGTCATGTCAAGTGCCGTGCCCACCACCATAGTGATGACCATGATGGTGAACATCAGCAGACGGGGGCTGTCCAGCAAAGGTTGCAACAATGCAATCAATTCAGCGGGCAGATTGGCCACCGTGATCAACCAAGCCGACACCATGGCAGCGGCCACCAAGAACATCACAATGGCACTGGTTTTGGCAGCGGACACAAACAGCGGCACCATGGTTTTGAAATTCAGTTCTTTGTAAATGAAGACTGAAATCAACAAGGCGTACATGGCCGCGACCACAGCGGCTTCAGTGGGCGTGAAAACACCAAACTTCAAGCCAAAGACCACGATCAAGGGCAGGACCAAGGCCCATGTTGCTTGACGCATGGCTACACCGATTTCAGCCATGGATTTGCGGGGTGGCACTTGCACCACTTCTTTGCGCGCCAACCACCACCAAGTGACCCACAAAGATGCACCCAGCAAGACGCCCGGGACAATACCGGCCATGAACAATTTGGAAATTGACACATTGCCTGCCACGCCAAAAATGACAAAGCCAATGCTTGGCGGAATGACAGGCGCAATGATGCCGGCAGAAGCAATCAAACCCGCAGATCGCGCACGGTCATGACCCGCAGCCACCATCATGGGCAAAAGCAATGAAGCCAGCGCAGCCGCATCGGCCACGGCAGAACCAGACAAGGCAGCCATGATGACAGCGGCCATGATGGTGACGTACCCCAAGCCACCTTTGATGTGACCTACGCAGGCCATGGCAAAGTTCACGATGCGGCGAGACAAACCACCCGCATTCATGATTTCACCTGCCAACATGAAGAAAGGCACTGCTAGCAGCGGAAAGCTGTTGGAGCCTTCGATCAAGTTTTGCGCCAATATTTGTGCATCAAACATGTTGAGGTGGACCATCAGGGCCACACCGCAAATGAGCAAAGAAAAAGCAATGGGCACGCCGAGAGCCATCGCGCCCAGCAAGGAAAGGACAAATACAGCAATGGTCATTTGAATGTTTCTCTGTCTTTTGGGGCTGGTTCAGCGGGTTTCACCATGTGGCGCATCTTCAGACTCTTGGAACATCATCAACTCTTCTTCCTTCATCTGGCCCGTGATCAATTTGATGAAATCAAGCGCAATCAAAAGGCTGCCCAACACCGCAAAAATGATGCCTGGGAAGTAAACCCAGCTTATCGATACCTCCATCACAGCACTGGTACTGGTCCAGTTGATGATGGCTTGTTCAGATGCGCCTTTGAACAACAGCCAGCAGCACATCAACATGAGCAATTGCGACAAGCCCATGCAGATTTTTTTTCCGAATGGGCCAAGGCGCCCCACCAGCATGTCAGTTCCTAAGTGCTCATGCGTTCGCAGCGCCACCACGGCACCCAAGAAAGTCATCCACACAAACAACCAACGCGACAACTCTTCTGACAAGGTAATTCCGGAGTTAAATCCATAACGAAGCAACACATTGCCAAAGACCAATACCACCATGGCGGCCATGAATGCCGCAATCAAATATTCAATGGCCTTGCATGTGATGTCCAAAAAACGAGTCATCTGCGAATTCCTAAAATGGGCTCAACCCATAATGTACGAACTAGTTA
>JACCDO011080251.1_pt1 | contig 12613 bp, 8 predicted proteins | sample 7446101 | NCBI WGS metagenome assembly JACCDO01 (sample SAMN15323440, study PRJNA562643) | freshwater metagenome | isolation source: river surface water | place: USA:Blue River Watershed | collected 2017-08-16
CACGCCGCCCGCATCCTCCGCGTCGACCACGCCCCCCCGTTTCTCGCCCGCCTCCCGCTCGCCGTCGCCGCCCCCGGCCCCGAACTCACCACCGTCCTCCACGACTGGGGCCTGCGCACCCTCGGCGACCTCACCGCCCTCCCGCGCGACGAAATCATCCGCCGCTTCGGCCGCGCCGGTCTCGACCTCTGGCAACGCGCCACCGGCGGCGAATTCCGCCCCCTCCGCCTCGTCCCGCCCCCGCAGACCTTCGCCGCCACCCTGGAGTTCGAAAACGAGATCGAGACCCTCGAGCCCCTCCTCTTCGTCCTCCGCCGCTTCGTCGACCGCCTCGCCCTCGAACTCCGCGCCGCCCAACTCGTCGCCGCCGAACTCACCCTCACGCTCCGTCTCGCCGACGACGCCACCCACGCGCGCAGCTTCAGCCTGCCCGAGCCCACCGCCGAGCCCGGGATTCTTTTCCGCGCCCTCCACACGCACCTCGAATCCCTCCAGACCGCCGCCGCCATCACCGCCGCCGAGCTCCGCGTCGCGCCCACGCGCCCCCTCGTCCGCCAGCACGGCCTTTTCGACACCGGCCTCCGCGATCCCCACGGCTTCGCCGAAACTCTCGCCCGCGTCTCCGCCCTCGTGAACGCCGACCGCGTCGGCACGCCGCGCTTCGAAGACACGCACCGCCCCGACGCCTTCCACCTCGTCCCGCCACCCGCCGTCGTGCCGCCGCCCGGCCCGCCCCCGCTCCATCCCGTCACCGGCCTCCCGCTCCGCCGTTTCCGCCCGCCGCTCCTCGCCAACCTCGAATTCACCTCGGGCACCCGCCGCCCCACCTACCTCTTTACGCACCGCTTCCACGGCGACATCGCCGAGATCCGCGGCCCCTGGCGCACCAGCGGCGACTGGTGGCAATCCGACCGCGCCTGGCACCGCCTCGAATACGACATCACCCTCGCCGACGGCGGCCTCTACCGCCTCCTCCAGATCGACGACGCCTACTTCATCGAGGGCGAATACGACTGAGCCCGCGTCCGCGCCCCCGCGTCTTCCGCGTTATCCGCGCCATCCGCGGTTAAAACCTTCGGCCTCCCCGTCGCTCCCGAATCGCCCCGTCCGTCCGCCGGCCCGCGATGTCCTACGCCGAACTCCACGCCCGCAGCGCCTTCAGTTTCCTCCGCGGCTCCGCCACGCCCGAGGACCTCGTCAAAACCGCCTGCGATCTCCAGCTCCCGTCCGTCGCGCTCCTCGACCGCGACGGCCTCTGCGGCGCCCCGCGCTTCTTCGGCCCCGCCCGCGAAAACGGCCTCACCGCCCGCGTCGGCGCCGAGATCACCCTCGAGGACGGCACCGTCCTCCCTCTCCTCGCCACCTCCACGCAGGGCTACCGCAACCTCTGCCAGCTCATCACCGAGTCAAAACTCACCCCGCGCAACGCCTCCGTTCCCGCATCCGCCACCGCTCCCTCCTCCGCCACCGCCTCGCCGCTCGTCCGCGCCGCCGGCGATCCCACCGCGCGCAAACGCCCCTGCTTCGCCACCTGGGCCGAGCTCGCCCGCTATCGCGAGGGCCTGGTCGCCCTCACCGGCGACGAGGAAGGCCCCGTCCGCCACGCGTGGCGCACCCAGGGCCCCGCCGCCGCCGCCGCCGCGCTCGACCGCCTCGCCGCGCTCTTCGCTCCCGATCCCACCCGCCGCGCGCCGGACACCTCGCACCTCTTCGTCGAGCTCCAGCGCCACCGCCTCCGCGGCGAGGAGCGCGAGATCGCTTTTCTCCGCGACCTCGCCGCCGCCCGCGGCCTCCCGCTCCTCGCCACCGGCGGAGTCCACTACGCCACCCCCGCGCAACGCCCGGCGGCCGATGTCTTCGCGTGTATCCGGAATCACACCACGCTCGATGCCGCCGGCCGCCTCCTCTCCGCCAACGCCGAGCGCCACCTGAAGTCCGCCGCCCACATGGCGCGCCTCTTCGCCGACCTCCCCGCCGCCCTCGATCACACCACGCTCCTCGACCGGCGCCTCGGATTCACCCTGCAGCAGCTCGGCTACCGCTTCCCCGACTTTCCCCACACCGGCGGCCGCCCCATGCCGGAGTTTCTCCGCGAGGTCACCTACGCCGGCGCCACCCGCCGCTACGGCACTCTCTCCGACCGCGTCCGCGCCCAGCTCGAGAAGGAACTCGCGCTCATCGGCCAACTCGGGTTCTGCGGCTACTTTCTCATCGTCTGGGATGTCTGCCGCTACTGCCGCGACCAGGGCATCCTCGTCCAGGGCCGCGGCTCCGCCGCCAACAGCGTCGTCTGCTACACCCTCGGCATCACCGCCGTCGACCCCATCCGCCACGAGCTGCTTTTCGAGCGCTTCCTCAGCGAGGGCCGCGTCGGCCGCGACGGCCACCCGTCCTGGCCCGACATCGATCTCGATCTGCCCAGCGGCGAACTCCGCGAACGCGTCATCCAGCGCGTCTACGAACTCTACGCCCCGCGCGGCGCCGCCATGACCGCCAACGTCATCACCTACCGCGGCCGCAGCGCCGTGCGCGAGATCGGCAAGGCCCTCGGCTTCGGCGACGATGCCCTCGACCGCTTCTCCGGCCTCTACGCCAACGGCGACTTCCCCGAGACCCTCGAGCTCCAGCAGCAGCTCGCCATGGCCGGCATCGCCGCCCGCCACCCGCGCGCCGAGGCCATGGTCCGCCTCTACCGCCAGATCCACGGCCTCCCCCGCCACCTCGGCCAGCACAGCGGCGGCATGGTCATCTGCGCCGGCCAGCTCGACCAGGTCGTCCCCCTCGAACAGGCCTCCATGCCCGGCCGCGTCGTCGTCCAGTGGGACAAGGACGACTGCGAGGACCTCGGCATCGTGAAGGTCGACTTCCTCGGCCTCGGCATGATGGCCGTCCTCCAGGATACCCTCGCCCTCTGCCGCCGGCGCGGCCACCCGCTCGAGTTGTATTCGATTCCCCAGGACGACGCCGCCACCTACGCCGCCATGCAGGCCGCCGATACCGTCGGCGTTTTCCAGATCGAGAGCCGCGCCCAGATGGCCTCGCTCCCCCGCCTCCGCCCCGCGTGCTTCTACGACGTCGCCATGCAGGTCGCGATCGTCCGCCCCGGCCCCATCGTCGGCAACCTCGCCCACCCGCTCATCCGCCGCCGCAACGGCCTCGAGCCCGTCACCTACATCGATCCGAGCGTCGACGATCTCGTCGCGCCCATCCTGCGCCGCACCCTCGGCGTGATCCTCTTCCAGGAGCAGATGCTCGAGCTCGCCATGAAGGTCGCCGATTTTTCCGGCGGCGAAGCCGAGGAACTCCGCCGCTCCATGGGCTTCGTGAAAAACAACGGCCGCCTCCAGCGCGCCCTCGCCAAACTCATCGCCGCCCTCCGCGCCAGGGGCCGCAGCGAGGCCGTCGTGAAAAAAATCAGCGAGTCCGCCCTCTCCTTCGCCGCCTACGGCTTCCCCGAATCCCACGCCCTCAGCTTCGCCCTCCTCGCCTACGCCAGCACCTGGCTCAAGGTCCACCGCCCCGCCGAGTTCACCGCCAGCCTCCTCAACCATCAGCCGATGGGCTTCTACTCGCCCGCCACCATCCTCCAGGACGGCCGCCGCCACGGCCTGAAAACGCGCCCCGTCTGCGTCGTCCATTCCGCGTGGGAAACGACCGTCGAATCCGACGACACCATCCGCCTCGGCCTCCGCTCGATCAAGGGCCTGCGCGAGTCCGCCGCCCGCGCCCTGCTCGCCGCCCGCGCCGCGCAGCCGTTCGCCTCGCTCGACGACTTTCTCGCCCGCACGACCTTCAACCCCGCCGAACGCCGCGCCCTCGCCGCCGTCGGCGCCCTCAATGCCTTCGCCGCCCACCGCCGCGCCGCGCTCTGGCAGATCGAGGCCGCCTGGTCGGACTCCGAACCGCTCTTCAAATCCCCGGCCCTATCCGACCGCCCCGCGTTCCCATCCGACCTCCCATCCCCGTCCGCGACGTCGCCGCTCGCCCCGATGACGCTCCCCGAGCGCCTGCGCGCCGACTTCACGCACCTCGATCTCACGACCGGCACGCATCCCATGGCGCTGCTCCGCGACCGCCTCCCCGAGGTCTGGCGCGCCGCCGATCTGCCGCTCTGCCGCGACGGCGACCGCATCGTCATCGCCGGCTCCGTCATCTGCCGCCAGCGCCCGGGCACCGCCAAGGGTTTCGTCTTCATCAGCCTCGAGGACGAGACCGGCATCGCCAACGCCATCGTCGTCCCGCAGCTCTTCGAATCGCTCCGCCTCCTCATCACGCAGGAGCCGGCCCTGCGCATCACGGGCAAACTCCAGAACCTCCACGGCGTGATCCACCTCAAGGCCGAGCAGATCGAGCCGCTCGTCGCCCCCGACCTCCCCGCCCAGGCCTCCCACGACTTCCACTGAGTCCGCCGCGCGCCGCCGCGGTTGACCACCGGGCGCATCCCCCTTTGCTACGCGCCGATGTTTCCCAAGCGTCGGCTTTCGCATGCCCAAGGCTATCTCGAACTTGGCATGTTCGCCGCCGCCCTCGCCGAACTCGGGCAACTGCCGGAGCCCGAGGCTTCGTCGCTCGAGGCTTTCAGCCTGCGCCTCGCCATCCTGCAGGAGCAGGCGGACTGGCCCGCTTTGCGGCAACAGGCCCGCCTCGTCGCCCAACGCTGGCCCGAGGAACCCGCCGGCTGGGTCACCTGGGCCTACGCCGCCCGCCGCGCCGAGTCGCTCGCCGCCGCCGAGGCGATCCTCCTCGCCGCCGAGCTGCAGCATCCCGAAGAAGCGACCATCCAGTTCAATCTCGGCTGCTACGCCTGCCAGCGCGGCGATCTCGCCGCCGCCCGGCAGCGGGTCGACCGCGCGATCGCCCTCGACGCCAAGTTCGCCACCGTCGCCGAGACCGACCCCGACCTCCAGCCGCTCCGCGACGCCGGGTCGGCCTGAATCCGCGCGGCCTCCGCCCCCGGCGCGCACCGCCCGTCTCCGTTCTCCGGATACGGCGGCCAATCGATGCGCAGCAATCGTCAAAAGATACGCAGCCGCCGCGCGCCGCCGGTTGCTAGAGTGAAGCTTCGACTCCGGCGGCTCCGACACGACCCCGGAGTTTTCAACTACCCGAACACCTCGCATGAAGCTCCGTATCCTCCCTGCCCTCGGCGTCCTCGCCGCCATGATTGCCGCTCCGATCCTGTCGGCCGCGCAAGGTCCCTGGACCGCCCGCGTCCGCGCCACGTATCTGGACATGGCCGATAAATCCGACGCCTTCCGCGCGCTGAACATCAACTTCGGCGCCGACGCCGTCTCCATCAACAGCAAGTGGATCCCCGAGTTCGACTTCTCCTATGCCTTCACGGAGAACTTCCGCGCCGAGCTCGTGCTCACCATCCCGCAGAAGCAGGAGGTCACCCTCGCCGGCGTCGGCAAACTCGGCAGCTTCCGCCACCTGCCCCCGACCCTCGTCGCGCAGTATCACTTCGCCCCGAAGTCCACCCTCCAGCCCTACGTCGGCGTCGGCGCCAATTTCACGCTGATCTACGACACCGACCTCAAGGTCGCCAACGTCCCGCTCGATCTCGAGAACTACAGCCTCGGCTTCGCCGCCCAGGCCGGCGTCGATTGCGACCTCGGCAACGGCATGTATCTCAACGTCGATGTGAAGAAGGCCATGCTCCGCAGCGACGTCTCCGCCGGCGGCGCCCGCCTCACGACCGCCAAGCTCGATCCGTGGATCCTCTCCCTGGGTCTCGGCTGGAAATTCTGATCTCCCTCCCGCGGCCTCGCGCCGCTTGCAACCACCAAGGCGGCCCCGTCATGCACGCGGCCGCCTTGGCCGTTTTCACCTCCGCGCTGCCCGCCACTTCTCCCGCATCTGCGGGAATCATTCCGCCTCCGCGGCTCCGTCCGCACCGCGCCGGCATACACCTCGCCGGCAGGCGGCCAACCCGGCCGCGCCGGCGAAATCCCAACGCACCTTTCGCTCAGCCGCGCTTCGCGAGCTCCGTCTTCTCGTAGGCCCGCACCACCTCGAGCCACGCCGGCCCGACCGGCACGTTGCTGCGGCGGCAGTATTCGTCCCACACCGCGCCGAACGGCAGCGCCTTCGCTTCCTCCAGCAGCGCCAGCCGCCCGGTGAAATCCCCCGCCGCCTCCAGCTCGCGCAGCGTCCGCGTCGGCTCCAGCAGCGCGATCAGCAGCGCCTTGATCGCGTTGCGCGTGCCGATCGTCCAGGCCGCCACCCGGTTGATGCTCGCATCGAAATAATCGAGGCCGATGTGCGTCCGCGGCAGGAAGTCGCCGCGCACCAGCTCCTCCATGATTCCGCGCAGCGCATCGTCGAGCAGCACCACGTGATCGCTGTCCCAACGCACGCCGCGGCTCACATGCAGCAGCAACTCCGGCACATACTGCAGCACCGAGCTGATCTTGTCCGTCAGCGTCTCGGTCGGATGGAAATGCCCCGCATCGAGACAGATCAGCTTCCCGCGCGTCACCGCGTAGCCGAGGTAGAATTCGTGCGAGCCCACCACGTAGGACTCCGAGCCGATGCCGAAGAGCTTGCTCTCGACCGCATCGAGGTTGTGCCGCGGGTCCAGTTTCTCCGCAAACACCGCATCCAGCGCCGCCGTCAGCCGCTCGCGCGGCGCCTTCCGGTCGACCGGCAGATCCTTGTAGCCGTCCGGTATCCAGACATTGGTGACCGTCGGCGATCCGAGCTGCCGCCCCATCGCCGCGCCGATCCGGCGGCACGCGATGCCGTGCTCCACCCAGTAATTTCGGATCGCGGCATCCGGATGCGACAGCGTCAGCCCGCTCGCCGCCTTCGGGTGCGCGAAATACGTCGGATTGAAATCCAGCCCCAGCCCGTGCGCCTTCGCCCAGTCGATCCAGCTTTGGAAATGCGTCACGTCGATCGCGCTACGCTCCACCTTCCGGCCGCCGAAATCGCCGTAGCTCGCGTGCAGATTGAGCCGATGCTTGCCGGGCAGCAGCCGGTAAACCTGCTCGAGATCGCGCCGCAGTTCGTCGATCGTCCGCGCCTTGCCCGGATAATTGCCGGTCGCCGCGAGCCCGCTGCCGGCGAGATCGCCCGCCTGCTCGAAACCACCGACGTCGTCGCCCTGCCAGCAGTGCAGCGAAATCGGCACTGCCGCCAGACGCCGCAGCGCGGCCTCGGTATCGACGCCCAGCGCGGCGTAGCTCTCCTGCGCAAACGAATAAGGGGTTGCGGCCATGGGGCCGAAAGTGCGCGGCGTCCGGCCCACAATTGCAAACCCCGCGTGCACCGCCACGCTCGCGCCCGTGCACAAAATGTTCTGACAGTCACGATTGCCGCCTTTCCGCTGGCCCGTTCCCGCCCCAACACTCATCACAACGCCCCGCCCCGCACCGATGCCTCCGCCCCTGCTCGAGCTCCGCCAACTCGCCAAATCGTTTGGCGGCGCGCGGGCACTCCGCGGGGTCGACTTCGATCTCCGCGCCGGCGAAGTCCACGCGCTCCTCGGCGAAAACGGCGCCGGCAAGAGCACGCTCATCAAGATCGTCACCGGCGCCCACCAGCCCGACTCCGGCAGCATCGCCCTCGCCGGCCAATCCGTCGCCCAGCTCACGCCGGCCTCCGCGCGCGCCCTCGGCATCGCCTGCATTTATCAGCAACCCGCGCTCTTTCCCGATCTCACCGTCGCGGAAAATATCGCGCTCCGCCTCGAGCCCGCCACCGCCGTCCGCCGGCTCGATTGGTCCGCCCGCCGCGCCCGCGCCCAGGCGCTGCTCGCCCGCATCGGCGCCGCCCTCTCGCCCGACGCCGAGGTCCGCACCTTGTCCATGCCCGAGCAGCAGCTCGTGGAAATCGCCTGCGCCGTCGGCGCCGGCGCCCGCATCGTGATCATGGATGAGCCGACCGCGTCGCTCACCCAGCAGGAGCAGCACCTCCTGTTCTCCGTCGTCCGCGATCTCCGCCAGTCCGGCGTCGGCATCATCTACATCTCCCATCGCCTCGAGGAGATCTTCGCCCTCGCCGACCGCGTCACCGTCCTCCGCGACGGCCAGAGCGTCGGCACCCACCCGCTCGCGGAGATCAACGAGGCCTCGCTCATCCGTCTCATGGTCGGGCGCGAGATGACGCAGATCTACCCGCCCTCCGAATCCGCCCCCGGCGAGATCGCGCTCGAGCTGCGCGGCGTCGGCTGCACCGCCTCGGGCGTGCGCGACGTGTCGTTCGCGCTCCGCGCCGGCGAGGTGCTCGGCCTGGCCGGACTCGTCGGTGCCGGCCGCACCGAGCTCGCCCGTATCCTCTTCGGCATCACGCCCGCCTCCGCGGGCGAAATCCGCCTCGCGGGCGCGCCCGTCGCGCTGCACTCCCCCGCCGATGCCATCCGCCACGGCATCGCCTATGTCCCCGAGGATCGCCGCCGCCACGGCGTGGTCCTCGATCTGCCGATCGAGCAGAACATGACGATGTCGATCCACCGGCGGCTGTTTCCCGGCACCTGGCTCCGCTTCGGCCGCGAGCGCGCGCTCGCCCTCGATTACATCCGGGACCTCGCCGTGAAATGCTCCGGGCCCGCAGCCCGCGGCGGCAGCCTCTCCGGCGGCAACCAACAGAAGGTTTCCCTCGCCCGCTGGCTCGCGACGCAGCCCCGCGTGCTCATCCTCGACGAGCCCACGCAGGGCGTCGACGTCGGCGCCAAGGGCGAGATCCACAAGATCGTCCGCCGCCTCGCCCGCGAAGGCCTCGCGGTGCTGCTCATCTCCAGCGACCTCCCCGAGGTGCTCGGCATGAGCGACCGCATCGGCGTCATGCGCGGCGGCACGCTCACGGCCATCCTGCCCGGCAAGGCAGACGCCCACACCGTCATGGCGGCCGCACTCGGCCAATCCGCATGAACCGCTGGTTCCGCGAACTCTCCGTCGCCGCCGCCCTGCTCGTGGTGCTCGTCGCACTCGCGATCTTCGCGCCGGGCTTCTACCAGCCGCAGCCGCTGCTCTCCCTCGCCACCCGCGAGGCGCCGACGCTCCTCGTCGCCTGCGGCATGGCCGTCGTCATCATCACGCGCCAGATCGACATCTCCGTCGGCTCCCAATTCGCCGTGTGCAGCGTGATCGCCGGCCTGCTCGCCGCGGAAAACGTGCCCACGCCCGTGGTCGCCCTGGCCGCCGTCGCCCTCGGCGCGCTGCTCGGTGCCGTCAACGGCGGCCTCGTCGCCGGCCTCCGCCTGCCGTCCATCGTCGTCACCCTCGCCACCATGGTCACCTGGCGCGAGGCCCTGCGCTGGCAACGCCAGGGCGCGTTCGTAAACCTGCCCGATCGCCTGCAGTGGTTCGGCCTCAGCCAGGCCGCCGGCCAGTGGCTGCTCGTCGCGCTCGCCCTGTTCGTGCTGGTCGTGCTCGCGCTCGCCCTGCGCCACCTCGCCGTCGGCCGCTTCTTCTACGCGGTCGGCACCGATGCCGAAGCCGCGCGCCTGGCCGGCATCCGGCCGCAGTGGGTCACGTTCAAGGCCTTCGTGCTCATCGGCGCCCTCACCGGCCTCGCCGCGATGATGAACGTCGCCCAATCCCCGCAGGTCGACCCCAAGTCCGGCACCGGCCTCGAGCTCAAGGCCATCGCCGCCGTCGTGGTCGGCGGCGTCGCGATCTCCGGCGGCCGCGGCCGACTCATCGGCGTCTTTCTCGGCCTCGTCCTCCTCGCGTGCGTCGCCCCCGCGCTCACGCACCTGCGCGTCGAGGCCTACTGGGAGAAAGCCATCCAGGGCGCGATCATCCTGCTCGCCGTCGTCGCCGACGGCCTGCGCAGCCGCAAGGACTCCCGATGAGCGCCCCGTCGCCCGCCGCCGCCCGCTGGAAGTCGCTCCTCTTCCGCCACGAGACCGCGCTCCTGCTCGTCGTCATCGTCGAGTGGTTCGTCTTCAACGCCATCGGCCGCCGCTTCGGCACGCTCGACAACAATTTCGACATCCTCCGCCACTCCGTGGAGATCGGCCTCCTCGCCCTCGCGATGACGCCCATCATCCTCACCGGCGGCATCGACTTGTCCGTCGGCTCCATCCTCGGCCTCTGCGCGATTCTCTTCGGCAAACTCTGGCGCGACGCCGGCCTCTCTCCGCTCACCGCCGGCGTCTGCACCCTCGGCATCGGCGCCCTCTGCGGCGGCCTCAACGCCACCCTCATCACCGCCCTGCGCCTGCCGCCGCTGATCGTCACGCTCGGCACGTATTCCCTCTTCCGCGGTCTCGCCGAAGCGATCACCCGCGGCGCCGATACGTTCACCAACTTCCCCGCCTCCTTCCTGTTTCTCGGCCAGGAGCGTTTTCTCGGCCTGCCCACGCAGGTCTGGATTTTCCTCTTCATCGCCGTCGCCACCTGGCTCCTCGTGCACCGCACCACCTACGGGCGCGCGTTTCGCACGATCGGCTTCTCCCCCGAGGGCGCCCGGTATGCGGGTCTGCCGGTCCAGCAACGTCTCGCCTTTGTCTATGTGCTCGCCGGCGTGATCGCCGCGCTCGCCGCCATCATCTACACCTCGCGTCTCGGCCAGGCCAAGGCCGACGCCGGGATCGGCTACGAACTCTTCGCCATCACCGCCGTCGTCCTCGGCGGCACGAGCATCTTCGGCGGACTCGGCAGCGTGCACGGCACGCTCCTCGGCGTCGCCGCCATCGCCATCCTCAACAACGGCCTCGTCCACGCCCGCCAGCCGCGCGAGGTCGCCGGCATGCTCACCGGCGCGCTCCTCCTGCTTGCCTTGTCGAGCAGCGTTGTCCCAAAACTCCTCTCCGCCCGACGCTCCCGCGCCGGCGTCCCCCCCTCCGCTCCGGCTGCGCCCCAGCCCGGCGGCACCCAACCCTGACACTTCTCCCTGCATGAAAAAAATCATCGCGCTCCTCGTCGCCGCCTGCGTCTTCGGCGCCAGCTGCAGCAAATCCCCCGAGGCCGGCCCCGCCGCCGCGTCCGGCGGCCGCAAGCTCACCGTCGCCTTCCTGCCGAAATCCAAGGGCAACGCCTACTTCATCTCCTGCAAGGCCGGCGCCGAAAAGGCCGCCAAGGCCCTCGGCGTCGACCTGCTGTTCGACGGTCCCACCGAAAGCGATCCGGCGAAACAGAACGAGATCGTCGAGAACTGGATCGCCCTCGGCGTCGATGTGATCGCCGCCGCCTGCGAGAATCGCGAGGGCATCTCCACCGCGCTCCGCAAGGCCCAGGCCAAGGGCATCAAGGTCATCACCTACGACGCCGACGCGCTGCCCGACGCCCGCTCCTTCTTCGTCAATCAGGCCACCCCCGAGGGCATCGGCCACGGCATGGCCGACGAAGCCGCCCGCCTCATGGGCGGCGAAGGCGAGTTCGCCATCATCCTCGCGACGCTCACCGCCGCCAATCAGCGCGAGTGGCAGAAACACATCGAGTCCCGCGTCGCCGAAAAATATCCGAAGATGAAGATCGTCGCCGTCCGCCCCTGCGACGACCTCAAGGACAAAGCCCAGTCCGAGGCCACCGCACTCCTCAGCGCGCACCCGAATCTGAAGCTCCTCATGAACATCTGCTCGCCCGCCGTCCCCGGCGCCGCCGAGGCCGTCAAGCAGGCCGGCAAGGCCGGCAAGGTGAAGGTCATCGGCCTCGGCCTCCCGAGTGAAAATCGCCGCTACGTGAAGGAAGGCGTCACCGACAGCGTCATGCTCTGGAAGACCGAGGACCTCGGTGCCCTCACCGTCGATGCCGCCGTCGCCCTCGCCAAGGGCACCCTGAAGCCCGGCGACAAGACCTTCAAATCCACCGTCCTCGGCGGCGAGTTCGAGCTCAAGGGCGACAACCTGCTCCTCGGAAAGCCCTTCATCTTCAACAAAGACAACATCGACCAGTTCAACTTCTGAGCCGTCGTCCGCCCCAGCCCGCCATGCGCTCTTCCGCGTTTCGTCCTCTCGCTTCGGCCGCCGTGCTGGCCGCCGCCCTTTGTCTGTTCCCGGCGTGCACCAGCCCGTCCGCACCCGCTGTCGCCGTCGATCCCGCGCTCCGCGATCCGGCCCGCAACTCCGCCCTCAAGCCGGAGCCCCGCGACGCCAACTGGGTGAAACGCCACGAGGGCTTCAACGCCATCGCCAAGCAGGGCGGCGTCGACGTGCTCTTCGTCGGCGACTCCATCACCGATGGCTGGCGCAACCCGCCCCCACGGGGCGGCAAAGAGATCTGGGACCGCGAATTCGCCCCGCTGCGCGCCGCCAACTTCGGCATCGGCGGCGACCGCACGCAGCACGTCCTCTGGCGCCTCCAGAACGGCAACCTCGACGGCATCAAGCCCAGGGCCGTCGTTCTCATGATCGGCACCAACAACACCGGCTTCGAACGCGACGGCACCACGCGCCGCAACACCCCCGCCGAGACGGTCGAGGGCGTCCGCGCGATCGTGAACCTGCTCCGCGCGAAGCAGCCGCAGGCCAAGATCCTCCTCCTCGCCGTCTTTCCGCGCGGCGAGAAACCCGATCACCCGCAACGCCTGCAGGTCGCCGAGATCAACCGCGGCCTCGCCACCTTCGCCGACGGCAAGGCCGTCCAGTTCCTCGACATCAACCGCGTCTTCCTCGCCGCCGACGGCACGCTCCCGAAGGAAGTCATGCCCGACTTCCTCCACCCGC
>JACCDO010468200.1_pt1 | contig 12610 bp, 2 predicted proteins | sample 7446101 | NCBI WGS metagenome assembly JACCDO01 (sample SAMN15323440, study PRJNA562643) | freshwater metagenome | isolation source: river surface water | place: USA:Blue River Watershed | collected 2017-08-16
AAAATGTTAAATAACACACAAAATGGTTTTATTAGTAGTACAGTATATATTGATAATAAAAACATTACAAATATTTATAATTTGGATAGTAATCAATTATTACAAGATGTACCTAATGATAAATTATGTTCAACATATTATAAAGATAATTGTTTAACGGATGCTAAATATAGTAATGATATATATAATACAGTTATTGGTATTTATGATGGACTATATGATGATATTTATAAAGAAGTAATTGATACTATTGAATCATCTCAACAAGAATATATTAATAGTCATAATGAAATATTAAATTATGTTCAAAATACTCTTAAATTAGGTCAAACTGTTCAAAATATGTATAATTCCGCATCTGAATTAAATACTTATAAATTAACATCAAATATATCAACAATAAAAATAGATTTAAATGATTATCGTTTAATTGATTTTGATTCATTTACAGCATTGGCAATGTCATTATATAATTTTACTAATAAATGTAATAATATACTAACTGTAGATAATACTATAATAAGTGCATTAGCTTATAAATTTAATACAACTACTAAAAAAATAATAAATTCACCTTGGAATAATTATAAACCATATGTTAAAATAAATCCACAAGTAATAAATTATTTTGATAGATATAGTTTATATGCACAAACAATGTTAAATAATATTATTAATAATCAATCTGCATTAATTGTTGTAAATAATCAAAACTTCCCTCAGAATTATGAATATGAGTATAATATTAAAGGTAACTATTACAATATGATTTGTAATACTGAAAAATTTTATATTAATTTAGAAAGTATTCCTGCATTAGATACTTTATCTACTTCTAATAATGATATTACTTTGACTGTAGATAATAATATTGTAAGTTATGATGGGTCTAATTATACAATAGAAGGTACAAATATAGTTCCATATAAGTACAAACAAATTTATGATAAAACGCCTATTAATAATATGGATAATTATTACAAATTAGTAGGAGCTGTATCAATTGTAAATAATGAAATAAATAGTGATTTTACTTTACCTGAACTATTAGTTGTTGATAATAATGTAGTAATTAGTACAAATACTGAATTAATATTTGAAAATAATTATAGTGGAATAAATATAAATAGTTATAAATTAGTATTAAGTGGAAATGAAAGTGAGGTTTCTTTAAACTACTCTCCTAAATTATTAAATTATTATATTATTGAACCAACTATTGCTCATCCATTTGTAGCAGGAAATGATTATATTATAAAAATTAATAATATTACTGGATATTTAAGAGTAAGTGGTACTAAATTAGAAATAGTTATGACAAGTAAAATCTTATTTTGTTATAATACAATTATAAATTGGGAACAATCTTTTACGGGTACTACATTCATATTTTTAGCATTAAGATTTGATTTATTCGGTCAATTAGAACCTATTACTAATAGTTATACAGCGACATTTGATATATATCGTTATAGTATTTTTAATTTATATTTAGATAATGCTTCACTACCATATGCTAAATATGTTATATACAATAGTAATAATGAATTATTATATCAACAATATAATGACCAAGTAGCTATATTAGATGTAATATTAATTTATATAAATACACCTGTCACTTCAATATTTGATTCTTTTCAAATTATATATAAAGAAGTTAGTAACGATAGTGTTTTATTACCCCCAATATTAATAAATTCATCAATAAATTTTTACAATTCATACGATATTATTAAAAATTTGGATAGCACATCGTGGGTTAAATTTTATAATAATACTAATAATTATGAATTTCAAATGAAAGATTTTACTAGTCAAGTATTTGTAGATGGAAATTATTTATTTTATAATTGCAATGCAAATCAGCCAATCATTCTTAAACATCCAGATATTTATAAAGAAACTTTAACAATTAATAATGTTGATTTTAATGTATATGAAAATAAAATAACCTTATCAACAGCTTTAGACCCAACATATCCTGCATTAGAACCTAATATATCGAATAAATTATACACAATTAATAATGTATTAATAAATAATGTTGATAATTTAGATATTTATTTAGAACCAGTTAATGAAAATATAAGAGTGAATCTAGTAATAACAGACGGTGTTAATAACTTTGATAGACCTATAATTATAACTAATATATCTACTTCATTAAATTATACAATAGATACAGTTGGTGTTAATCCATTATATCAAGGTCAATTAGATAATGTTATGTTTTTCCCAAATGCTGCCTATTTTTCATTAGTTGCACCAGAATTAAAATGCAGAATAACTAAATCTGGAGGTGGAGTTTTAACTAATAATTTATATACTTATTCAAATATAATAGAAATAGTAAATGTTGGTGGTACAGGAACAATATTTGAAATATATATTAAGAAAGATTCAGGTTTTGGTGTATATTCAGATGATTATCACTTGATTGAAATATTTAATGATAATAATGAAAAGATATATTTATGGTTATATTTGATAGATACTGCTCCTGTTGTTTATAATAATTTAAGATTAATAAACGGTGCTAGTAATATTAATTTTAGAGAACCATATTATTACGATTATAATGGAATTGGTGCATTACCTAATAAAATTAAATCAATTAATTATCCAGGAACAGTTTATTATAATTTTGTTTATTACGATTCAAGATATTTTACATTATTTGCCGCAAATACATTAGAATTTGTTTTATCAAGTGAAACAATTAATATAACTATAACAAATGATAATTATTTGAATTTTGATGAAACATATTATATAACAGAAAATGCAACATCAACAAATATTACTGATAATAATTTTGCATCAATATTAAATAGTTGGTCATATTTATATAAAGTAGATACTAATGGATATTTTATAAATGATACAGGCTTGCAAAAATATAAATATTTTATTTTTGTTTATAATAATCAATTATATTTTAATGAAAAGAAATACAATACTGATTTAGGTATTGAATTAGAATATGAAATGCCTAATAATGTAGTTGAAGCGGAAGTCTATGTGTATGAATATAAACCAATATTTAGGACCTTTGGTCTTTTACCTTATCAACATTTTAACTATTTAGTAATTGAAAATAATGCATATATATACTGTGATTTAAATGAATTACAAAGAAATCAAATTATTAAAGTTAGTAATGATATTATTCAAATAACTAGATGGTCGGATTATTACAATTGTTATTTAGGAATATTAATATACAAAGGTTTTGAAGTATCTAATAATTCTGGGTATTATTCATTTGGTATATTTACTAATATTTATAATAAGAATTTAATGCTTAAAAATATAAATACAGATACAACTGTTAAATTCTATTTAGATACTAAAGCAAATACAGTTGATTATATGAATATAGGTGATTATTATATAGATACTTACGTATTATCTCAATATACATCTGTTTTATTTAATAATCAATCAAATTATTTTTATAAATTACCAATTGGTGTTAATATTAATATAATGTATATTGACGGTGAATTTTATTATGATGAATCTTGTGTTTATTTAAGAGAACTAGATTCAATGGTATATAATAATAATATTTATGTAATTGATAGTTTGAATGGTAATAAAATTACATTTAAAGTAGCACCTGTAGTTTCTACTCAAAATTTAATATTTTATGTTCCATATCAACCATTTCAAATTGAAACAGTGGATATTTTAAATAATACTATACAAAATAGTTCATTAAATGGTTGGATTGAAATTTATGGGTTAGGAATATTTAATGTTATTAATGGTATTATAGATGGAGTTGTTACCGATAATACATATACATTAAGAATAATTATAACTGGAGGTTCTGAAAGTACTAATATTAAATGCGATTTTAATAATTATGTAATTTATGACGAGTCAATTCAAGCAAAAGAATATGAAAATCTACCAATAAAAACAAAATGTACTATTAATTTAGATGAAACATATGTATATTTAACAAGTAATATTACTTTTCCAAATTTGAAGTATTTTTATAATCAAAGTATATTAATAAATAATATTTGGTATCAAGTAATTAATTTTTACGGACCAACTTCAAATGTTTTCACTAAAGTATATATTAATGAACAATCTGCTACAACAAATTTACAGAATATTAAATACGATGTTATATTTTCTGCATGCAATATAAATGATAATTATTTAATATCAAATAAACATATTTTAAGAAACACTGTAAAAATAGAATTTCCAAAGGTTTTAAGAAATATAGATACATTATCAGGTTTATTTACAGGTAGTAGCGTATTAGGATGTTTTTATACATATAAATTTACAGATATAGTTATACCTGAATTAAATACACCTACTCAAAGTAGTGAAATAATATCTGGTCAATTAATTCAACAATTAAACCAATTTATTAATAATAATAATTTACTTTCACCATATTATTTTTTCGAAAATTACGTTCCAACTCAAATAAGTATAGGAAATGTAATCGGTTATAATATTTATAATGAAGTTCCATTGACAATTACTTCTAATGTTAGATATCAAAATGAATATTTTAATTTTATTTTACTGAAAGAAATAACAGTAGATAATTATATTTACCAACATTATATAAAAGTTAATACAAATAATAATTTATTATTTATAACAAATTCAGTAAATTTAATAAATAAAACAACATCGTCATTTTTTCTTCATAATGTAATTCCATGTAAGATAACAGAATATAATAATATAATACTATTAAATCCAGAATATAATTTAATAAGACCAATTAATGTATTTGATAGGAAAAAAATGGATATACTATACAAATTAAAAGTTATTAATGTATTAAGTCCTCCAGTTAAATCAAATAAAAAATGGAAATATTATATTAAAATTGGTCAATTAAATAGTAGTTTATCAATATCAACTTTATTAACGAAAGATTTATTAATTAATAATACATATCCAATAACAATAGAAGCAACTACTGATGTAACAAAATATTATATTTATTGTGATACTTATATTAATAATATTGAATATCTATCATTTACTGATTATGCATATATTGAATCAATAGTTAAATATAATAGTTCATTAAAAAATGAATTTAATAAAATAGATGATGATAATTTAACCAAAATCGTAGATAGTAATAATGTTTATACATTTAAACAAAATAATAGATTATTTTTACGTAATATTAACAATGAATATCTATTAAATTTTCCAGATAATCTAATAAATAATGTAAATATGGGAGATATTGATAATTCAAATACAGTTGGTTTAAGAAATACAATAACATATTCTACAATTAATACTAATACTGAGTATGTATTAACTACAAAATATTTAATATTAGATATCAATAGCACCGCTAAAAGATATAATATAATGACTGATTATGTTCGTTCAAATCCGCTTTATTATATTATTGAACCAGAAATATCAATAACTGTACCTTCATTAGAAGCATTTTTAAATGATGAAAATATTAATATGACATCAATTGTTAATCAGTATAAAGATTGGAGAAACTGGACATTAATTACTACAAGATATAATACAAATTTAGAACCATATTTAGAGAATTACGATTTAGTGTATGATGGTTTTAATTACACTACAACTGCTTCAACTTCTTATTTTACATCAAATGAAATAATTGAAATGAAAGCATTTATGAAATTTATGTATAAAAATAATCCTGCTATATCAATATTAAATGAATTATATTTAGTAGAACAATATTTATTAGACCAATTAAGTTACTATATTAGTCAAAAATATTTTTGGAAGGATATTATAAATATTATAAAGAACGTAGTAAGTACTTATGATGGTTTTTATACTTGGACAATTACAAATAATGTTTTATGTATTGTAGATGAATTCATAAATTTTCCTGATAATTTTACATTAATAAATAATAGATATGTTCGAAATAATTATTTATCGCGCGATTTTGATATATATTATAATAATCCAAGTATTAATTATATAACTATTGGTCGTGATCCAACATTAATAGATACAAATATACTTAATTATAACACAAATATTAATTTATATGGAACAAATATTAATAATATAATAATAACTTTATTAGATTTTGCAAATTGTATGAATACAATTTCATCAACTTTACCAATTAATTTTAATTATATGGATTCTAATTTATATTTAATTGCAAATATATTTAATAAAGTAAATAGTCAAACTGAATATAATTTTAATGTATTATCTAAATTAGAAAGAGTTGTAGAATTTAATGAAAATACTACTTATTATGGTAAATATTATGATAATTTATTTAATGAAAGATATTTTGGTGTAGATGGTTTTAATCAATATAATGTATATGTAAAAGATAATATTATTTATGATTTATATAGTGCTCCTGATACAAATGATAACAATGTTAATAAATTAAAAACTAATAATATATTTAAATATACTATAAAATTTGATAATAAAGGTTATGAATCAAATGAACTAATTAAATCGTCTAATAAATATACTGTTGATATTAAAGATAATTTTAATCATATGGTTGATCCAATTATAGAAAATGCTTACATTAATACAGATAATTTGTCTTTTGATACAACAGAGATGGTTCAACCAACTGATGTATCAATTATATCTAATGAATATTATACTAGTATTAATACTGATTATGGTTATTTGTTTGATATTACAATTGATGGTACATATGATTTAAGCGATTCATCTTATAAATTATATTATAATGATACTAATGTATTATATTATGATGATAATGGTTCTGGTACATATTTATTAGCATTCAATAATGTAGTAGATATTTTAATGATAGAATCTATTGAATATGATGAAACAGTACCAAAAACAACTATATATTTATCAGATACATCAGATGGTTATTATGAATATATTTATGTGAATGATACAATATATAATATAACAAGGGATACAAATATAGGTTATAAATATACAATATCTTCAATTGTATTAATTAACAATAATAATAATTATGCATTTTATAAAATAATAGCGCCATTAAAAATATCATATAAAGTAGTTGTTAAAACTGTTATTAAAAGTAGTAATAAAACATTTTTAACCATTTCTTCAAATTATAATACTTTATTCAAATATATAGTAATAAATAATATACCATATGAATTAGTTACATTAAATGATTTAATTTATATAGATGAATTAGTTAATATTGATGCAAATGAATTATATGAAGTATTTACAAATGTTGATATATTAACATATTCATTTTATAATGAAAAAGTATCAGATTTAACATTAGACCGTGATATTACTCCAATAAAATATAATCAGACAGATATTAATTTACCATTCTCATTTACAGTGGATAATTGTTCTATATCTAATTTAACTATATTAACAAATAATAAATTAAGAATCAAGTATAATTTAACAAATATATCAAGTATATTGGGCTCAACAGTTACTCATATTTATAGATTAAATGAATCAATCCCATATAGAATTAATTCAATAAATGCATTGGACCAATATTATTATGAAATAAATAATAGTTGGAATATTAGATTGACAGATTCTATTAATATAGACGGCGATGATGCAATTATATATAAAGTTACTGATTCAACTGTATATTTTTATTTAACAACTTATTATTTACCAGGTAGTTTAGCACCTCCTGCTGTATTAACAATTGTAAAAGATTATTATTTGGACGTTATTAGTTATGTTAATGATAAAATAATAGCAAATATTCCATCAAATTTAGTGAATAGTGATAATATATTTGAAATAGTAGATATAAATGACAATGTCCATCCAGCATCTGTAAATTTTGGAAAATATTTAGACATAATTACTGATAATGGAATTATAATAACTAATGTTAGATTAAGACAAATTATAGTTCCAACAACATTTTCAATAAATGAACCAACTAATAATCAAGCATATAATGTAATGAGTTATAATGATACTCAATATGAAAATTTAAGTCCATATTTTATACCAGTAATTCAAACTCTTAATAGTGGATTAAATGAATTTGATGCAAAATATTTTTATAAATTTGATTATAGTGGTTCATTTACTTTCTCAACAAATGTGAATGTTTATAATGATGAATTTATAAATTGTTTAGTAATAATGGTTCAAGACTCGTATGTAATAATTGGAAGTAATACTTATATTAATCCAGGTTCTTATACAATTTATTCTTATGATTATTCAGAAAATATGACTAATAGGGTACTAATAGATTCATCATATTTATATATTAAAGGTGAAATATTACAACAAATTAGTGGCTCAGAATATATTATGTTATTTCCAAAAGATAGTTTATATGATTATGATATATTTCAGAATACAACTACTAATAATAATATATTAACATTTAAATATACTGTGATTAATTTATATAATGATTCTTATAAATATGTTGGTTTTAATAAGGTTCCAGATACAATATCAACTGTAACAAATAATAATACAAATTATACAGATGTGAAATGGATAGATAATATGGCTATACATTTATTCAAGTCCATTGAATTTTTAATAGATGATGTAATTATAGAAAAATATGATTCTGATGTATATACAATTTATGCTAATTATATATTGACTATGTTCAAACGCGAAGAAGGAAAATATTTGTCTAATGTTAGAACTGATTCTAATGGAAATTTTTATTTTAATTTATTAATACCATTATTTTTTACATATACAGACCAATATTTGCCAATATCTAATATGAATAATAGTACAATTAAAATGAAATTTGTATTAAATAATTTATCAAATTTAATAAGTAATAACACTAGCTCGTCGGGATACACTAAATATATAAATCCATCAATTGATTTTAATTATTCATTTATGACTACAGATAAAATGATCTTAGATTATTTTAAGAATAAAGAATTATTAATATCTAATTTCTATTATTACCAAAATTATTTACTAAATAAATCAGAAGAATACAATCATATATCACTATTGACAAAAGTTCGTGAAATTTTCTTTATTGCTAAGACTAAAGATAATACTGCTAAACTATTATCAACCAAAGAATATGATGTTTGGTATAGTGAATATTTATCTAATAATATTAACGACCAATATATTTTTAATTTAGTTGATGCAGAAATAGCTGCTAAAACAAATAGATATTTAATAATGAGCACACATCAAATAATTAGTAAATATGATGTTAGATTTGCAATGTATTTAGATAGTAAATATTTGGTATATATTAATGAGAATTTAAACAATACATCATTAAAGTATAGTTATAAACTAACTGTTTTAAGTTTATATTTTACAAATAATTATAAAAATGAAACTATTAATACTCCTGTTAATATAATAGATAGTTTAAATATATGGTTAAATGGAACTGAATTACTGCCAGAATTACCAAGTAATTATCATAATTATGTTATACCATATATAAAAGGAATGGAATTGCCAAAGAATTATCATATGTATGGATTTAATTATTATGGTTTAACAAATCAGCCAAATGGTTTTATAAATATGAAATTAATAAAAGATTTTTTAATTTATACAAAACAGAGTGATATAAATAACTCTTCATCTCAATCTCAGGAGTATAGATTAAAAATATGTACAAGAGAATATAAAATATTAAAGATAGATAATTATAAAGGAATAATTATATAATTGGGTTATGTGCTATTTTATAATATTTATAGATAGAATTTCATAGCACATGAACCATTTTTAATAATCAATACATTGTAATATAATCCATAAGCTCTTACATTAATACTATTAGTATAATTTACGAGTTTATTTAATTGTAATTGAATAGTAGCATCATCTACCATACTAAAATTCATAGTACCTTTAGGGTCAAATTCTAAAGGATTAAATCCAAAACTATACATAAAAATATTACGTGTTGAATATGTTTTATTAATAAAAGGTTGTAATTTTTCATAAAATTCATTATTATAAAGTTCAGTTCTTGATATAGAATTAATAGTAAATTTATTACTTTGAATAAGTGGTTCTGGATAATCAGTTAAAGGTAATGAAGAATAATTGAAAACGTCATTTATACTTTTATTACTATTAAGCTGAGCACGCCAATATAATATTTTATGAGGATTAACTAATTTTAAATTATAATTACTGTTAATACTAGTTATATCTTTTTCTAATACATTTGAAACTAAAGGAACTACATATTCTAATTCTTTATTGAGAAAATACCATCGTTCATCTGTATCTAAATAAACATAATTAACTAATATATAAGCATCTTTCAAAGCTGGATAAGATTTGTTAAAATAATCTTCATCTGTAACAACTATAGAGTTCAGTTTAGGTTGGATACTAAAGCCTGATTTTTCTCCTACTATATTATACTTGGAACTATTTCCGTAGGAACTTATTAAGAAATCATTATACAGTTTATTATAATAAACTCTCTTTGTATTAATATCAAAATAAACAAACGTTCCTGCAGAACGACTATTATCTACATTTTGTTTAATTACTTCATCTTTAATAAACAAACATACATAAGAATCAATTTCAAAATAATTTGTAGGTGTTTGTTTAAAACACTCATCAAAATTATTTAATTCAACGTGTATTTCAACATCTTGCTTACTTATACTAATTAGCGGAAATCCAACATCTACTGTTTCATTAAAAAAGAAACTTAGTGGAATATAAAGTTTATAACTAGCTTTTCCGTTTGTATAATCTGTTAATATTTTAACATTATTGCCAATACTATTATCCCAGCCTTCACTGTTAGATTTTGTTAATTCAAAGTGTATATTTAACCAATCACCATAATGTCTAGATATTAAAGTTCCACCTATTTCCAAGTCAATATATTTAATCATTGCAAATGCAATTCTATTAGTCCAAGCAAATTTTTTTGTATCATCTGGTAATGACGAATGATTAGAAGGAGGAATATCAGGTAGTTCAAAATATATAGTTATATCTTTAATTAAATCAGAATTTTTAGCAATTTTAGTACTTAATCTTCTACCAAAATTAGGAGATGACCTAAAATACTGAGGTAAATTTTCATTAGATATAGCAGTATAATGTTTGAAAGTATTTTTAAAGAAAGTTATATTTGGATTTAAATTAAAATAATCATTTTCATTTCCAGTACTTGCTAATAATAATAAGCCTAATCCCATATTAATTAATACTAGATAATAGTATTTTAAATAAAGTTCGTTATGTTATAAAAATTAATTCTAATTTTATATATATTATATGGATCCAAAAACAATAGCTCTAATTGTAGGTGTATTAATTATAGTAGTATTGGTAATAGTTTTTGTTGTAAAGAAAAAAGAACCTTTTGATGAAGTAAAAAAAACTATAAAATATTTTGGCGCTAATTATTGCCCATATTCCAACACAGATAGTATGTCTTATAAAGTTATGAAAGATTTAGAAGACAAATATAAAACTAACATTGAGATTAAATATTATTGGACAGATGCAGATGGCGCAGATGAAGGAAAGAAAAATAATGTTCAATATGTACCCACTATACTAAATTCAAAAGATGAAGAAATACAATTGGCTCTACCTGAAGGAACTGATACAAAGGACATGACTAACGAACAATTGAAAGAATTATTATTAGCAACTGTATATAAGAACGCATAACGCATTTATATTATTTTTTTAATTTGTTTTTTAAATTCTAACATATTAAGAATATTTGATACTTTTTTATTAATTCCATCATAACCTCTTAATGCTCCGTACCACATTCCAGCAATTGCACCAGTTGTGTCATTATCACCAAAATGTAATGTGGTGAAGAATACTAAACTTTCCCAATTATATTTTAATTCATTTGGTTTATCTAAATCTATATCATTTATTGATTCACTTGGATTAATACTCAATAATAAACCATCTAATGCCATTATTGTTGCTGCATTTCCACTTCCTCCTAATCTAGCATAAGGTATATTTTTATCATTTTTATCAATACTAATATTGTAAATTATTTTATATAAATCATTGTATCTTTCATAAGAATCTACAAACTCTCCTACTTTAATAGCAAATCTTGTAGTTCTAAATTCATCATAACGTTTCCAAGATAACCAATATTCTTCTTTATCTTTTAAATATTCTTTATAATCATTGTTGTTTAATTGTTTTTTAACTATAGAATCAATTAAACCTGTCTCTTCTAATTTTAACATTTTACTAGCCCATTCCCAAGGATTTATATTATTAATAGCATAATGTGTAAATAAAGCGGTTGTCATTCCACCTAAAAATCCTAATGGATAATTATGAGTTAATCTACTTGCCATAATAGAAACATCAATAATTTTATTAATATCTTTATAATGAATACCGATATAATGTGTTCTCATTGCTGCACCATTTCCTCCCATATTACTGGAATAATGTATTTTATCCGGGTCTTTTGTTTTATCTAATATTCTTAATGATTGTAAAGTAGTTATTCCAGATAATCTAGTTTTTTCTTCTAATAATGGTAATATATTTAAATATTCATTAATAAAATCTTTTAATGAACCTCCTTTAATACATGCATTAGCAGTAGCAATCATCATAATAGTATCATCGCTAG
>JACCDO010669101.1_pt1 | contig 12610 bp, 10 predicted proteins | sample 7446101 | NCBI WGS metagenome assembly JACCDO01 (sample SAMN15323440, study PRJNA562643) | freshwater metagenome | isolation source: river surface water | place: USA:Blue River Watershed | collected 2017-08-16
GTTAATACCTATGCTGAGAACGATACCGTTCTTATCGGTTACAAAGGTTCTAGCGAATCTGACGCAGCAGCATTCTACTGCCCATACATTCCATTGATGAGCAGCGGTGTTGTTCTAGATCCTAGCACATTTGAGCCAGTAGTTAGCTTTATGACACGTTATGGATATGTTGAGTTAACAAACACAGCATCATCTCTAGGTAATGCAGCTGACTACCTAGGTACTGTAACTGTTGCTAACAGCTCATTCACCTAATCAAAGGTACAAACATTTTTTAATGTTTCAAAAAGCCCCGCAAGGGGCTTTTTGTTTGGATTAAATATCTGATGCGAGTAGAAAGCGATAAAGATTTTCCAGAATTACGCAAACAAATAACTGTTTGGAGAAAACGCTTTCCTATGTTTAATCATGATGTTAATCAAATAGAACGTATTATAGAACAACACATACAGAATTTTGCCATCGCCGGAGTGCAGTATAGACAAACTAAAAGCAAAACTTATCTTGAAAAAGCACAACAAGAAATAGATGCTATCAATAGAGTGATATCAACCGTAGAAAAATTAGAGTTGATGTCAATGATCAGCCAAGCATAAATAAAGTATCTAGAATGATTTATGCGGTACCCACCGCGTAGACCTAGAACGTCAAATTAAGGAGAAAACAAATGGGACGTCCATTAAAGAAAGATGTATTCGGTACTAAAGCCACAAGATCCTTTTCTGGATCAGAAGTTGGTATTAAAGTTGAAGGTTATTTTGGCGGTGCATTAAACACCGATTATCAAATTGTAAAACAACGCGGCGCAAAAACTTTTGTAGTTATGCGTCAAGCCACTGACAACTTTACAGAAGCAGAAAGCATTCCAGGATCTATTACAGGTACAAATTTAAAAGTAGGAAAATTAGTTTCTGGTACTCCATCATCCAACGGAGAAATTAGAATTACAGGTTATACAGATCAGGGAGATGATGCAACAGCAGTTCGTATAGCCAAATTTACCAAGCGCCTTGCTACAGATTTTAGCGGTAATCGTTACAAATGGCGTTTAGACAATGATTCATCTACCGATGTTCTTGTATTAACAGCAATTTAATTTAGGAAGCAACAATGGGTCAGTTTCTTCAAGTTAACGGTGATTACAATATCAAAACCGCAGAAGGCGGTAAGATAAAGTTTGATACCGGACCAGGGATCGGCGAAGTAAGAATTACCGGAGACCTAGTCGTAGAAGGTGATACACTTACTGTATCTGCAGAAAATCTGCAGGTACAGGATAATATCATCACTCTTAATTTTGGAGAAACTGGTGCAGGCGTCACAGAAGGATCAAGCGGTCTCGAAGTAGATCGAGGTACGCTAGACAATGCTTATCTACTATGGCAAGAATCTGACGATTCGTGGAACTTTAAGATAGGAACAGGCTATGACGCTAGTAAATTAAGAGTAACATCGATATTAACCAACAGCGACACTGTAAATCCTAACACAGTTAGACCAGGCGACCTAACATTAATAGGCACTGGTGTTGGAGTAGTATCTGTCAAAGGCACATTAAATTATGAACTTAATGTAACTGATGATGACGATGTTCCTAATAAAAAATATGTAGATGATGCGATTCAAACTAACCCAACATTCCAGGTCTTAAGAGGCGATACTCGTGTATCTGCCTTTGATGCTCAGAATCCGTTAGATCCTGGACTATTTCCAATTGGCCCATACGGTGTTCAACCTTCACAGAGTCAGGTTTCTGTGGTAGTCAATGACAACATTGTCATGGAATATTTTAGTAATTCTGTTAAGTTTGCAGGATTAAACTTTTTTATAGAAGATCCTACAAATCCATTGAGTGGTCTAACACCTGATGCAGCCGTTATACAAACAGTAAATAGCGGTGCTAATTTAAAATTAGAGACCAATGACACAGGAAGAGTAGAGATTACCTACGCACTACAATTAGACAATCATGGTTTAACACCAGCAGCTATACCTAATACTAGTATTTTGTATGCCGGTACGGTAGGTGCAGGTACTACAGGAATTTATTTTAATAATTCTAGTAAAAATGATGAGTTAGTTGGCAGAAGAAGAGCACTACTATACGGAATGATATTTTAAGAGATAGATATGATTAAAAGTACTAGATTAACAACCACGGGTGATACAGAAGTATTTCGTGCTACCACTACCGGAGATAATCTCGGTACTGCACAAACTACTGCGGTTACAAACATCATAGTTTGTAATACAGGAACACCTAGTTCTACAGACGAAACTGTTAATAACTGCACCTTGACTATTAATCTTTGCAGATTTGGACAGGTAAGTAGCGAAACAAACACCATTGTAAAAAACTTAACGGTTCCTGCAGGTGAAACAGTTTTCTTTTCAGACGAAAAAATTATTTTAGACAACAACGATCAAATTCGTGCTACTGCAAGCGTGTCTAATCTATTAAGTATAACAGTGAGTTCATTAGCGGTATGAGATTCCTTAAGCAAAAAACTGTTAGTAAGTATAGCCCTAGCGATAACAGTTTTATCGCTTATGATACTAGACCGCCTGGCCATACTCAAGACGGTAGCAGAGCCATTATGGATCTCACAGGCGGTCTAAGACTGCCAAAAGGAACTACATTACAACGACCAGAATTAACAGGTACCGGTATTAGGACTCCTAACGGAGGAAACGGTTATATTAGATATAACACCGACACTAATACATTAGAAGCCTATATCGACGGAGTATGGGAAGTAGTCAAAGCTCCGGGTGCAACTAGTATTACTAAACAAACTCTAGGACCTGGAGATGAAGTAGAAACAACATTTGGACCTTTAGATCAAGATCCCAGTTCAGAAAATAATATTTTAGTATTTGTAGAAAACGTTTTTCAAATATCAGATACTAACTTTAACTTATCCTATAATCATTTAGGATCTGGCGACACTTACATAATATTCACTAGTCCCGTACCTTTAGATAAACTTATAACCATATACTTTGGATTTGCTAACTAAGGAGCGATATGAGCGAAAATCCATATCTAGCACAGCTTGGAAGAATTAGCGGTAAGCTATTAACAGCCAATCTTGAAAGAAATGGCGTTGATTTAACTTTCAGAGGCGGTGCTCTTGATCCTGACTTACTGTATCTAGATGTTAATAATATGCGGATTGGAGTTAATTCTAATCCTCCTAACACTGATCTAGAAGTAACAGGCGCATCTAAGGTTTCTAATAATGTTATAGTTACAGGTACGTCAGCTACTTTTGACAACATTATATTCAATACCAACGGAACGGTAAGCTCAGTAGTCGGACCAATTATTATATCTCCAACCGGACCCGATGCATTTGTAGAATATAAAAGAGTTTTAACCACAGATTTTGAGGTAGAAACTAATTATCTACAAGTAACCACAACCAATCAAAATCTAAGATTAGATGCCGCCGGCACAGGTAAGGTGGATATACAAAGCACAACGGATATTGCAGGAAATCTTGGAGTTACCGGAAACATCTCAGCCACAGGCAATGTTTCAATGAATGGGCAGTTTTTTATAGGCGATAGCCCTTTAGACACAGTGACAATAAATCCCGATTTTCAACAGGGAATAGTTACTAACGTTACAGATTCTTATGACATTGGATCACCATCTAAAAGATGGAATGATATGTGGATTGGTGGTATTATAGCAGACAGTCTAGTAACTAACATTTTAACGATCAGCGACCAAGGACAAATATCTGGAAATACTATCACCACTATTCAAAGTAATGACGATCTTTTAATAAGTCCAGATAGCGGTCTAACACAGCTAGAAAATATATCAATACAGGGCGGCGTTTTAACTCATACGCATCCTACAAATAATCTTACTTTAGAACATACCGGAAACGGCTACCTACAAATCACAGATACTAATGCCGTACGTGTTCCTGCCGGAAATAATTCTCAGAGAATTGGTATAGAAGTAGGCGAAACACGATGGAATACCGAAGAGCAATATCTAGAATGCTTCGATGGTACAGTTTGGCAAGTAGCCACAGGCGGTGGTGTGGTTGTTACTCCTGCTATCATGGAAGAATTAGGTCGTCGATACACCCTCATCTTCGGTTAAATTTCTATTCTGTATAAATACTACTAATCGCACTCAGTGACCAACTGCGGCGGGATTCAACTGTGGTAAACCCGCAATGTAAGGTGGTTATCCGTGAAACACGGTGTATTGAGGAGAGCTGATGGCTATTGGTCGTATTTCCGGTCCGCTCTTAAAGGCTAACCTCGTCAGAGATGGCGTGGACCTAGCGTTTGAGACAGACCTCTTGTATCTCGATGTTAATAATTCTCGCATCGGCATTAACACAGCCGCACCTCAATACGAATTAGATGTAGTAGGCACAGCTCGTACTACAGATTTAGAAGTAACTAATCAACTAGATATTGGTAATTTTAACATTACCGGTAACACTATTACCAGCGATCAACCAGTAATTAATTTCATAGCATCGGGCGGTGAAGCTACTGCTTATCATAGTCGTTTGATTGTTAATGATATAGAATTCAGCGGAAATACAATATCTACTTCTGTATCTAATTCTAATTTAGAACTTCGTGCTAACGGCACAGGTAAAGTTGATATCCTATCAAGAACAGATATCACAGGAAATTTAAACGTAAATGGTAACATTAATGCTACTGGAAATATTACCATTGGCGGAAATTTAATTATAGGTGATAGTATCACAGATACTGTTACAATTAATGCTAGTATTAACAGTAACTTAATACCAGAAACTGACAATGCATTTGATTTAGGATCTTCGTCGTATAGATGGAGAAATGTATATGCAGCAGGCGTTTTTGGTAACACCCTGAGTCTAACTCAATTTAATATCGGAAATATAGTATTAACAAACAATACCATAACTACTACTACTGGACAAGATTTAATATTAGATGCTAATGGTACTGGTTTCGTAGTTGTCGGTAATTTTAGAATACGTGGTAGCGTTATACAAAATTATGTTAATGATAGTATAACACAACTTGATCAAGCAGGAACTGGATTTTTTAAAATAACCGGTACTAATGCTTTTATACCGCCTAAGGGAGATACCAGTCAAAGGCCTACTGCATATGCTGTAGAAGGTATGACTAGATACAACACAGATTCTAAGGCTTTAGAAATTTGGGACGGTATAGCTTGGGTGAGTCCTGCAGGTACAATTGGAGCTGTTTCGGAATCAACAGCCAATGAGATTGCTGTCAAATACGCTTTGACAATAGGATAAAAAAATGCCAACAACATTTAAACAAGCCGCAGAAGGAAGTATAGGAACTACACCAGTTGATGTATTAACAGTTGGTGTTGGATTTACTGTTACGGTTATTGGTTGCAATTTAGCAAACATTACAGAATATGATACTGTCAGTGTCGATGTATATGTATCTAACGTAGATAGTGTAGATACTGTTTATATAAAAGGATTAACAATAGGTCCAAATTCTGCAGTTAAAATTATTACCAATGGCGAAAAATTAATTATTCCTCAAGACGGAAGTCTAAGAATAGTTAGCGATACAGCAGATAGTGTAAGTGCTGTGGTAAGTTACGTAGAGTTATCATAAGGAGAACGTATGTCTAATAACAATTATTATTTAGGTACAGACCCGCTAAGTAGATTAGGCGACACTCCAAGATTTTTTTACGGATTAAGAAAAAACGAAAATGGTAGCATTTTCTTAATCCGTAGCGATCAGTCTAAGGATTCTGAACAAATACAACTTAATAATATCGGTGAAGAAACTGAAAATTACACAGATTTTGAAGTTGGTGTAGATTTCTTTGAAGGTATTGATGTAAATCACAATCCTGTATTTGAGAATTTAAGAATACAACAATACCGTTGGGATGATAGGGCTATGTTCTATTATGTAGATGCTGACGGTGAATTAGTAGTTAGAATAAACAATGGTTATACTTATAACGACCTTGATTCAGAGGATTAAAATAAATGGCAGAATTTAAATTAAATCGATTTAGATATACATGGAAAGGTGAGTGGTCTGCCAACGGTCGCTATAATCCTGACGATGTTGTAAGTTACGGCGGAAAAGTATATGTCAGCTTAGAAAGCCATGCTGCGGCCGATAATTTTTATAATGATCTGAATTTTTTCAACAATGATATTCCGCCCTTGTTAGTCCCCAAATGGGAATTAATGGCGGACGGTGTGAGTTGGTTAGGTAATTGGCAACCCGATACTTTTTATAACGTCGGAGATATTATTAAATTAGGCGGAACTGTCTATGTTTGCGTTACCGGACATGTGTCTGCTTCTCACGAAATAGATTTTCCTAGCCAAATAGCTAATTGGGCTGTACAGATAAATTCACAAGATTGGAAGATTGATTGGACACCATCCACATATTACAAAGTTAATGATATTGTTAGATACGGCGGAAGAACATTTAGGTGCAATACTAGCCATCAAGCAGGAAATTTATCAGACGGATTAGAAGCAGCATCAGCATTCTGGACAGTATTTTCTATAGCCGACGATTGGAAAGGCGAGTGGGAAACTGAAACTAGATACAAAGCCAATGACCTAGTAAAGTATAGCGGTAGAGTTTATCGATGCGATGTAGGACACACTTCAGCTACTTCAACTTTAGACGGATTGCTGTTAGATCAAGCCAAGTGGACTTTGATTTATGATGGAATACAACACCGAGGAGACTGGGCTCCATCGACTCTTTATTTCCCTAATGACACTGTTAAGTATGGCTCTTATCTTTATAAGATCACTACTTTCCATCAGTCAGCATCAAATTTTAACTCTTCATATGTTGAAGTTTATCTACCAGGACAAGAGTTTGATGTAGAATGGCAAGTTCTTACTCTTTATCAAGCAGGGGATGTTGTAAATTATGGCGGAAATTTATATGTCTGTGTATTGGATAATATTGGACAAGTTCCAAGCACAGCGATTTCTAATTGGTCATTATTATTCCAAGGTAGTAGAGTCAGAGGAGATTGGAGCGCCTTAACTGCTTATCAGTTAGGTGATGTTGTTCGCAGAGGCGGTAATGTTTATGCATGTTTGTTAGATAATACAAACAACGATCCTGATTTTCTTAACGACGGAAGCACTACTAATTCTGAATATTGGGATTTAATTATTCCAGGAACCCGCTGGAGAGGAGTTTGGCAGAACGGAGAGTTTTACTATGCCGGGGATACTGTGGTCTGGGTTTCCAGTTCATACAGATGCCAAGACAAACATCTAAGTAATAATCAAAATCGTCCAGACGACGATCCAGAGGATGGAAGTACCTTAGAAGGAAGATATTGGGCTAAAATCACAGACGGAAATAGAGTCAATAGATTAAAAGAAGTTGGTGATATTAGAACATTCGGAGACACCGGAGACGGCAGCACCGTTGGGTTTAAAGCACTCACCGTTGGCGGTCAAGGTCGTACATTAACTGCACTTTCTTCGGGAGAAGTATCTTGGGAACTATTACAAAACAGTAATCAAGTTTTTTATGTTGCCGAATTTGGAGAAGACATACCAACAGCAGGCACTAGCCCGCAGAATCCTTGGAGAAGTATTAGATATGCCACTGAAAACATCGTCGGCTACGCTACTATTTTCGTTAGAACAGGAGTTTATGATGAGATATTGCCTATAAGAGTTCCGCCATTTGTGGCTATTGTTGGAGATGAATTACGCAGTACTGAGGTAAGACCAGCTAACGGGCTATTAAGCAATACATATATTTCTCAGATATTAGAAGCTGCTGATTATATCAACACTATTCTTCCTTACATAATTCAAGAAATACCAGTTGGGGATCCTGCTGTAAGTCCTGGAACTGTAATCTATGGAACAGTTCCTCAAGACTTTTCTGGAACAGCGGCAACACCTAATGAAGGTCTAATTGTAAATTCTTTGTTTAATCAGTTTATTTCTAGATTAGGATCACAAAATCCAGCTTCCGTTACTGGATCAGGTTCTATAACAATTAATGCAGGTAGATTAGCTGCTAGAGATCAAATTATCAATAACAGAGATTTCATCAAGAACGAAGTAACATTGTATATAGAAAATGTTTTCACAGATTCTACAACTATTGATTTACCAGCTAGATGGGAAACTGATTTAGATCGAATCATTGATGCTGTGTATTATGACATAGGATACGTAGGAAACTATAAAACTATCGAAGCTGCAAACTATTTCTTATGTGCAAACGATTACGACATTAATAAAATACAAAACATGTTCTTGCTCAGAGACGGTACTGGTTTGAGAAACATGACTCTAACTGGATTGACAGGTGTATTATCTGGACTATCTACATTAGAAGTTACGAAACGACCAACTGCAGGAGCATATGCAAGTTTAGATCCAGGTTGGGGTCCAGGTGATTCATCTGCTTGGGTTGGTACTAAATCTCCTTACGTTCAAAACGTTACTACATTCGGTGACGGATGTATCGGATTAAAGATAGACGGAGACTTGCACAGCGGAGGCAATCAAACAATCGTTGCCAACGATTTTACACAAGTTTTATCAGACGGTATTGGCGTATGGGCTAACGGTACTGGTAGAACAGAATGTGTTTCCGTATTCACATATTATAATCATATATCTTATCTATGCACCAATGGAGGTAAGATTCGAGGTACCAATGGTAACTCATCTTACGGATCCTTTGGAGCTGTGTCGGACGGATTTAACACTACCGAAGTTCCAATCACCGCAGCAGTTAATAACAGATATTATGATGCTACAGTGTATCAAGTTCTGTGCGGTAATAATAATGAATTATTGAAATTTTTCTATTCTAACGCAGGAGTTGAATATACCACTGCATCGATGTCTATAGTTGGTTCAGGATCAGGTACAAACATTATAGCAGACGAATTTAGAAATGGCGGGGTATATGAAGCAAGAATTACTGATCGAGGTGACAGTTCTGCAATAGGCGGATCTGGATATGTGTTCAACACAAACGCTAGCCAAGGTGGCGATGCAACTAGAATTCAATTAGCTGGTTCTGATGATAATCTTGCTTCAAACTATAGACAGATGAGATTAATAATCACTTCCGGTACAGGCACAGGCCAATATGGTTATATTGCAGAATACGATGAAACTGGAAAATATGCTTATATCGGACTTGATGAACAACCACAAGTTAATGTTACCGCTACAACGTCTTCTGGTAACGTTTTAACCACAACTTCTACTACCCATTTGACAGTTAATGATCCTGTGGTATTTGTAGGAACAAAGTTTGGTAATATACAAGACTTCACTGTTTATTACGTTAGAACTATTTTATCAGCTACACAATTTACTCTCAGTGCTTCAGCCGGTCCGGGTGCTGCATTTAACCTAGTTAATGGTACAGGAACTATGACCATGCATTGCATAGGTTGGCAACATTTAGTTGAAGGTACGCCAATCGAAGCTACGTTAGATAATACATCAAATTATCAAATTGAGCCTAGAATTAATTTTAGCAGTCCTGGATTTAGTTCATCGTCGATAACTATGCCAGCAACCAGACAATGGACTAGCATTGCAGCAGGACCAAATAATATAGTAGCTGTTGCTCTTGATTCAAATATTGCTGCGTATTCAAGCAATAATGGAACTACATGGAGCAACGGAACATTGCCTGCTACAGCACTATGGACCAAGGTCAAATATGTTGGCGGAAGATTTATGGCATTTGCCACAGGCGGCCAAGCAGCAGTTAGCACCACAGGCAATACTTGGACATCAATGACTATGCCATCTACGGCAGAATGGCGAGATGTTACCTACGGTGCCGGTAAATGGGTAGCTGTGGCATCAGGCAGTACCAAAGTAGCAGTATCCACCGACGGCTCTACTTGGTCAGCAGCAACCTTTCCGGAAGGTGCAGACTGGAATTCTATAGAGTACGGCAAAGGTAAATTTGTTGCCACAGCATTAAGCGACTCATCAACAGGAGTAGCTGTGGCATATAGTACTAACGGTACTAGTTGGACCGCAGGTACTTTACCTCAAGGATCTTATTCTTTGGCCTACGGTAATAATAGATTCGTAGCACTATCTGGAGGATATGCAGGTGCTACAGAAGTTTCAATTAGTTTTGACGGTATTACATGGACCGAAAGCACAATACAAGCAGCCGACTGGAGAGCTATTAAATATGCTGGCGGTATATTTGTAGCCGTAGCTAACGGTAGTTCAACCATGGCAATATCTAAAGATGGTAAGTCATGGACTTATCAGTCTATGACTATTTCAGCCGAATACTGCGATATAACTTATTCTACAATTTCTAGCCCAGGTAAATTTATTACCATTGCTGGCTTAGTTGCTAATTCAAATGTAGCTAGAATTGTCAGCACTGGTAGAACAGCTGAAGCAAGAGCTGTTGTGGTATCCGGAAGAATATCTGCTATCAATATTTGGGAACCGGGAAGCGGATACATATCTGCTCCTGTGATTACAATTAATGATCCTAATAACGGTGCAGAAGTAGCTACTTCTATAAGAATTGGAAATGGAGTTATTGCTGGACCAACAATTATCAGCGGCGGTACTGGTTACGAAACAACTAGTACTAGAGTCACAGTTTCCGGAGACGGATATAAGGATCAATATCAGATAGGCACCGATCTAGTGGTCAGCGGCCTGACAAGAATTCCTGGTCCGGGAGATAACGTTACTATTTCAGGAATAGATGATTATATCTATAAATTATTAACCACAGAAATACTAGGCGGTACTGTAGGAAACTACACTGCAAAAATAAGTATCGCAAAAGATTTAGGTCGAGATGAAAGTCCTGATCACGGAACCGCTGTAGAAATTCGTCAATTATATTCGCAGGTTCGCTTAACAGGACATGACTTCTTAGATATTGGGTTAGGAAATTTCTTTGAAACTAATTATCCAGATACGCTAAATCCAAACGGAACAGTTTTAGCACCTGAAGCTGAAGTTACAGAAAGAGGTGGCGGTCGTGTATTCTACACTTCAACTGACCAAGATGGTAACTTTAGAGTTGGTGAGTTATTTGCAGTCGAACAGGCGACAGGTACCGTTACATTAAATGCACAGTTCTTTGAACTAACAGGTCTTGAAGAATTGCGTTTGGGCGGTGTTACCGTGGGCGGTTCGGGCGTTGTAATCCGTGAGTTTTCAACGGATCCGACATTTACTGCTGATTCTAATAACATTGTTGCTACACAACGGGCAATTAAGGCATACTTAAATGCTAGAGTATCTGGTGGTGGAGCTGATGCTATTACTGGACAATTAACCGCAGGTATTGTTCAAATAGGACCAGAAAGTTTAGGAACTACAACCGGCGACGAATTGCAGTTCTTGAATAAGGTTAATTTTAGAGGTGGTATTGATGGTACGTTCCTTGCACAGGTTTATTTCTTGAGTTGTTCAGTATAAACCTATGTTCAAGAGATCGAATAAATATTAATTAATGCGAAATATGGAGCTATAAATGGCTGAATTTAAACTAGGTAGAATTAGATTTGTATGGAAAGATGACTGGACAACCGGCACAACATACTATAAAGACGACATCGTTGCCTACGGTGGCCGCACATATCTTTGCGTAGCAGGTCATACTGCCGCAGCAGATTTCTACACCGATCTAGATAATGTTCCAACTAAATGGAATCAATTTAGTGATGGACAAGCCTGGAAAGGTAATTGGTCATCAACCACACTATACAAAGAAAATGATATAGTCAAGTATGGCGGATATGTTTATATCTGTAACAACGGTCATACATCCAGTTCTACACTAGAAGCCAATCAAAGTGATTGGGATCTATTCGCAGAAAGTTTTGATTGGAAGGGCAACTGGTCCACAACTACAACTTACAAAGTCAATGACATTGTTAAGTACGGTGGTTTAGTTTATCTATGTAATACTGCACATACATCTGCGGCTACAGCAGCTTTGGGTTTAGAAGCAGATCAATCTAAATGGGATTTATTCAGTAAAGGAATTGACTGGAAGGGCGCATGGAGTACTTCAACAAGATATAAAGTTGGTGACGTTGTTAAGAACGGTGGCAATACTTATGTTTGTAATGAAGGACATACTTCAGCAGCAACAGCAGCATCTGGTCTAGAAGCAGATCAGTCTAAATGGGATTATTTTAATCAAGGTATTGATTACAAAGGTGCTTGGGTAACAGGAACAAGATATAAGCACAATGATATCGTAAAATACGGTGCCGGCACATATATTTGTATCACCCCACATACTGCTGCCGCAGCCTTTGCTACAGATAACGCAAATTGGAATCAAATCGTTGAGGGATTTGAATTTGAAGGCGATTGGCTAGCAGGTACAACATATCAACCAGGCGATGTTGTTCGCTATGGCGGCAATTCTTATATTGCAAAAACTAATCATACAGCAGTAGGCGGACAAATTCCTCCAACACAACCAGGAACTTGGGATCTATTCGCAGAAAGTTTTGATTGGAAGGGCAACTGGTCCACAACTACAACTTACAAAGTCAATGACATTGTTAAGTACGGTGGTTTAGTTTATCTATGTA
>JACCDO010684507.1_pt1 | contig 12610 bp, 8 predicted proteins | sample 7446101 | NCBI WGS metagenome assembly JACCDO01 (sample SAMN15323440, study PRJNA562643) | freshwater metagenome | isolation source: river surface water | place: USA:Blue River Watershed | collected 2017-08-16
AAGCGAAAGCAGTCTACTATCATCAGTTGCGACAAATAATTTCCCAGATCCTGGAGGTAAAGCATTAAAAAATGATGTTATATAAGGTATATAATCATGTACATCAGTTCTCTTTCTACCATCCCCTTTATCAGTTCCTCGAAGGTGAATGCCTAGGATAAGTGAATTATTAGCTCCTATCTGCTGACGAAAACTTTCACGTTGTATCAAGTACTTTGGTAAAGGTTTGATATAATTCTCTACAATTTGACTTGCATGCAACCTCATTTGAAAAATACTTTCCTTGTCATATTTTCGGTTGTGACTACCGTAATTATATGCCTTTACACTCTCTGGATGACAATGTACAGCATTTAAAATATGAGAAGCACAAAAACTATTAAATTTCACTAATTTCACAGGACAATCTTTAAAAAGACTAGGTGTATACATTGTAATAGGTTCAAAATAATCAGTCCATAAAGCATGTTCATATATTACAGAGTTTTGTTGACGTTCTTGTTCATTTCCTTGGATTATTTCATAGTCTAGATAATTATTAATGCAATTCATATAAGATAGTGATGATAAATTTAATTGTATTTTAGGATTATTAGTTGTCCAGTATTCTTCATTAACTACATGACCCAATGAACCTGCTTCAAAATGTACGAAAGGCAAGAGATTGAATCTCTTGGCAAGCATAATTTGATTTATAACATAAAAAAAGAATACTGTACTAAAACCAGCGAATATATCAGTTGATGTAATTTGAAAGATGCCATTATAATGCCTATTTATTAAACTGCAATTGCTCATCGTATAATTATTCTCTAATCTTTAAATTGTCATGAATCTTTTGTCATGAGGATACTTCCTACCATAGTCATTCCATTTTTCTCTTGAAGCATGAGCCCATTTCCGGAACCCTCGGACCGGGTAACTTCCTCATCAGTTACAGGTTACACGCTAATAAATAATAAGAAGGAAGTGATACTAAGTAAGCTCTCATCAGCAAATATTGGTTCAAGAGTTATCGAACTAGTATCCTAAAATTAATTAACAATTACAAGCACACACATGTATAAAAAAGTCAGGCAGCAAGTGACGACGTATCATTCATTCATTTATATTGAACTGGTATTAAATTATCCAAAACTTGATCTATATCGATCTCTGTATGGTGACCAACTGCATCATTCGTACCTATAACGATAATAAATTTATCTTGGTAGATTTCTAATGAACTTGGATACACGACGTAATTGTGATGCCTGTCATACCTTTGTTAAATGAGTGAGTGAGTGAGTAAGAGTGAGTGAGTGAGTAAGTAAGAGTGAGGGAGTGAGTAAGTAAGAGTGAGTGAGGGAGTGAGTGAGGGAGTAAGACTCAGTGAGTAAGTGATCTCTTACCAATGTCCGGAATATAATAAACTATTTACAATTGGATTTTTAGACGTTTTTAATAGTTTAAAAGGTGGTGAAGAAGTAAAAGTAAAAGCTCCAAAAAATGTTGTCCTTCTTCGTCGTTCATTAGGCATTTTACCATGTGAATGAAAGAAGGCAAGGTAGAATGATTCATTGTTTCTATTCATTAATATAGCATTTGTACCACCTCGAAGTAATCCACAAAATTCTGGCCATCCCAAAATAACTCTCTCTGATTGATGAGAAACATCAATAGACTCATTCTTAAATTCGTTTAATTTAACAATATGCAGGGGATTAATATATTGTATGAGGTGTAACGTGTCATTATACATAAATGGAACCCAATTTTTTTGGCTTTTATGACTATCAAATGTAGGATGTATTTTAGTATGAGTATTGACATATGCACGCTTATTATGATCTACTCGAATATCGACAATATAGTTACGATTGAGATTAAATTCTACTTCTTTAGAAAAAAGTAAATAAAGTTGATTGTCATCTATAATTTGCATTCTACAGTCAACCATCCTTTCAAAATAAAAATTTTCAGTCAAATTTTTTATTAAAGTTCCATTTAAACTTATAATACCAAACGAAGTTAAGTTCATAGGATGATTTGCAGGTTGATGTAATTGTGAATAGTTTAACCAGCGAAGTAGCATTGTTTCGGGTCTTGGACCTATAAATAAATGAGTAAGTAAGTAAGAAGAGAGTAAGAGTGAAGCAACATATAGTACCAAATTGTCCACAAAGTATAGGTTGTTTGTTCCATAGTAGCACTGCTGGATCTTTACATGGATTATTGCCACACACCCTTCCTACTATTGTTAAATTTACTTTGGGTTGTAAAAAATTTTCTACTTCCATCCATAAATTAAGTGTTACATCCGGATTCATTTTTTTTAAATTGAATCTTTTTGCATAATTAGAATCATTCTTTAATATAATGCCACTGTAGTCAAATGGTGATATGTATTGGAAAGTATATCCAAACATATTACATGAGTCGATAGTATCATTATCAAGATAATCAGCTGTTATATTCCCTGATCTGAGTATGTAACTGTGATTTAAATGGTCGCGGAATGCAGGGTATGAACTCGATTTAATTATCGTTGGATAAAGCAAGCATACTAGCAATATTATTATTAGCATTTGTTAGAGAGTGATTGATTACTAGATTGTAGATTTTATGTATTATTCTATCCTCGCACAAAGAGTGTGTGCATTTACCGCGCTGTTTTAATATAAAAACTCCGACAGCAGACAGACAAGCAGGTTGGAGAGGATGCAAAATCAAATTGTGGCTGCAACAGTCGAATCTCCGGAAGAACAGGAGTCCCGTCAAAGGCCGGAAAATTTTTTGGAATTGACAACATTCAATCAATAAATAAATTAATTAACAATATTTGCTTATTTCTGCGCACTTCACAGGTTATTCACATCCGTCGCGCAGTTAGTAATCTGTAACTAATAACCGGAAAAATACCGGCCCACGGCCCTTTACTTTTCAGGTTTTTGGACCTTGAGAAATCCGGAAAGGAAAGTAAACGATGAAGTTTGGGATCTTTCTATGGTCTGTGTATTCGCTTCTGGCGTTATACGTATCATCTTCCCCGCTTTTAGTTGTAGACAATGATGTTGATGATGAAAGTAGCGGAATAACAGTTATTACTCTTAAAGGTATAATTTTCCTCCCTTCCATGATTTTCGTATTTCATTCGTTTGGTTTTCATATACTTACTCTCAATCATTCACAGAGGGTAGTCCCATTTACGATACAGTCGAAACTGGAAAGTATAAGTATTATTCTTACACAGCAAATAGCACCTTAAATGATCGCGATATTATCATAAATGTAAATCCAACGAGTGGTGATAGTGATTTTTATGTTAATTGTGCGTTAACAGCGACTGGTGATGATGATGGTAATCCATCCAAGTCAACGGGTCATTATGTATATTCATCAGCTAAATTAGGAGAAGATACAATAGTTATATCTGCAACAGACAATAAATCATGTATTAAAGGTGTGCATAAAGGTTGTTTTTATATTGCGGTTTATGGTTATAGTTATTTCAGTACTCAATATACTATAACGGCAGTTCATAGTGGTGGTGTTCGTAAGTTATTGGCTGGAATACCGACAGAATCAGTAGTGTATAAAGACACCAGTGAATTATTCAAGTTCAAGCTTGGCAAGGAAACACAAAAAGTAATGATTACATTAACAATTACTAATGGTGATGCTGATTTATACGTGAAATTAGGAGGCGGCCAAGCAGGTGTGGATAATTATGATTATAAAAGTGACATGTTTAATAATGCAGATGATACCATTGAGATCCCTGAGAGTAATACATGTGTTGATTGTTGGGTTTCCATACTTGTTTACGGTTGGAAGACTACTCAATACTCTATTGTTATAAAACTAGAAGAAACAACACTTATTCTAACGGATGGAGTGCCACAGAAGGGCTCGGTGGCGAAGGGACTGACACAATATTATAAAATGACAACCACTAACGCGGGGAAATCGTCAACTCAACTTACCGTTTTTACTGGTGAACCGGTGTTGTATGTATCAACGACTATAAGTAATCCTAATTCCGACACTTACAAGTCCTCGCCTAATGAAGTATCGGTTAGTGATAGCATGTCTACTGGGAATATACCGGTTGTTAATTTGAATGATATACCTGCCAATAGTGATGTATACATAGGAGTAAGTGGTGGTGAAACCAATGCAACATACACGCTGCGGTCGTCTATTGAAGTTGCAAATACAATCACATTATTACGCTTATTAAACGGTGCGTCACTCACTCACTCACTCACATATACTTACTTACTCACTCTTATTTCTTTACGCAGGTATTCCTCAGACAGATAGTATTCCATATGATCCGTTGGTGAGTTGGAAGTACTACCAAATCCCTGTGCAAGCTGGCCACGAGGCATTATACATTCGTTTGACACAATTACACGGTGAAGTTGATGTGTACGTAACGCAATGCCCAAGTGATAGTGCACGTGATTGTCAAGAATTTGTTCCAACTACTACTAATTACATCTACACCACCGAGGGATTTAATAGTGATATTATTTACATGGAAAGAAATGATGATAAGAAATGTTCTTATTTAGTAGCCGTTAAGAGTACCAGTTACTCTGCAGCTTATGAGTTAAGTGTTAGTTTGGAAGACTCAGTACTAGAGTTGTCACCTGGTATAACCGTTACAGATCACGTTTTATTGAATGAATATGATTATTTCTCATTCCAGTACTATTCCACTGACTCTATCATTAAGATAACTCTGCAGGCGTTGAATGGTGACCCAGATTTGTATATTGCCTGGTCTTACATTCCAAACAAATCTAATTTCACTTGGCGTGCTTATAACTATGGCAATGATCTAGTTACTATCAACCCAGCAACAGATATTAATGCATGCACACAATGCTCTTATTATATAGCCGTTCATGGTTCCAAGGAGAGTGATTACACAATAACTGCGTCTCTGGACTCTACTATACCTCACCTAGTAGATGGTCAACCATATACGGATACCGCGTCATTGATTTCACCTTCATTTTATACTTTTCTTAATAGATATGGTGATACAAGAGACTTTAAATTAACTTTAGCATCTACACTTGGTGATGCAAATATCTATGTAACGGTTACTAGTGATGGTGGTGGTCTTACTGATGTTCCATCCATAGCACGCTGGGATTATAAGAGTGAGAATACTGAAGGAGACGATGTAATTCGCATCTTTCACACGGATGATATCTATACTAGTAACGGTTGCAATGATCCTAACACGGGCTGCGTCCTGCGTATTGGTGTTTACTCCTCAGGGATGTCTAACGGATTTAGCTCGGTACAATACACCTTGTTACTTACTTCATCACTAACAGGATCCCTACTTCAAATGGGAGTCAGTCAAACAGGGTCAATAAGTCCGGGATCTAAAGAATATTATAAAGCATTACTCAGTGGTTCCAACTATATACTGCAAATTGCACCGTCAATTATCACCGGTCACATCGTCATCTACATGTCTTGCGATGTTAATATTGATGAGTTAGGAATGCCATCAAGTGCTAATTATATGTGGAAATATAACCCAGAACAAGAAAATTCTGCTTCATCTACATACGATATATCCGTTAAAAGTATTACTGATAAAGGATGTTACAAGTCACCTAACCCTACATCTGCATCAACAGCAATGATGTATTTTACCGTTGAATCAGCTACAGGAAACAGTGCAAGTGCACAGTTTTCAATGATGGTTAGGTATAAGAATGACTCAAATATTCCGTTATTAGTCCCTAGTACCCCCTACTCGGGCACTGTTAGCTACCACGCGATGGATTACTACTACTTGCGACCTACTTTAGACTACAACAATATCCGGTTGATGGTTACTACCTTGCAAGGGGATGTAGATATATATATCTCTTCTAGTTGGGAAGAGCGTCCTTACTATTTCCCTGGTCATGGTGTTGCTTCATACAAGTTTTCTTCAACTAAAATTGGTGATGATGAAGTAGTACTTACTCATGATAATATACTAGATCTATGCCCAGATACAAGAGAATATTGTTACTTTGTTGTTGCAATCTATGGTGCTTATGACAACACAAACACTCCATCATCCTTCCGTATTCAATATTCAGTACAAGATTCAACTATTTTACTATCATCAGGTATTCCTATGTTTGCAACAGTTGGTAATGGTCGTATTGAGTACTTCAAGTATCCGTTATACACGTCAAATACTGATGTAATCTTCTCTTTATCAGCAATGAGAGGTGATCCCGATGTATTCATTGATCTTGCACCTAATAGACACCCCAACCGCTCCAACTTTACATGGGCATCAGCCTCTTATGGCTCTGATTTCATTACTATTCAAGCGGAAGATATCTCAAAACATTGTGTACCTGATCAAAGTAAGTCATTACCTTGTTATTTCTATGCGGCAGTCTTTGGTTGGTCCAACTCTTCCTTCTCAATTATGGTCAACACAGCAAATAATTTCTCATCACCTGTTGTTTTATTGGATGGTCAACCACAGAATGGATATGTTTCTAAGGGACGCTATGTGTATTACAAGTATTATGTAAGTGCAACAAATAGTAATGCGGAGGTCCCATTCCCTATCTCCTTGTCCTTCACACTTACACCTCAAGATGATAGTGATGCAGATATTTATATTAAATTTGCATCATCAAGTAGTACTTCAGATGTTGTGAATGAACCAGGAAGGGACAACTATGACTACCGCTCCATCGGGTGGTCATCAGTAGCTGATTCCATTGATGTATCGGCGTCAATGGACCATTATTGCTTTGACTGCATTGTTTATATTGCTGTTTATGGGTATACAGATGGTTATTACACAGTGTCTGCGTCCTCTAAAGGTGTAACAGCTATACAAAATGGTGTAGCAGTTGGTGGTCATGTACAAGGTGAAGGATTCAAGTATTACTCCTATTACAACAGTGATCCCTTCTCAATCATGACTATTATGCTCACAACCATCACAGGGGACGCGGATTTGTATGTCACGAAGTATGAGGGCGATGTAAGAAGTGGCGCGGGAGTGTTTCCAACGAGGTATGAGTTCATGTGGCGTTCTTTTCACTTTGGGGATGATATTCTGAAGATTTTGTACACGGATCGCAATTATTGTTACAATTGTGAGTATATTATTGGTGTTTATGGTTATAGTAACTCTACTTACTCACTCATGCTTTCAGAGAGTGAAGCAACGGTTATATCCTTAGCAATGAACAGACCCCAAGCAATGACTATCACCGGTAGTACTATCAAATACTTCAGTGTTGCACTTGCTAATAGTGCAGATGACGTGACTATTACACTCACTTCTACATCTGGTTCTGGGGATATATTCTTAAAGGTGTATAACACCACGGACTATACCTATTCCAGTAGCAACTCACCTAATCCCAGTGACCCTTCCTCATACACCTACACCACCAAGGGATCAGGTAAAGATTATGTTACTATCACTGGTCCCTTCAAGTTTATGTCAACAATAGTAATTGCAGTGAAGCAATCAAGCTCTGCAAGCTCCTATCGCTTCTCTATTCTTGCATCATCAGTAGGCAAACCAATTCTGTTACAAACAGGACTACCACAATCACATTTTGTTCAAGAAGGAACAATGGAATACTTTCAATACTTCATTAGTGACAACACTATTGAGGACCTGCAGGTTGCAGTAACAGCGCGATCTGGTGATCCAGATATATTGATCTATCAACCTAGTGATGCAGAGTATAGTAACGGACACTATCCTCTACCTATTTGTAAAATTGATGGAGTAAGTGAATGGGTAACTTCATGTCGTAACTATACATGGATGAGTAACATGTACTCAACAGATCAAATTGTTATTAATAACGACTACCCATGTGACCCTGTTATTGCCACCACCAGAGTAAGTGAGCAGTGCAATGATGAATACAGCTATCGACCTGGTTCCAATACCCCAATAATTATTGGTGTATTTGGTTTTCGTACTGCATCATTCACTATACTTGTAACACCAAGTGGGCAACGTGTCAAGTTATTACCAGGTCAACCTCAACTATCTACTACTTCATTAGCATATGAATGCTCTCAAAGAAGTTCAGATAACAATGCATGTTTAATTACTTCTAAAGTAAAGCGACAAGTACAAACTTCATATTTTATGTTTACTGTTACTGATGTTGCTGATGTTTCAATAACTATTCAACCTCAATGCAATGCAACAAGTAGTAATGACTGTCAACCAGGTTGTGATTGTGATCCGTTAGTTATCTATATCAATAGCTGCATTGAAAGCAAGTGTAAGGCTAGTGATATGTATCCATCCTCCATCTACGGGCAGTATAAAGAGGTTGCCATGGTACCAAGGTACTCACTCACTCACCTACTCACTCACTCACCTAACCACCAACTCACTCACTCAAGCCGCGGGAAAACCATCTTGATAAGTGCAAATACATACAAGAAAGCCTACTGTTCAACGGCTGGAAGTGGTAGTGCCAAGTACACCTGTCAATATTTCATAAGTATTGGGCGAAGTAGATTGAATGGAGACAGTTCAAGGAATAACGTGGAACCAATAACTACTACCGCATCCTTTACTGTTACTGCACGTACTGATAAAGATATCACTCTTCTACCTTGTGATGATCGCCCTTCACCTGATGGGATCCGACCGGTGCTAGCTGACACCATCTCTAGTGCTTCAACTTCATTGAAAGCCAGGTATTATGAGCTATGTGCGAATGATAACTACTATACAACAGTAACAGCACAAGATAAAATTATCTTTTCTGTTGAACAATGTTCAACTTCTAATAACAGTGTAAGTGCAGCGAATACAAAGAGTTTGAATGTTTATACATGTAGTGCAGCAGATGGATGTAACGGTCTTGAGAGTATTTTCCCTACTTCACAAGCTTGGACGCAGTATTCGGATCACAAACAGTCGTGCAGCAGAGCTGCTGCATCCTCCAAGCCTAGTTGTACTACTAATCCCGACTCGTATAACAATAACCCAACTGTGTTGTTACCGCAGTTAACACAAGATGAAAGTAATTACTTTGTTATGTTAGCAGGTGATACTGGGGACTATGTTATTCACGTAGAGAACACTATTAATGGTGTGCAAGTATCACCATTATTGATACAACCAACAAGTAGTATCAACGAAGGGTTGGATGTTACAGTGGTATCCAACACAAACTCCGGGATCAAGGTATCTTGGTACCAGTCTTACGTATTGATCCCTGGTGTATCCACTCCTGTTTTCAGCTCATTTGTATCTTATAAAGTGTATGTCATCGATATCAAGGGACTTCGCAGCATGTTAAGTACCACAATCTTGTACACCAAGTGTGGTATTGACAACATCCTAACCAAATATCCCGCAAGTATCAAGGAGTACATCGTTGAGAGTAGCGGTATCAAGCAAGAAGTGGATCCTGTTACGTATACCATATCAACATATCCAAGTAAATCAGAAATATTTGTGGTAGTGATGGCATCGTGTGACAGCGACTGTCTCAACCAAGTAAGTAAGGATATAAGTAGTAAAGGAATAGATTCTGCCAAGATATTCTGTGGTGTTGGGTATGGAAAACAATGTGCAGCACAGTATAAGGTGTATAACAGTGTTATCCTTACTACTAAAGCTAGTAGTACCGACAGCAACAGTGCTGATAGTAGTAGTATAAGTAATGACACTGCATCAGGGACTATCTCTATGACTGTATTCGTTATTCTTGTTGCTATTATTGCATTAAGTGCCTATGCAGTAATGTGGTACCGTATGAGGAAACAAGAACGGGATATGGGTGTTGAGCCCATGGGATTTGAGATGGTGGAAAATACCTTGCACAAGCCCGACACCTCCAGAGCATCCAAGTTTACGATTGATTCAAATGATTATAGTAAGCTGCCCATGATGGTGGAAGACGAGGACTCGGTCATGAACCCTATGAATAACAGTTTAAAGTATGAACCACCATCCCTTGATACATTTAAAAGTAAGTTTGTTGCAGCTGCAACTCATGCATATAGTGGAATAAGCAGTATTACAAGTAATATTGGCAATAAATATATGAAAACACAGAATAACGATGATGGCGATGAGGGAATCGCCCTATAAATGTTGTAATATTTGTATAATTACTACGAAAAAAATAACTACCTAATAAATAAATTCCTTCTGCGCGCTCTACTCACTCACTCACTCACTCACTCACCCACTAACTCACTCACTTACTTTAATTTGTGCATAACTTTACCGAATAAAACGTCATCACTTGCTAATACCTTAGGGGTTTTTAGTGGCTTACTCACCCATGTTTCATTGATTAAATCTCTCCAGGTGATATTGTTGTTGGTGCTGTTATTACCCCATGATCCACATCCTAATGAAAATGTTTGACGCATTCCATTCCATAAATTACCTGAGTTAGATGCAGCTTGTGGTTGGTTTACTAACACTCTTGATGTCTTAGTAGCGTGAGCTAATGCCATGATGTTGGCATCACTACTAGAGTATATGCCGCAACTGTGACCTTGTCCTACAAATGGATGAGTGAGTAAGTAAGTAAGTAAGTAAGTAAGTAAGTGAGTGAGTGAGTGAGTGAGTGAGTGAGTGAGTGAGTGAGTAAGTGAGTAATACAGTGGCTTACCTTGGTATGATTGGATAGCATTGGTTAATTTAATGGCCTCGTTGATGTCTTTCGCACGGTATAATGCCATAGTAACTGTCATTTTCTCACCAGAAAATGGATAATCTTTGCCATAACCAGTCTCTGGTACAATAAAGAATTGTACATTTTCAGGGACAGCAAATCCAGCCATTTTTGCAATAACTGTTGCTGGTTGAGCCACTACGTCAGCGTTGATGGCTCCGCCCTTCCATATAACATTTTGTAACTTGGTTTTATTCTCTTTTTCAACAATAAAACCACCTTTAGCTATTAATTTACCCAACATTTTATCATATATTTTATCTAACAGAATCACACTGTTGTCAGAAGAGCAAGATGCAGCCAAGTCAAGTGTTTTTGACATACGTATCTTCTCAGCAGCATCATCTAAGTCAGCGGTATCATCAACAGTTACTACAGCATTACCTACACCAACACCTAATGCTGGAGTACCTGAGGAATATGCAGCGGTTACCATTGCAGCACCACCAGTTGCTAATACACGGTCACATTGACGCATTAATTCGACAGTTTTATCAACTGATGGAGTGTCAATACTAATAACAAGATCAGCAGGTGCACCTTATCATTAGAAGTAAGTGAGTAAGTTATTGATGAAGTAAGTGAGTGAGTAAGTAAGTAGAGTACCCATTTTAACAATATTTGCACGCATTAAATCAACAATCATTTTATTGGTAACCTTTGCTCTAGGATGAGGCGCAATAACAATGGAATTTCTTCCTTTTACAGCTGATATTGCCTTAATAACTGGTGTGGCCTCAGGATTGGTAGAAGGAGATAACGCACCAATAACCCCAATTGGTTTAGCAATCTTGACAATATTACGAACAGGATCCTCTTTAATAATAGTGAGTAAGTAATTAAGCAAAAGAGCGAGCAAGTCTAGTAGTACCTTCAATAACACCAACCGACTTGTCATCAATAATATCCATTAATGTTGCACGAGTTTTACGGAAAATTTTTAAATATTTACCGTCATAATTACCCAATCTTGTCTCTTCAACTGTATGCTTAGCTATATTTTTTGCAACATCTTCTTTAGCAACTGCATATACCATGGCACGGATTAAATCATCCACTTGCTCTTGACTGGTATAATTATATTAATAATAAATAGTAAGTATCAAAGGATTAAATAAGCTAGAGATAATAAAGAAGAAGATAGATATCGATAAGACTTATTTTATGGAGAAGGGAGACAGTTTTTACCTATATCCACTGATAGCCTCCTGTGCAACACGTGCGCGGTCAATTAATCCTTTAATTTCATCATAATGTGGTCCCTTAATTATAACCGATGATGCGTGACGATGAAGGACAGAGCTTCCTACCTTTCGTCCTATAAATAACCCCTTAGTTAGCATTGTACCAACGAATGTCTACTTGTCCCTTTGTTCAACGACGAGCGAGGAAGATGTTCCGAAGAATTTGTGGTTCCGGTCCTAAAGATCTCAACTGTGATTAACGTTCTGAAGTATACTTTATACATAATATTATATTATTATATTACGACAGATATTTTCAAATTTTTAATATATTTAAATTTTAAACTGGGATAATAGTATACCTAATTTTATAGAGTAGTGAACAAAGTTAATTTTTCAAGTTTAATATCTACATATTGACTAGTACACACAGTCTGTTTAACTGATAATTTCTTATGCTATATATTTTGTGTGCCTGCGAGCAGATGTTTTAGCAGATGCCCGCCGACACTGCATCCAGCAGCTGTTTTGTGTAGTCAGAATTCCACGGGAACAAGCGAGTCGCGATGAAAGCTGTCATAATAGCCCTACTTTCTTCAAGAGCTACTTCATACATCCCTAAAGGTATTATCAATGCTGACATAACACGTTATACAAAGCTTTTCCTGGTTGACAACGAGAAAGAATTGTTTGAGAAATTGCTCCAGTCAAAAGATC
>JACCDO011055415.1_pt1 | contig 12610 bp, 6 predicted proteins | sample 7446101 | NCBI WGS metagenome assembly JACCDO01 (sample SAMN15323440, study PRJNA562643) | freshwater metagenome | isolation source: river surface water | place: USA:Blue River Watershed | collected 2017-08-16
GACAAGGTTTCTTTATGTATACTATACACAATCTTAACAAAACTTGGCATGCTAATAAATAAATAAAAGAGAACATTTTAATGTCTGTCCCCTGCATCCAAAATTTCAAGCGCTACGAGCGTAGATAAATAAAAAGCACTAGTTTCATCAGTTTGAACAACTTTTCGCAACGAAAGGCCGAATTTTTCTCCACCTATAGGAACTTCCTGCAGTAAACGGATGATTGTGGCCTGCTTGACAGGAGTCTGCAAAACGACGAGATTCAGTAACAAACGAAGAGAGGACCTGATGGTGCCCACATCCACTAGGTAGTCCTTACCCAGCGGAACTTTACTTGTAGTCTCCACCGCCTCGCCATACCGAACGGACTTAGGGGAATCTTTGGTCTCAGGATTAGTCACTTGAATGTTGCCTGACAATCGGTGCCCCTCATACGGGTTCCACGACTCAGGTGACGCGGCGACAATACCGGGGCTGCCGACAAGAACGATGAGTTTAGGAACGGCATTAATTCGCTGCAGCTGATCGCGGAACGCAGTAGATAGGGTGCAAAGATGCGAGAGGATCTCCAATGCCAATCGCCGATGTTGCATGCTGATGATATATTCGAACAAAATTTCCTGAGCATCTTCGGCAGCAGCTGTCTCTGCTTTCATTTGCGCCTCACGACTTGCATATTTCCTACAAGGCTCTACGCGATAAGCAGCAAGCATCTCGTCCAAGGGCGTGCTGAAAGTGACGAGGTGCCACAAACGCAGCAGGTACTTGTAGTGGTCTCCCAGGAACACGTTGTGTAGCATTTTTTCAGATTCTCTAATCGCCATCGCTCCCATCTTGAGACCCTTAGATGGACTCTTTGCAACATTGTTATTACTCTGCTTTCTGCGTAGCTGTCCACGGGTGCCTTGTCCCCGGCCCACAGAGTACAATGACGAAGGGGTGCCATCGCGCTGCTCTTTGTCCGCCGTGGGTAGCGGGCCAGGCACGTACGGGAAATACCCATCATCGTCATCTTGGTCGAACTCTTTATCTGCCGCACGCAATTCTTGCTTGACTAGTCTTGCTTCAGCAGCCACCTCTATCAGCTCTCTGCTTTCATCGCGGGCCATTTTGTGCCATGGCTCCGAAGGATGCCTTCTAGCGCTGACGTCTACGTTAGTGTTCGCAAGAATGGCTGCATGTGAGCCAGTATCATGTACCTGCGTTAAACTGTAAATATAATCTAGTGCAAGACTAACAAGATGCTTGGAATATGTGTTGAGTTCCTCTTCTTCTACATCTTCGTCGCCGCCATCGCGGGCCTGGGCAGGGCTCGGCGCTCGGTTCCGCGGGTTTCTGGCAGGATTGTTAGCGTGAATATTAGGATCTTCTATGCCGAAATAGGAATACACAGAGTCTGACTTGTTTCTATTGTAATTATCGTCCCGCAGGTCCACAGCGACTCGCTTGCTCTGACACATGACGAAATCGATCAATGAGAGCGGCTCAAGCTTCACATCGAGTCCGCTCCAGCCATCGTCCAGACTCGTAGTGTTATCCGCCGAGATACTGTCTCTATTCTTGCTTTCTTCTTTCATCTTCTTTGCATTATATCGCACTCCAAGATGCAGCAAATACGCACACTTACCAGCGATAATGTTGCTTTCAGCATGACACAGGGTCAACAAAATCCGAGCACGCGCTAGACATACCTTGGCCACGCTAACTTGCATGTGGTTGGAAAAATTTCCTCGGAACGGGAACGCGGTTACATCAGAAAGCGGATCTAACTTAATGGGTAGCGCTAATAAGTATAAACAGTGTATAATCCTGCGCAGAGTTGGCAAGTCTGTGAGTGGTGACAACAGGGCTGCAGCGATGATGTTTTTCACGCCAGGAGCGCCACCGCCGTTTGCTATGTCTAATCGGTTGCCTAATTCCATGCTGCTAGCTACAGCGCTACCGCCAAAGGCAGACCGTGCGGCCGTCCCCGAGTACACACCTTTAGCGCGTGTGTCTACACACATTTTCAGACAGTCGAACAAGCAGGTGACCAAAAGATCCACCTCGGCATTCGAAAGGAATAAGGATCTGAAGTCTGCCCGATCAGCAAGAGAGGGACAGACCTGAAACGTGGACTCATAGTCATCACGCAAATCTCTCTGGTACAGAGCCTCACTCTCCTGCTCCTCCTGTTGGTACCGGACAGAGAGCTCTGCCCGCTTTGCTGCGGTACTCAAGACGAGCTCCTCTTCAGCTTTGAGAAGCAAGCTAACGGGGTCATTCGCCTCAAGCACCACTTCCTGTTCTGGTTTATCGCGCGCCGACAGCGCTTTCAGTCTCGCCTCCTCTTCGGCCTCCTTCTCGAGGCGCATCTGAGCCTTCTTGCCCAGCTTTTCCAAGCGAGCTTTTTCCTTCTGCTCCGCGAGAGCACGCTCTTGTACTGAAACTTTCTGGGCCTCCTCACGCTTTGCAACAAGAGCTGCCTTTTCCACCTTTAAGGTGGCTTCGAGCTCTTTTTCCAGAGTGTCGTACTTCAGTCGACGCACCCCCCGCATCCATTCCTGGCGTTGAACAGCCGCGGCCTGTCGACGTTCCATGCGGCGAGAGGCGACCTCCTCACACGAGACTTGCCGCGCACTCTGCTGAGCAGTTTGAAGCATTACATACAGTTTCTTTACTGCGAACTTCCAAACGGACTGCTCTTCAGACACGAGCAGGTTGCAGATGCGGCTGATCGTCATACCAGCCGTGGCCGCCATCATGTTCACCGGACCACGCGGAAGATGCTGCTCTTGGTAAGCAAAAGAGGGATTTGATTCCACATTCAGACGAAGCCGTGCCAATCCCGACGCACCTTCAGTATTGCTTGTCGCAGGTTCCTCGCCAGAAATTGGGGAAGCGTACTTGGTGACAGCGTCGCTTGCATCGTTGTTTCGTCCAGTATTGGAGCGTACATAAGAGGGATGGGGCATGTCCGGCTGCCGCACCGCTCCAGCACTAAGCAAAAGCCCTTGGTGCGGTGCTTCCTGCGTCGCGGGCTCAATATAACGATCCTGATCCATAGCTGGTTGTTGCCTGATGTTTACTGCTTGAGCGGGAAAAATTCCCACGCCGCGTGCTGCAGGCGAGAAATCTTCATTGTCCAAAAAGGATGGGAATGCACTGCTACGAGTGCGTGATACCTGCTCCAATTTCTTTCTGGGAGGTTGCTGTGGACGACGGTTCAAGGCTACCTCCAGACTGCCCTGATCACTGCGACCTCCATTCATTCCTAAGTGCATGTTGACCGCATGAATATCATAGTGGTGAATATACATGTTCTTATAAGCCACCATAAGTGCTTTCTGATCATCTTTGCTAGGAAAGCGACTGAGGATATCGTTGAACACATCGATGCGAAACATGCGGTGCAACATCGTTACCTCTTGCTCATGAAAAGGTGACAACGGCAACAAGCCTTTGGCATTTGCCCGATAGGCATGCAGACCATACGCTACCACTTGCACGTTGGTTTGTTCATCTTGCACATATCTTGCAATTCTACCCGACGCAGCTTGCACAATATTGTCATCATGGGAATGCATGCGTAGTAGTGCCATAGTTTCCAAACACATCAACTTTACCTGAAGGTCTGGGGAGTAAGATATTTCACTGAGCAAGTCTAACATTTTTTCATCAATCAGAGAATGAGAGGCACTTTGCCCACGTCCAGATCCTTTCACATTCGTTGGTATTCGTTCATGAGATGAACGAAGGGGTTCAAGCGTGGATGCCGTAAATTGTGTCACCAATGCCGCTTTTAGGGTATCATAAATTTGCCTTACGATCCAAAACTGCCATCTACGATACTCACCATCGAGCTGCTGAGAGGTACCGAGTATGTCTTTGTCCGAATACTCTTCAACACGAATGTGAAAGGTGTTTGTGCCCAGTTCATGCTCATCAAGCCGCAAAGCCTTACTCATGACGCGCCCATCATCATCTGTTACACAAACCACTTTCATCGGCGGTGCAGTAGGATGTATAGCCTGATATTCAGCGTAAGCACGATTGGCCACAGTTTCGACATCGATATCAAGTCGCAGTGGAAGAAGGATTGAAGTATCCAGAACAACACACTCAATTACAAATGTTTCATGTTTTTGATTTTGATCTAAGTTGTCATCTCCACGTTCAGGGTTCTGAATAGGGTAATGCTCATACACAGGAGCGCTATCCATTGGCTCTAATTCCGATTAACGAAAGACTAAACTACTCTTTACGAATGGAACAAAATTAGAAACCAAATTGCTTCAAGCGACCCAAAACCTCGCAATTTCTTCAATTTAATGCAAAAACGACCCAATTATGACAATTATCACTGATGAAAATATGTCTCTACTTTAAACTTCTTTTTCAACTATTTTGAACTGCTAAAAGATGCCAACTTTTGTTCTAAACCCAAATTACGTTTCCAAAACGCCAAGTAGCGAAGTATTTGTTCATGGTAGAATTTGAACTTCTTCCTGACGACACTCCGGTGACGCCTAAAAGCATGCGGACACAAACAGGTGTTCCTGGTGTTGATGCGCAGCCAACATCGAGCTCTGTTGAGGCCACGGATCTAACTAAAGAGCCGATCGTTGACATTGAAGGTAAAAGCTTAGATTTGGCCTTAAAGGCAAAAGAAGAAGGTAATGAATATTTCCGAACCAAAGACTATGATCTCGCGATTGAGTTGTATTCACAAGCAATCTTACTGTGCCCAGTAGATGCTTCAGAAAAAGAAGTAGAAAGCAAAAGTTTAGGTGAGACAAAAGCTAGTGCTATCTCATCTGATATGCCATATAAGCCACCCAGTAAAAATGCCGAAATGCTCTCAATATTCTTAAGTAACAGGGCTGCTTGTTTTGCAGCATTAGGAGAATGGGATATGGTAATTGACGATTGCAACTGGGCACTAGATTTAAATACACGCCATGTTAAAGCACTAATGCGCCGCTCTCAGGCATATGAAAAGCTAGATAAGATTGAAGATGCACTTGCCGATGCGCGACGCGTGCAGGAAATTGACCCAACTTGGCCAACAATTGGATCAATTGTCTCCCGCCTCCAAGCACAGCACAATAAGAAAATGGAAGAGCTGAAAGCAGAAGCTCTAGACAAGCTTAAGGACTTAGGCAACTCTATTCTGGGCAATTTTGGCATGTCTCTTGATAATTTCAAGTTCGAGCAAGATCCGAAAACAGGAGCTTGGTCGATGGGAACGACCAACAAGTAGAAATGTATTGTAAATGTAAACGAAATGTCAATATCACCTTTCTCTAACCCTAACACAACACGAGGCTTCACATGTATTCACCTAGTAGGCTGGCATCGACGCCAGAGGATCGTCTCGCCTATAGATCCTGTCCACCCTTTGAAATGCCTCCAGTGGGCAGTGGGCGGGCTAAATATATGAACAACACAACTACGCAAAAGAGATAATGTATGGAATATATATGGGCAGGGTCTTTCTAATATATTTAATTAACGTATTATAAAATTTCCATGTAATCTGCTACCTCAAACATCAAATCTACTTTCATTGTCTAGAAATAAATAAAGAGTACGACGCACGACGGTCCCCGGCGGGGTGCGCAAGTGAAGGGGCAATGAGAACGTTAAACGCGCACGTTCTTGAATTGCCAGGCATCCGACTTATCAAGGTCTTCAGCGAACAAATGCTCGCGGTCAGCGAGCGGGGTCCAGTCGGTATATTTGCCCACTACAGGACCGAGATAAGGCATGCAGATCTCCAGATTTCGCTTGTAATCCATGTCATCCGGCTCCACAAAGCCTTTGTTGGGGTTTTCCATGGCCCATACCATGCCCGCCAGCACCGCTGACGTGACCTGCAACGACGTAGCGCTGTTGTATGGCGCAAGCTCACGTGCTTCTTCGACGGACAGCTGTGAGCCATACCAATACGCGTTTTTAGCATGACCGGCCAGCAGCACACCCAGCTCGTCGATGCCGCTGACGATGTCGCCCATCATGATGCGCTTCTCTGGCTGCATGCGGTAGTTCTGGCCACACAGCTCGTGCAAGGACACTATTGTGCTATCTGAGGGGTGGTATGCGTAGTGCACTGTTGGACGGTAGACTTCCAGATCACTCGTTTGCACGGTCAAGTAGTCGGAGATGGACACGGCTTCGGCGTGGGTGATGAGATAGCCTTGATACGCGCGGCAATAGGGCGTCCAAGAGCGCACGCGCGTTGTGCAACCAGGGCGCATGAGATATATAGCATTTTTTGGCCCAAAATCAAACTGCTTGCCATCGGCTGGGAAGTGCTTCTCATGGGAGCCCCAGCCCAGCTCTGCAGGTTGGCAGCCCTCGCTTACGAAGCCGTCTACTGACCACGTGTTGACAAACTCTCCAATTTTCTTTGGAATATTGGAGACCTGCGAATCACGCTCTGCAATATGAATGACTTTGACTCCAAGCTCCTTGGCCAGATCTGCCCATTCTTCACGTGTCGTGGGTTCAGGTTTCACGAGTCCTGTGTCTTTTGCGATATCGATGAGCGCCTTTTTAACGAAATGAGACACAAGACCGGGATTTGCTCCATGAGTCATAACAGCAGTCGGGCCGATTGGATGATTTCTGCGAAATTCTAAGCATTCCTCGCGTAAAGCGTAATTGGTACGCAACGCATGTGGAACCTTTTCATCAGTATACCCTCCAGGCCAAGGCTCGGTGCAGGTATCGAGGTAAAGAGCACCTCTTTCATAACACAGCTTCATCAAATCTAAGCTAGACACATCAACTGAAAGATTAAGAACGAAGTCACCAGGGCCTACCATGGGGTCTAGAATACTTCGGTAATTGTCTAATTTCAGCGGATTGATGAAAAAACGGATTCCATAATGATCCGCTTCAGGGCGACCAGCATCATCAGCTGTTACAATCGTAATACGATCGGTCGTCAAACCGCCGATATGGCGCAAGATCAAAGGCAGGACACCTTGACCGATGCTGCCAAATCCGATGAAAACTAGGCGGCCCTTGAACTGGGTATGAGTGAGATGCATGGTAGAGGCTTACAACTTAGCGACGTACGTTCAACTTAAAAAGCCGAACAAGGTGTTTAAATAATGTTTTGATGGAATTCCTTGATACTTTATGAGTGGTAGTTCGCATCAATGTTTTAAACGTCTAATTTCCGATTTGAAGAAAAAAGAGAGATCTTTCAGGAATCTCTGAAGAAGTTAGAGATATCATTATCTTGTGCACCAATTTAATGCAAATATGATTGGTAACGATGTGGTATCGCTTACATTTGACTCTATTGACGTGAAATCCTTGACAGAACAAGCCCAAGACCATGGTGCCGGAGCTATATCCACGTTTATCGGAACAACGCGAAATTATTTTGAAGGCAAATTAGTAAAATCATTGGAATATGAGGCATATGAGTCTATGGCAATCGATTCCTTGCAAAACCTTTGCAAAAAGTTGCGAGAGAAATGGGATCTGAAGCACATTGTGATACAACATAAGTTAGGATCATGCCCTGTTGGAAACATATCTGTCTTTATTGGCATATCCGCGGCGCATCGCGCAGAAGCTATTCATGCATGTGAATATGCTATTAACGAGCTGAAGGCAACTGTACCTATCTGGAAAAAGGAAGTATATACAAACACAAAAGAAGAGCAGAATGATGGACAATCGGGATCTGATTATGCATGGAAAGCAAATAAAGAATTTACACCAATTATTCCATTACAATTGTTACAGCAAAGGACTACAACTGCTACAAAAGCAGCTGCTGAAAGGGATACGGACAAATCGCACCTTGATCCTGTGATTAAAAATCAAGAGATCACTCGAGCTAGTCAGCAGAAGCGCGACCTGCTGGCCCAACGACTCAAAGAAAAGTTGCGTAAAAGTTCCTGTGATATCGCTGCGGCAGAAGGCGGCGGTGCTGTATTGGAAGACTTGAATCGTGCATGGGAAGCAGACCCGCTCATCGACGAGGTAGGTGTGGTCATGTCTGTCGAACCTGGCACCGCACTGCTACACTACCAAGCGGAGCACAAGCTGGGGGTGCCTATTAGTGCAATGAAACCATTGTTTGCATACAGCACATTGCGATATACTGAATTGCTGCGAGAGCAACATCGACGGAGCGTGGGGTCAGGGGCTGTTCCCAGTGCGGACGCGGACGCCCCACTTCAGTCTGACAAATCCTCCACCGTGCATACGCTTTCATCAGCCACATTGTGCGAAGAGTTGCTGCAAGTGACACGAGCAATCCTTGTGGTGCGAGGTGACATGCCAACTGCACTGAATACTCGCAAGGGGCTGCTATTGGACATGCAGTGTCCAGCACATGTGACGGCGGAGCTGCAGCTTCTCGCGGCTTTGTTCACGCTGCATCCGAAGTCTCCTTCAGCCTGGCAGCATCGCCGTTGGGCGCTCTGCTTCCGATATCAACTGCATTTGCAGCGGGAATCGAGCCGTACCCGTGATCCGGTAACCAACAGTGCAATTGTGGGGCGCATGTGGGAGTCAACACCTCCTACTGGCGGACTTCGCCTGGGCCCACCCTCTGCATCAGACGCAGGCCTCTCAAACTGCATCCAGTTCACTGCAGAGCAATTAGCATGTGAACTAGCGCTGGTGGATTTGGTTAATCAAAGATATGCGCAAAATTACTACGGATGGCTCCACCGTGCTTGGGTGCTGAGGCAAGTCTGCCGTGCTGCTGCAGCAACTTCTGATACAGCGGCACCAGTGATGCAAGTGCTGGAGACAGAGCAGGCTTACACGTGGCAGTGGCTCCAAAGGCATACGTCGGATCACTGCGCTGTGCATTATTTCACTCAAATCGCTGCGCATTACTGTGACGCTGCGAAGGCTACAACTGCGCGCTGGTTATGCGAGCAGCTCGATCTCTCACGTCAACTGCTAGTTGATCGTCCCGGCGCCGAGGCATTGTGGAGTCTGCGCAGGGCGCTTTTGCAGCAGCTGCTACGACACTACTTGGTTTTGCTGACGCGCTCGTACCAAATCACCGATACAGTGAGTGATGGTTGTGTAGTGCAATCACCCGTCGGATCCACTTTGTCGAAAGCTGATAGCACACTTCTGGCATGGGGACCAGATGTTCACGACAACATCGCCGAAGACGCGAACCTTGCGGCAGACCTATCCATCGACGGTCCTGTGGAGGGTCCCACCAAAACTCTTGGTGACAGCAGTTACATTCACAGTGCTGCACTGGGAACGAATTGGAGGCAGGTTGTGCATGATATAAGTCAAACCGTCTACAACGCAGCAGAAGGGGTGTTGCCGGCAAATGAATTGCTGCTAAGTATTGTACTGGCGACATACCAGTCTATACTTGGCCTCGCAATTGACGAGATCTCATTCGTACGAAGATGTTGTACGGACATATCTGCCTGGAATTTCCAGCAACAACGCATGTTGTCTCTGCGATACGCTGCATTCTGCTCTTTCAATATACGCGCTTTCATCGGTGAGTGCAAAACAGAGCTATTACCACGCTTATCTAATACACATGGTACAGTGAGAGCCATGAGCGCGGACTGGAGACAAGTGCAGGACGGACTCCAGGAGCAGCTCGGCAGAGCCTTCGAAAGGGCTTGTAGCCGCTTGCGTATGGAAGACACTTATGAGCGCGGATGGGCGCAGCTGCATTAGTGGGCGTAACTGATACTACATGCGTCCAAATATAGCCAAATAATAAATAATGTAAAATATTGTACAAGTGTCTAAATCGCAACTAATTCAGAATTTTCTGCAAGCATCATGCAGTCCCCGTTATTCGACATAGAAGCTGACGACGCAGTGGATTATTGTCATTGGACCAAATGTCTGGTGCATTTCGGTTTGCCATGTATAACTGTTTGCTGTAGGGTGTATTTTTATGTAAAAGATCTTAAAAATAGGAACCTCATCTCATCGAACGCATAAAATTTGAAAATGCACAAGTGGGAAAGGGTGCGTTTCTCTCTTCATGTCGAATAAAGTTGCATCTTTAAGTGTGTAACCATATTATTTAATCGAGTCAGATTTTATCTTTGTTGGTAAAGAGTACGATGTTTAATATTCATGTAAGTGTAATTCTTTGAATTTTGTTGTTCTAACGCCCAAGAGATATGCAAAACAAGCTATCAGTGACTGCAAAAAGCACTATGAACTCATGCGAGAGTGATAGGATCTTTTTGTCGGTCTTACATGAGATTGAAAGATATTATACAGACTTATCTAAAGGCACCCGAATTCGAGTAGAAAAGTGGGTCCAAAAATTGGCAATGACGGGGCACAATATTACATGGAAACGACACCGCAACGCTTACGCGAAATTGCTATTACATATGGTACTGAATCGCCAATTGGAGGCACCGTTTAATTCGCTTCCACCTGAAGGCTCTTTATCTTCATTTCCTGTGCACTTAAAAGCTTACACTGTGAGAGGAGCGTACAACGGCAGTGGCGGCTTTATGAGCGTCGGCACAGAGCGAGAAGCAATGAATCTTTGGAGCTCTGAGCCTGGCTGCGGTACCGGCAGTGCAAACTTTGTTGCGAATACCATAATTCGAAGGCATGGCTGCCCTGAATCCAGCACTACAAGCAGCAGGCGATATGTGTCGAACCGCTACATCCCCACATCTACAGGAGGAGAAACTCACGCCAATGTTTTTTGGAGGGACGTGTATGCGCGTGTCATGGAGTCGCCTATGGGGGAAGATATAATATCTGAAGGACTTGTGCCCACGTCTCACGCAGACGATGGTTGCGATGTGATAATCAACCACATGCACTACACTCCCGAACCTCCACCGCCGCCACCTCTGCCTCCTGTGTATGCACTGCATGGGACAGGTACCAAAGCGAATCAAACAACATCGGCGGAACGCGTAACTGATGTTCATCAACATGCACGGCCACAGCATGCACACAATGCTCAGAGCAGTACCGTAAAAAGGAATCATCTTCATAGCGAAACGGATACGCAGAATCAGGAAGCTGTTACTAGCAGTCACAAGCACGAATCAACAGCGGAACATAAGGCTGCTTCTACAGATGATACTCACTCTAGACTGCCGCCACCCGCTGTGCAGGGCCCGGAAACGCGCTTTCACTACGCTTCTGACAGCGATGGCAAGCGCTTAATGTGCGACGAAACACTACAAGTTCGCGAAATACGACGCCTGGCACTGTTAGTGAGAGAACAGCAACGCAACTATGACGCACTGCATGCCGAAATGCTCAGTGAGCGAGAGGCGCACGTGAAACGACTGCAAAAACAAGCAGAAGAGCATGTGAAGGAGTTGCGGGCGGTACTGACCACCACCTGCCGGAAATGCAACCTCCTGCTGGCTGGTGAGGACGAGGATGACTCCATAGAGTTAGAACCGTCAAAGACTGAGCATGCTGTGCACGTCAACCACCTCCAACGTGCACGCTCACCTTGCGCTCAATCTTCCTCGCATTCGCAGGGCAGTAGTAAGCCACTGCTGCATGCACCACAACAGGCTGCCACTAAAGCAACCAGGCTAGATGGTCGGAAAGTGACTTTTGCGAGCAATTTAACAAAAGATTCCCACCTCATCGATCTCAACGGTCAGCACCGACCGTCGCAGCAATCCAGTAGTGCGTCTACTAAATCCGAATGTGAAGATGTCGGCGATCAAGGAGTAGCGGAAGGCCTTCTGCTAGGCATGGACTCGGATATGAACACCGACACCTTCGCCCGAGTAGATTCGCGACCACTCGCTGGTGCGATGTGGCAATATCGTGGTATTTCCGTTGCTACTGACACCAATGAAGATACTTTGCCCGCCGGAGGTGTTGTGGGTAATGATCGTGTCAGCCGCGCTTGGCAGGTGCTGCTGGAGATGGGGAAAGAAAATAATATATTCACTGAACCAAAGCTACATAACAATTCACGCTATGCCGATAGTGCATATTGGACTGACGAGCACACACCAGCACACGAACGGCCATGCCATTTAACGACAGCAGCAACTGCTGCTGTACAGGCACAAGCATCTTTACCATCAAATTCTGATCCAATATGCGCCAACAAACCATCAGCCGCTATGATTCCACAACCTCAGCCTATTTCATCTGTCTTGCAGCCTGCACAGCTCAGAAATGTGATTGCGCCTGCACTGGTGAAACCCAAAGACGTTGTTACACGCAAAAGCAATATCGGAGGAGAGCCGGCTTCGGAAGCATTTATGTTTTTAGAAAGGCAGTTGTCGCGATGCCATTTTGAATTCGGGCCAGGACAAGCTGGGTCAAACTTCCCTCCAACGAAAAGCCATTATAAATGAGTTTCTCACTCCGTTGCTTAACATATACGAAGATTAGTAACATAATATGAAAATGTAAAAAGTTGATAACTTCAAGAAGCTGTTTATATATATTTTCCCAAAAAAAATCAATTTTATGTGTTAGACGATCGACTTGAACAAGGAATTAGGAGGACAAATATGTCAGGTATGGACTCGCACAGACGCTTTACTGCTTTAAAAATGAAATTTGAAGTATTTTATCTTTTAAACTTTCAAGACGAAGATATTCTTCTGTCTTATGTGAAGCTCAACTATCAATAGGAAATTGCGAA
>JACCDO011578800.1_pt1 | contig 12610 bp, 9 predicted proteins | sample 7446101 | NCBI WGS metagenome assembly JACCDO01 (sample SAMN15323440, study PRJNA562643) | freshwater metagenome | isolation source: river surface water | place: USA:Blue River Watershed | collected 2017-08-16
GCGCGAACAACACCCCCTACGGCCTGAGCGCCGGCGTGTGGACCGACAAGGGCAGCAAGATTTTCAAGCTCGTGAACAAGCTCCGCGCCGGCGTCGTGTGGGCGAACACCTACAACAAGTTCGACCCCACCTCACCCTTCGGCGGCTACAAGGAAAGCGGCTTTGGTCGCGAGGGCGGCGTGCAGGGGCTGGCCGCCTACGTGAAGCTGACTTGAGTTGCCCCCACCGCCGGCCCCGCCCAATCCGTGATGGCAGGAACGATTCAACCGGGGCGAAGTCCGCTGCGACCAGCGGGGGTTCCGGCCCGGCGGAAACGTGCCGCAGGGTGAAGCCAGGGGATTGCCGGCTGATGGCCTAACCGCCGGCGAGGACGGACTCGATCTTGCGGCGGAGGTCGGCGTTGACGTCTTCGGGGGAGCGGTCGCCATCCACGATGTCAAAGCCGTAGGTGGCTTGCAGGCGGGTGAATTGCCGGGCCATGAGGGCCTGGTATTTGAGGAAGCTGTCGAACATGTCGCGCGAGAGGCCCAGATCCATGCCGCTCTCCCAGTAGTCGAGGGCCTTGTTCTTGGCGAAGTTGCGCTGCACGAGCTGCTCGGGAGAAATGTTCAGGTAGAAGACAGCGTCGGGCACGAGGGCGATGCCGTAGAGGTTCTTAAGCCAGGCTTCGTCCATGCCGCGGACGAGGTCGCGGGCCATGAGGGTGTAGATGTAACGGTCGGCCAGGACCATGAAGCCGGCCTTGAGGGCGGGGATCATGATGTTCTCGACCTGGTCGGCGAAGTCGGTGGCGTAGAAGAGGCTGAGGGTGGTGCGGCTGAGGATGTTGCCGTTCTGGGCTTTCTCGAGTTCTTCGCTGACGAGACTGGAGCGCTTGAGGCCGACCTGCACGGTGGCGTGGCCGCTGCCTTCGAGCCATTGCACGAGCTGGGCGATCTGGGTGGAGCGGCCGGAGCCGTCGGCACCCTCGACGACGATGAGCTTGCCCTTGAGCCGTTCTTCCTCCACGCCAGGGATGCCCTCGCCGTAGAAGCGCTTGGGGGTGGGCTTGGGGATGATCACCTCGGGCGTGCGGGGCGCGGGGACGAGGCGTCTGGTTTTGCGTGGGGCGGGCATGGTCACGCTTTCTTGAACTCGAAGCCGGGCAGATCAATGCGGTCCGCCACGAGCTTGCGCACGATGGCCTGCTGCGTCTCGACGGTCTGGTTGGCGTCAATGACGTTGAAGGAGAACTCGCGGCTCATGGCGAGGTATTGGTCGAGGATGCGGCCCTGGAAGATGCGGAAGCTCTCGTAGGGGTCGGTGGAGAAGCCCATGTCCATGCCGGCCTCGAAGTATTTCAGTTCGGGCCGGCCGTCGAGGATGCGGTTGAGCGAGACTTCGAGATCCGCGCGGAAGAAGAAGGTCATGTCCGGCAGGGCGGCGAAACTGTAGAGGCCGCGGACCCATTCGGAGGGGCAGGTGCGGACCACGTCGCGGGCGAAGGCGGTGAAGATGTAGCGGTCGCAGAGGACGAGGTAGCCGGCGCGCAGGAGGGGCACGAGCTGGCGTTCGTAACGGTCGGCGAAGTCGGTGGCGTGGATGAGGCTGAACGTCGTGGGCGTCAGCAGGGTCATCTTCTTGCCCTTGCTGGTGGCGGCCTTGACCAGCTCGGAGGAGTTCCACTCGCTGAAGAAGACCTTGAGGCCGCGCAATTCGAGCCAGCGCTTGAGGAGATAGATCTGCGTGGACTTGCCGGAGCCATCAAGGCCCTCGACCGCGATGAGGCGGCCGGGAAACCCAAGTTCAGCAAAGGTCTTCATCATGTCGGACGGGGGGAGAGTCGGCGGCTGGCCGGCGGATGACAACGCATTTTCCGGTCAGCGCAACCCCAGCACCGAGGCCATGACCGCCAGAGTGCCGAAGGTGACCAGGCTCAGGGCTTCGCGCACGCCGGGCAGGTTGATGACGACGATGACGATGATGAAGCCGAACTGGCAGAGCCGCCAGTAGGTCTCGTGGCTCATGCCAATGATGTTCTTGAGCACATGCGAGCCGTCGAGGGGCGGGATGGGCAGCAGGTTGAAGAAGCACAGGAAGAGGCTGAGCACGGCCATGCGGACGCCGATTTCGGTGAAACTGGTCAGCCCGGCCAGCCCCGCCGCCTTCACGGCGGCGAGCAGCGCAAAAGCGAGCACGAGGTTGATGGCCGGTCCGGCCAGCGCCACGAGGGTGTCATCGCGCCGCGGATGGCGGAGGTTGGTGATGTTCACCGGCACCGGACGGCCCCAGCCGATGATGAAGCCGGCCAGGGCGGAGTTGCTCACCGAGAGCATGATGCCCAGCAGCGGCAGGACCACCGTGCCGATCAGTTCCATGTGCATGATGGGATTGAGCGTCACGCGGCCCTGCGAGTGAGCCGTGTCATCGCCGCACTTCCAGGCCACCCACGCGTGCGCCCATTCGTGGAAGGTGAGCAGCGGGATGAAAAACAGATAGGTAAGCAGCCCGTCGATAATGGCTGATTGTGTCATCGTGCGCGGAAGGTAGCGGAGGAACGGGGAAAGCCCAAGTGCAAGTCCGGGTCAGTTCCGCTGGGTGTAGCGTTGCTTGCCGGTCAGGAGCCCCACGGCCGTGCCGACGAAGCCCACGAAGAACAGATACACGTTGAACCACGGCAGATACGCCCAGGTCTTCCAGGACTTCACGCGCCACGACTCCAGGTTGCTCAGGTTGCTGCCGATGATGATGGCGAGCGCCACGGGCAGGTGGAATCGCGGCACGGCCAACAGCGGCACGAGGCAGTAGAGATACTTGGCGAGATGGTGGGTCCAATGCCCCGCGTAGGGAATGCGGCGCAGGCCGAAGCCCCAGGTGCGGAACAGGGCGCCAAACGACTCCGCCACCTGGTAGTGCTTGCGGAACAGGTGACGCCAGCTCGTTTTCAACGACTGGAAGTGGTAGTGGATGATCTCCACGTCGCTCACGAACACCTCGCCCTTCTGGCTCAGGCGCATGAACAGGTCCATGTCCTCGCCCGCGAAGTGAAACTGCGCGGTGTTGTAGCAGCCGATGCTGCGATACACATCGGCGCGGTGCAGGTCGAACTTGCCGCTGATGCCCTGCCGGATGCGCCCGATCCACCGCGCCATCAACACCTGGCCCCAGAAGTTGTATTGGAGGAAATTCTCCAGCGGCAGCGTGACCAGGGCGACGACGGAGACGCGCCCCGGCACCTCGTGCAACTGCTTGAACATCCGCTCCAGCGCGCCCTTGTCCTCCGGCACGCAGTCCTGCTGCATGTTGAGGATGTAATCACCGGTCGCCTCCTTGGCCCCGAGGTTGTAGTCCCAGCTCAACGCCACATCCACGGGATTCTTGACCAGGCGGGTGCCGGGCGGCGGGTTGTCGATCGGTTTCGGGCTGCTGTCGACCAGGATGATTTCGTAAGGGCGCAGGGTCTGCGCCTGAAGGGCGTCGATGAGCCGGGGCAGGTCGCCGGCCTTCCCGTAAATCGGGATGATGACGGAAATCTTTGGGTTCGGGGGAACGCTGCTGCTCATGACACTGCCAGCCAAGGCTGGAACGCGCGGAAGTTACCGGGCGTCGCCGGCCTGTCGAGGGGAAAGGCGGCCCAAAGCAAAAAGCCCCGGCCTCAGTGGCCGGGGCTTCAAGTGAGCCGGGTGTTGGAACGGCCTCAGATGATGCCGGCCAACTCCTGAAGCACGCGCCAGTTATCGAGGCGGTCCTGCTTGGCTTCGAGCAGCAGCGGCGAGGGGTTGCCGTCCTTGTCGAAGTGCTTGGCGAAGCGGCCTTCAGTGCGGGCGAACATGATGAAGTCGAAGAGTTCGCCGGTCTTGGGGTCCTTATACCAGTCATCTTTCGGCGCAGGGTTGCCCTGGAGGCTGAGGCGCTCGGCGAGCTTGGTGCCCTTGCGCGGATCGTAGATCAGCACGGGGAACGTGCGCGTGTCCACGGCGAGCTTGGACTGGTTCATGGCGAGGTTGTCGCCCACGCCGTGCTCGGGCTGGCAGGTGGTGTAGACGGAGACCACGGCCGGACCGTCGAACTCGTTGGCCGCCATGATGGACTTGTAGAAGTGGTTCGACATGGCGCAGGAGGTCTGCGCGACGAACGTGTTCGGGTGCATCATCGCGATCTGCGCGATTTCCTTGCGGCGCTCGGTCTTGCCCTGGATGACTTTGCCGTGCACCGAGAACTTGGTGTTCTGCGCCTTGAAGGTGGCGGTGGAGGACTGGCCGCCGGTGTTCGAGTAAACCTGCGTGTCGAGGATGAGCACCTTGATGTTCATGCCCGAGGCCAACATGCGGGAGAGCGATTGGAAGCCGATGTCCAACATCGCGCCGTCACCGCCGACGACCCAGAGTTTCTTGTCGTGCCAGCCCATCTGATCCCAGCGGGCGCGGACACCCATCGCGTCGGCGGGGCCGTTCTCGAAGAGCGAGTTGGTCCACGGGACGAGATACGGATTGTAGGGATACGTGGAAGCGTAAACCGTGGAGCAACCGGTGGAGTTGACGATGCCGACGCTTTCCTTGCCGTATTGAAACCCGGTCGCAGCCAGCATCATGCGGAGGGCGGTGCCCTCGCCGCAGCCCATGCAGGAACCTGCGCCACCGACATAGAGCAGGCTGCGCTCGGCGAGCATCATGTCGCTCAGCAGCTTGTCGTTGATGTATTCCTTGGGCGTCTCGGGGAGCTTGGTGTAGAAGTTAAAGGTGCGCTTGGACTCCTTGAGCACGGTGCTGTCCTTCATCAACATCGTCAGGGCTCCGTGATTGCCACAGGCGTCGACGCATTCGGCACAGCCTTTGCACTTGGTGGGGTCGATGAAGATGCCGAAATAGGCGGGTTCCTTGCCCTTCTTCTCGTAGGTGGTCCAGAACTTGGTCGTCTTGGCGAACTGCTTGGCGAGATGCTCGCGCTCAACGGGGTCCGCGATGGCGGCGAGTTCGGCGTCGAGCTTCGACTTGGGCACCGCCTTGCCGAGAATTGCCGTGTCCGGGCACTCGGTTACGCAGTCCATGCAGGCGACGCAGTTGGCGCTGTTGAGCAGGGGGATTTCCGGGGCGATGTAGCTGAAGTCGCGCAAGGCCCCGGTGCCGGCGGGAATGAGCGAGCGGAGGGTGCCGTGGTCCGCCGGCAGTTCCATCTCGGCACTGCCGTCGTTGTAGGCACCGACGATACGCTCGTTAAAGTCCTGCACATCGAGCACATCCTTGGTGATGGGGCGCTTGTTGGAGCGATCCACCACAGGGGCGGGAACGGAGCCGACTACGTTTTCGGTGGGTTGAATCATGGGCTGAGTATCAGGTTGTCCTGAGAGTTTTTGGGTTAATGCCGGCGGTTGTCCGCCGGCTAAAGCGGTTTACTTGGCTGCAACCAGTTCGCCAGTCGCGACCGGGGCGGCGCTGCCAGTGACTTCAGCGGGGATTTCCTTCACGTCGGTGAGGCCGTGCTTCACGCAGACGAGGTTTTCCTGCACCACCTTTTCACCGCGCTTGCCGAAATACTTGCGGATGTATTTCTCAACCGAGGCGAGCACCTGTTCCTCGCCCATGCCGGAACGGGCGGCAAAGGGCGTGACCTTGATGAAGATGCCCACCAGGCAGACGCCTTGCATGCGCTGCTGGAGGTCGGGGTCGGTGGCGACGCTGCGGGCGATCTTCACCGTGTCCAGGAAGTAAACGCGCAGGTTTTTGTTGCGGATGATCTTCTGGCCGTAGGCGGGAATGGCGTTCCACACGTCCTGCGGTTCGAGCTTGTCGCTTTGGATGAACACGCTGCCACCGGGCGCAATGCCGTGGAGCGGATTGCCCAGGTTGAAGGCGTTCACGTCGTTGAGCGGGATGAACTCCACCTGCTCCAACTCGGAGTGCGTGCGGATGTGGGCGTCGGCGACGGTGAGGTAATAGGTCGTCGGCAGGCCCTTTTTCTCGGAGCCGTATTTCGGATAGGCCTGAACGTGCAGGTTGAACAGTTCGCCCACGAAGGAGGCGATGAGCTTGTTCGTGGTGACGGAGCCGAAGCCGCCGACCGAGTGGCCGCGCATCGAGAACGCGCCGGACGGACGCAGGTCGGGGTCTTCGGCCTCGGGCAGTTCGAGCGCGTGCTTCACGCCGACACAGGCAAACTGCTTCGGCTGGGCGGCCATCATGTTCCGCAGGATGGAATTGAAGTGGCAGCCGCGAATGTCCCGCGAGCCCAAGCCGGCGACGCAGGAGTAAATCTTCGGAATGCGGTCAATCGCGGGATACTTGAACTCGCCAAAGGAGCCGTAGCTCAGGCCGGTGAGCGCGTCGGCGAAGGCGGCGCGGATGCCCTGCGTGAGGGGGTTGGATTGCGCGAGCGGGTTGTCCATGCGCTCGACGACGGTGAGCGCCTTGACGTTCTTGAGCGCGGCGACGAGCTGCGTGGCCGGGAACGGCGCGAAGCAGGTGACGTGGATGCCACCAACTTTCGCCCCGGTGGTTGCGCGGATGTAATCAATCGCCGCCTCGGCGGTTTCCATCATGCCGCCCATGCCGACGACCGCGTATTCGGCGTCTTCCATGCGGTAGCAGTCGATCATCCCGTAGCGGCGGCCCGTGTTCTTGTAGAACGTGTCCATCGCTTCCTGCACGGCGGCCGGGACGAGGTCATACACGTTGCGCTGGGCGATCTTGCCCTTCATGTAGGAGTCCTGGTTCTGCACCACGCCGGACATGATCGGATTGTTCGGATCCATCAGGCACCGCAGCTTCAGCGTCGGGTCGCCGATGAAATCCTTCATGAACTCGAGCTCGGGGAGCCTGACGTTCTCGATGGTGTGCGTGGTGAGGAAGCCGTCCTGCACGTTCATGAACGGCGTCTCGGAACTCTCCGCGGCGCGGCGGGCGATCAGGGCGAGGTCGCCGGCTTCCTGGGCGTTGCGGCCAAAAAGGATGCCCCAACCGCAGTCCGCCACGCTCATCACGTCGTCGTGACCGGCGTGGACGTTCAGCGAGTGGCTGGTCAACGCGCGTGCGCCGATGTGGAACACGACGGGCAGACGCTTGCCGGAAATGGTGTAGAGAACCTCCTTCATCAGCACGAGGCCTTGGCCGGAGGTGAAGTTAGTCACCCGGCCGCCGGCGAGCGCGTAGCCCTCGCAGGTGGAGGCCGCCGAGTGTTCAGACTCGGGCTGCACGAACGTGAGGATGTCACCCCAGAGGTTCTTTTTGCCGTTGGAGACCTCGGTTTGATACCCGGTCCCCATCGTGGTCGAGGAGGTGATCGGGTAAGCGCAGGCGCCGTTGGTGATGTTGGTTTCCACCCACACAACGCAGCCCGCTCCGTCCGACGTGGTCGGAATCCCCGGGTAGGGGAACTGCTTCTTGTCGTCGCTCATATTCGGTGCTGAAACGTTTCGTCCACGCGCCGGACTGTTGAGCCGGCGCGAACTCCGAGAAGGTGGATTTCGGTCAGAGTCGGCGCAAGTCAAAACTCTGAGGGAGCGGTCGATGGCTTGCAGAAAAACGAAATTGTGCACTCCGCTTGCGCTCCCTGCTCACGGAGTCCTATGCTCCCGCACCATTTTTGAGCGCAGTCAGTTCAACCCGCACTCCTGATCCCATGAGCGTCCGCGTCCGTTTCGCCCCCTCGCCCACCGGCTACCTGCACATCGGCGGTGCGCGCACCGCGCTGTTCAACTGGCTCTACGCCCGCCACACCGGCGGCACCTTCGTCCTGCGCATCGAGGATACCGACGCCGCGCGCAACTCCCAGGAGGCCGTGAACGTGATCCTCGACGGCCTGCGGTGGCTGGGGCTGGACTGGGATGAAGGCCCTTTGACCGCCGATGCCACCGGCCCGAGCAAGGGCGACCGCGGGCCTTACTTCCAATCCCAGCGCCGGGAAAACTACGCCCGCCGCGTCGAAGCCCTGCTCTCCCGCGGCCTGGCTTATGAAAAGGACGGGGCGGTGAAGTTCCGGATGACCCGCGAGCCGGTCTTGATTCGTGACCTCGTGGTGGGCGACGTGACCCGCGCGCTCACGGACCGCGAGGAAGTTGACCCGGACTTTGTCATCATGCGTTCCGACGGTTCGCCGGTGTTCCATTTCGTCAACGTCGTGGACGACCTGGAGATGGGCATCACCCACGTCATCCGCGGCGAGGACCACCTCAGTAACACGTCCAAACACGTCGCGCTCTTCCAGGCCTTTGGCGTCGCCCCGCCGAAATACGCCCACATCCCGCTCATCCTCAACGCCGACGGCTCCAAGATGTCCAAGCGCGACACCGGCGCGGCGCTGACTTACTACATGGAGAACGGTTACGCGCCCGAGGCCGTGCTCAACTATCTCTGCCTGCTGGGCTGGTCAGCCAAGGACGGCCGCGAAGTCATCCCGGTGAAGGAACTCATCGCCGAGTTCGACCTGCCGCAAATCCTCCGCCACAACGCCCGCTTCGACCACGAGAAGCTCAAGTGGATGAACGGCGAATACGTCCGCGCGATGACGCCGGATCGGTTTTACGAAATGTCCGTGCACGCGCTCGCCCGCGCCGGCCTGGACACCAACCGCTTTCCCACTGCCTACGTGAAAGCGGCACTGGACACCTGCCTGGGCAAGGTGCGCGTCTTCAACGAACTGCCCGGCTACGGCGGCTTTTATTTTGCAGACCGGGTGGAGTTGGACACGGAAGCCAAGGCGGCCGTCAGTGGCGAAGCCCGTGAACGCCTCGCCAAGCTGCGCGCGGCTTTCGCCGGTCTGCCCGACTTCACCGCCGCGAGCTTGGAGACAGCGCTGAAGGACACGGCCAAGGCTGCCGGCGTGAAAAACGGCCTGATGGTCCACCCCGCGCGCTTCGCCTGCACCGGCAAGGGCAGCGGTCCCAGCCTCTATCACCTGCTGGAGGTCCTGGGCAAGGAACGCGTGCTGGCCCGTATGGATGCAGCCCTGTCGGCCTGATCGACGGGCTTCAATGCTTGGCAGGCGCCGCGGTTACCCACCCAGCCCAGACCCATCGGTCGGAATTGGCTAAACCATCTCCGGCACGTGGAAGTTCTCGGAGGGCTTGAAGCGCGGGTTGCCGTCCGCGCCTTCGATATACTCGAAGACCTTGCCCTCGAAGTTGCGGAGCACGACACGGTCGGCGTTGCGGCTCAGGACGTAGTCGGGGTTCACGGGCACCTTGCCGCCGCCGCCGGGGGCATCAATCACATACTGCGGCACCGCGTAGCCGGTGGTGTGGCCGCGCAGGGACTTCATCACGTCGAGGCCGCGCCGCACGCTGGAGCGCAGGTGCGCGCTGCCGGCGATGAGGTCGCATTGGTAGACGTAATAGGGGCGCACCCGGCAGATGAGGAGCTTCTGCACGAGCGCCTTCATCACCACGGGGTCGTCGTTGACGTGCTTGAGCAGGACGGACTGGTTGCCGAGCGGGATGCCGGCGTCGGCGAGGCGTCCGAGGGCATCGCGGACCTCGGTGGTCAGCTCGCGCGGGTGATTCGTGTGGACGCTGATGAAGAGCGGGTGAAACTGCCGGAGCATCGCGCACAGCTCGGGCGTGATGCGTTGCGGGAGGAAGAGCGGAATGCGCGTGCCGATGCGGAGGAACTCGATGTGCTTGATGGCGCGCAGGCGGCTGAGGAGGTATTCCAGCTTCTCATCGCTAAAGAGCAATGGGTCACCGCCGGAGAGCAGCACGTCGCGGATTTCAGTGTGCTTCGCGATGTAATCAATCTGCCGGTCGAACTCCGGATGGAAGTCGTAGCCGCTGGCGTTGCTCACCAGGCGCGAGCGCGTGCAGTAACGGCAGTAGGCCGCGCAACGGTCGGTGACGAGGAAGAGCACGCGGTCGGGATAGCGATGGACCAAGCCGGGCACCGGCGAGTGCGAATCCTCGCCGCACGGGTCGGCCATCTCCCACGACGCGGTGTTCGTCTCCTCCAGCCGGGGAATCATCTGCCAGCGGATGGGGCAGTGCGGGTCGTGCGGGTCGATCAGGTTGAAGAAGTGCGGCGTGATGGCCATCGCCAGCTTGCTGCGGGACAGGATGGCCCCGGCGCGTTCCTCGCGGCTGAGCGTGGGGAGCAGCGCTTCGAGCTGCTCCACGGTCGAGACCCGGTGCTTGAGCTGCCACTTCCAGTCATTCCAATCGGCGTCGGGCACATGGGCCCAAGAGCCGCGTCCGCTGGATTTGAACTCCTTGAGTGCTTGCAGCCGTTCCGCGTTCGCGTGTGCCGCGCCGCTGGCCGTCGCCGGTTCCGGTGACATGATGAGCCGGACTATAAAAGCGAAGCGGGGCGAGTCAAGTGGTGCACCGCAGCCGCTTGACGGATGCTGTCACAGGGCCAACTAGATGCCACTTGCCCGGATGCGCTAACGCCGCCAATCTCTTACGCATGAAAGCCCTGCTCCTGGTCCTGCTGGCCGCCCTGCTCTGTTCTGCCCGCGCCGCGGACGGTAACCTGGACGTCAACGCCCGGCTCAAGGCCCTGGAAGACAAGGTCGCGCGCCTCGCTGAACAGACTCCGCCGCGCTGGGCCACCGTAGACCGTGACCGGCTGCGCAATGCGATTCATGCGCTTGGCCGCGAGAAGCTGGAGACACACAAGCAAGCGGAAAAGCTGACGCCCGAGCAGGTCATGCAGGTTGAGAAGTATGAAGAGTTGAACCAGCAACTGCTGAGGCTACCACCACGGCAATACAGCTCGCCCGTCCGCGCTGCGCTCCTCCCGCCGATGCCGCCTGCAAACTTGACCGGCGGTCAGGCACCACAGCTTGTATCGGCCATCCCTCCCGCACCGGGGAAGGCTGCGAATGAAGCCGACAAGGAGCGCGAGGAACTCGCCCGACGCGTGGCGGAAGCCAAAGCCCCGGTCGCCACCATCGTTGACCGCCGCAGCCAGATCACCGCGCGCTACTACGCAGGTGAGTTTCTCACCAACCTAATCGCGGACCACGTGAAAGGCCGCTTCGATCTCGTCGTGGACGCGGACTCTCGATACTCAAGTGACCGGACGATTCTTTACCGGGCCGCGGTGAACGCGCCGGATATCACGGACGAATTGTTGCAGTTCCTGCGCGAGCGCGAGCGGATCAAGCCAACGCCGAGTCCGGCAGAACGGGTGAAATAGCTCCCGCACCGGTTCCGGTTCCGCCGCCAAGCCGCAGCCGCCGGCCGAACGGGCGTGGGGATTGACGCGCAGGCACTTGGCGTTTGATGGCCCGCGCGTAAACGCCGCCAAGAATACCTCTCGCCCCCCGGCCCTTCTTTGCTATTCTCGGCGAGTCGCTTCGACGCAGCATGACACCCAAACTGTTTTCTGAACTCGGCCTGTCCCCGGAAATCCTCAAGGCCATTGACAAGCTCGGCTTCGAGCAGGCCTCCCCCATCCAGGCCGCCGCCATCCCCGTGTTGATGACCGGCAAGGACATCGTCGGCCAGTCCCAGACCGGCTCCGGCAAGACCGCCGCCTTCGCCATCCCCGCCATCGAGCAGACCGACCCCGCCAACCGCGCCGTCCAAGTCCTCATCCTCTGCCCCACCCGCGAACTCGCCGTCCAGGTCTGCGAGGAAGTCCACAAACTCGCCTTCTTCAAGCGCGGCATCCAAGCCCTCCCCATCTACGGCGGCCAATCCTACGACCGCCAGCTCTACGGCCTCCGCCAGGGCGCCCAGATCGTCATCGGCACCCCGGGCCGCGTGATGGACCACATGCAGCGCGGCACCTTGCGCCTCGACGCCGTCCGCACCGTCATCCTCGACGAGGCCGACGTCATGCTCAACATGGGCTTCCGCGAGGACATCGAGTTCATCCTCCGCGCCACGCCCGCCACGCGCCAGACCGTCTTCTTCAGCGCCACGATGCCCCGGCCCATCCGCGACCTCATCGAGACCCACGCGAAGGAGCCCCAGAGCGTCCGCATCGAGCAGCAGGCCATGACCGTCCCCAGCATCGAGCAGGTCTACTTTGAAGTGGACCGCCGCTGGAAGGTCGAAGCCCTCACCCGCCTCATTGACGTCCACGACCTCAAGCTCGGCATCGTCTTCTGCAACACCAAGCGCATGGTGGACGAACTCGTCGAGCACCTGAACACCCAGGGCTACTCCGCCGAAGGCCTCCACGGCGACATGAGCCAAAACCTCCGCGACCGCGTGATGAACAAGTTCCGCAAGTCGGGGCTCAAGTTCCTCGTCGCCACCGACGTCGCCGCCCGCGGCATTGACGTGGACGACATCGAAGTCGTCGTCAACTACGACCTCCCCTACGACCCCGAGGATTACGTCCACCGCATCGGCCGCACCGGCCGCGCCGGCCGCAGCGGCATGGCCTTCACCTTCGTCTCCGGCCGCGACTTCTACGCCCTGCGGAACATCGAGCGCTTCACCCGCTCCCGCCTCCAGCGCGGCTTCATCCCCAGCCGCGACGAAGTGGACGAAGCCCGCGCCAACGTCCTCCTCAACAAAGTCCGCACCGTCCTCCAAGGCGGCGAATTTGACCGCCAGGAACACGCCGTCGAACGCCTCCTCGAAGAAGGCTTCGAAACCACCGACATCATCTCCGCCCTCCTCCACCTCCTCGGCGGCGGCGAACTCCCCGCATCCCGCCCCGAAGCCGAAGCCCGCCGCACCCCCGGGACC
>JACCDO010662895.1_pt1 | contig 12609 bp, 10 predicted proteins | sample 7446101 | NCBI WGS metagenome assembly JACCDO01 (sample SAMN15323440, study PRJNA562643) | freshwater metagenome | isolation source: river surface water | place: USA:Blue River Watershed | collected 2017-08-16
ATCTAAAAAGATGAACTAAAATTATACTTAAAGTAATAATCGTAAATAAATTGTGACATTTAATACAAATTTTTTTATAATATAAATTTTTTTATTTAATAATAATTTAATTATTAAATGTACATTAGTTAAAATTTGATTTAAAGATTTAATATTATTATTTAATATTAAAATGACTACTATTGATCAAATTATAAATTCAATAACAAATTTTAAGAAGGAAATTACAAATTTACAAATAAAAAAATCTGATCTGAAATCAAAAATTAAAAAAATTTATGAAGAAGATTTAAAGATAAATTTTCAAATAATTGAAGATGTACCTACTAAATCTAATATAAAATTGCATAAGGAAAACTATGACACAATAAAAAAAAATATGAACAAAACTATGATTAATTATTTACAAATGCAAGATTTAATAAAGGAAATTGAAGAGTTAAATAAAGAAATATCAGAATTAGAAGAATTTCAAAATAAGAATCACGATTGGACAGGTGGTAAATGTCTTGGTGAAATTATTGATACTCCTGATGGTTGTAGAATTAGATTTGATGAACAATCAAGATCTTTCAAATTTCAAAACTATAAAAAATGTGATACCACTATTATATGTGGTTCTAAAGAAGAATGTTTAGTCCAAGCAAAAAAATATCTTTATGACTATTATATTAAACTTGGTAAAATATCAAATCAATATAGATTAATCCATCCTAAATATATTCAAGTTAAATTAAGTAATGAATTAACTTTTATTACAGATTGTAAATTTATAGATTTGATTGAAAATAATAAAATTAGTTCTAAATACGAAAAAAGATACGATAATCACTATGTTATGTATTTGAGTGGGCATAGAGAACATAGTCTATTTTATAAATTGATTGGAAAATATTCTCGAGTTAAATATCTTAATGGTAATACATTAGATTTAAGGGTTGAAAATCTTGAAGAATCTGATAATTCTGTACTTGTACAAATTCCTAAAGAAGAAGTAGAATTAAACGAAAAGACAGGTCAGTTTATTAAACCAGTATTAAATAAAGATGGTCATCCTTATAACACTTGGATTCTTGGTAAACCTGGAGGAACAGTATTTGAAAGAACAAATAGAAATACTTGGTCTGTTGTTGTTAAAAAAGATAATGGTTCAGTAGTAACCAAAACTCTTACATTTAATAAAGAAAATAAAGACGAATTATATAAAAAAGCGTTAGAAATAAGAAATCAATTATCAGATGTAAATGGATTGACTAGAAATCAAATTAGAATTATATCAGACCAGGTTATAGAAGTTAAGCTTACACAAGATCAGATAATGAAAACTGATTATAAATTTATTAACCTTATTCAAAAACATAATTTATTTTCAACCAAAAGTTCTAGCCCTGATGCAAAATATTATGTATCAATAGAAGTTAATGGTAAATTAGAAAAATTTCATAAACATATAACAGATTTTGATATGGTTGATCATATTGATAGAAATCCTATGAATAATTGTTTATCCAATCTGAGAAAAGCTGATCATAAATTAAATAATAATAATCGTTCAAAATCTGAATCATCAATGGCAGAAGTTTTAGGAGTTACTTATTGTTCTAAAGATAATGCTTTTAAAGCTAGAATCAAGCAAAATGATATTGAACATTCTAAACAATTTAGTGTTAAAAAATATGGTTATGAACAGGCTAGACAAATGGCTATTAACGCTAGAAAAGAATTTAACACATTGTTTTCATGTGATAATGGATAAATTTTTATTATTTATTGCGTTTATATAATCATTAATTTTTGTATACACTAATATATATATAATGTTAAAAAATTTTGATGGTGTACAGTATAGGTTGGCAGACAATTGGTTTGATAAAGTTAATCTAAATGATTATAAGAATAAACAAATAAATTATTTAGAAATTGGAACTTTTTATGGAGCAAATATATTATCAGTTGCTAATTCATATGGATCACATAATGATAGTAAGTTATATTGTATAGATCCATGGGAGGACTATGATGAATATCCAGAATACAAAAATCAACAATCAACAATTTATAATACTTTTATTAATAATATCGAAAAATCTGGAGTTAAACATAAAATAATTATTAATCGCGGATATTCCAATTCAGAAATATTAAAATTTGAAGATAACTTTTTTGATATTATTTATATAGATGGTAATCATGAACCAGAATATGTGTTAGAAGATGCTGTTTTAAGTTTTAGAAAATTAAAAAAAGATGGTATAATGATTTTTGATGATTATGGATGGGGTGGACCTGATTTAACCAAAAAAGGTATTGATGGTTTTTTAGCAGGTTATCATAAAAGAATCAAATTTTTAGGTGAAAAAGCAAGTCAGGTTTTCATTAGAAAATTGAGATAAAAAATTTTAATATATATCTTTATATAAAAAATTATTTAAAGATTAAGCAACTTATTTATCTAAATGTCTAAACAATTAATTATTTCTGTAGGAATCCCTTATTCAGGAAGAACAACTTGGTTAAATAAAACTTATAATCAAGAGGGAACTGTTTTTGTTCTTGAAGATAAATTTGATGGTTTTTTAAAAGATGGAAAAGTTCAAGAGTCAGTATTTTTTGAATCACTTGATTGGGTAACTTCTCAAGTTAAACAATTAATGGAAGCTGAAACTCCTTGCACTCATATTGTTGTTTCATATTTTCAATCAAGACCTGACCATTGGAAAGAAGTTCTTGAGCTAGCAGTAGCTCATGGATACACATTAACTGTTGTACATCCTAAAAATGGTTATTTATATTATCCTACCAATAAATTTGGTAGAAACCAAGAACAAGTTGATTGGGTAAAGAAAATGACTATGAGTCGATTCCCCAGAGTTGTAAAAGATAAAAAGAAAGTAAAAACTGAAGATGAAGAAGAAAAAGAAAACCCTAATCTCTACAATAATATAGTAGTAGAATTTATGTCAGCACTTGCTTTCATTATGCAAAATAATAATGAATGCAATTCTGATCCCAAAAAATGGGTTGAAAAAATTAATGCTCAATACAAACCAGTAATTACTAGAATTGCTCTTGAGAAATCACGTAAAAAGGCTGAAGCTGAAAAACAAGCAGCTTTAAAACTTAAAGAAGAAGCAGCAAGAGCAGCAATTGAAGCTAAAAAACAAAAAGTTCAAACTGAAAAAGTTAAAGAAACTAATGAAGTTGATACTTCTTCAATAGTTATTGAAGCCACAGCCTAAATTTTTTAATTTTATTTAGCAATTATTTATGATGTTAAATAAAAAAAATTGAAAAAATAGAATATCACTAACTTTTTATTAATAAATATATATAAAGTTCAATATAATAATTAAAATGACAAAAGTTTTAATAATACCAATAGGTATTCCAGGTACTGGTAAATCTACTTATATGGAGAAACTAGTTAAAAAACTAGAATCAGAAGGTGAAACTGCTGTTAAAGTGTCTGCAGATGATTATAATAAATTATATGATTCCAATGGAGAAATTAATTTAGAAAAATTAAATGCAGCTCATAATACTTGCTTAAGAAAAGTATTTGAATTAATGGAATCTAGAACAGATACAATTATTGTTGACAATACTAATTTAAATATGAGCAAGTGGTATGAATATATTTTTTTGGCATGTAATAATGAATATCGTGTTTATTTCATGTTACCAAAATATGGAATGTGCTATTATGATACAGGGATGTCTTTTGAAAAACAACTTGAACATGCTAAGAAAATTAGATCAACTATCGATGATCTAACAAGACCAAAAATTGTTTCTTCTCGAGTTATTGATAAAATGTATCGAGAATTTTTAACAATTAGAAAGTTTATTTCTGACAACAAAGATGTTTGTCAATGTGATCCTCATCTTTGGTTAAAAATATGTGAATAAAAATTTTATTTATAAAGTATTTTAAGTAATTTAACTAACCTATTTTATGTTCAATTAATTATATAAAAATAAAAATTGAATAAAAAAATAAAATATTTATTATCTAAATTATATAGATTAGTTAATATGAATACTAATGGATGTATACATATTGTAATCGGACTTCCTAATTCAGGTAGATATACATGGGCTTGTTGGTTTAATTATGAAGATGAAGATTCTATTTGTTATCAAAATAAACATCCTAAATTATTTGAATCTGATGGTACTGTTAATATTGAAATATCATCTATAATAAATGAATGGACCATTAAAAAGTTAGAAATAAATTTGATTAACTCGCATAGTTTTCCAATTATAATTCTAGAAAATATTAACTTGAGAGAAATTAAAAAAGTTTTAGAACTGGCACAAAAATATTTTTATTCAATTGAAATTCATTTACCTGAATTCGGATATATGTTTTATCCAAATGAACTTGAGATAAAAGAACAAATAAATAAAATTAAATTAATCAAATGTAATTATTCAATTAAAAATCAAATAGTTTATTCAGAAAATAATTTTTCATCTATGTTAAAAAATTTTAATTCAGTAGTTAATTTTATTAAATCAAATTTTCAAAATATTGAAGATCCTTTTGATCCAAGTGATTGGATTATACGAATTGAAATGTTTTTAGAGGTGCGTAGACCTACAAGTCCATATCCTAAAAATCCTAGTCCAAGAAGCAAAAAATTTTTTTATATTCAAGAATTATTTTGAAAAAATTGATTTTTTCCATATATTGTTAATAAAGTATATATATATATTATAATACTATTTATTAAATATAAATGGAAGCATTAAATGATCATTCTGTTTGTCAGCTGGGTGATAGAAATTTTAGATTAAATGAAGAATTAGTCGGAAACGATGAAGAATATGATGTTTCAGAAATAATTGACAAGTTTAATTTAGGAATTATTAATTCAAACCAAACTATTGGGTATGGAATTTTAAAGTCTAGTGCATTGTTTGATTATGATATTGGATTTATTGGATATCTTGATTCAAAAGTAAACTCTTCAATTGGTAGAACTAGAATTCCAAAAGAAAATGATCCTTATGAATATGTTATTTATGGAGTAATTGGATTGAATGATTTTGATATAATTGCTTCAAGATATTTAAAAATAATACAAGATTTTTATTGTGTAAACAAAAAAATTTATATGGTAAAAAATTATGGTGTTATTTATTCTGGAAACAAAAATACTCATACTCCAGTTCACACTAAATCATGTGATATTATTATAAATATATGTTTGCATAATAATCTTACTATCCAAAATTGTTCTGGGGCTATTTGCTATTATACCAGTCAACCTAGTGTTTTATCAAAGTATCAAAAAAATATAAGAATTAGTTTACAAATGCAAACTGGTGATTTAATTATTCATAAGGGAAATCAACCAACTGAAGTATTTACAATTGGAAAAAATCGTGGATATAGAACTCATTTAATTATTGAATGTAATTTTATTCAATAAAATTATTTTATTTGTTTAATTTATTTTTAAGTTGTAAATATTTATTTTTATATTTTAAATATTTTTGTAAATAGGTAGATGAACCACCTCCATTTCTGTTGCCTTGAGGTCTTTGTTCTAATTTTGAATTTCCTTTTGACTCTGACCATAATGTATTTAACAAAACATCAATATCAACTTGAGCAGATCCAGAATCAAAGTTTCCTTGTGATGGTAGAAATAATTTTAGTTGTTGATAGAGATTAATTATTGTTAGTAAAACAATAAAGTTTTTATCCATATCATAAATTTTATCAATAATCTCTCTTTTGTAACATGGATAATATTTTACACATGTATTAAAGAATTCTAAAGAATTTAAAAACAAAGTATTAATAGATTTATCTTGTTTACTTCCTAAATTAAAGTTTGTATTTAAACTATCTTCTATTTTTGCAAGTAAGTCATAAAAAGAATTTATATTTTCTTCTTCGTTATCAAATGGTGGATTTCTAGTTACATTAATATAATGCACTAATGAATGATTAAAAGATATAATAAAACGTTGCTTATTACCAATATAATCATGTATAACATATTTACCTAATATTAATGCCTCTTGAGTAGATAAATCCCCTGTACTAAAAACTGGAGATGTTGAAAACTTTATCATTGACAAAAAATTAACCTTATCAAGTCTTTGAAAATATCTAACTTTTAATTTTTTTCTTGTACTCAAATCTTCGATATCATAATTATTATTTTCGTGAAAAACTATTCTAATTGGGGATGATGTTTCAGTAATATTTAAAAAACTAAAGAAGAATAATAAATTATCTTTAAAGTTTCCACTAGTAGGACTAACATTAGAACCAAAAATATCTAGTAATTGTGGTTTTTTCCCTAATATTTGATTTTTTGTAATACCATAGGAAGAAAATAAATACTCTGTAGAATCATTTTTAATCATATTAAATAATAAGAAATTATCAAAAAAATATTTAGTGAATTGATTATCAAATTTAACATCTAATTGACCAATATATGCATAATGATAAGTGGATGTTATATTAAAATCATCCTGATCTATAAATGTTATTTTTTCTTTTAATATTTTAACGATATCTTCTTTATTCTCAATTAATTGTAAATTACTAAAACTATTATGTAATCCTAATAAATTTTCTCCAATTCCACTTGAAATAAATTTTTCATTGTTATCATCTTTAAGTTGTGATACACCACCTTCACTCATTCTAATTATTTTAAGATTATTACAGTCATTAAAAAGATTTCTTGGAAAATCATAACTTAAAAAAGTGCATACAATTGAATTATCTAAAAAATTTTTCTCTGCATTACGTTTAAATAAATAACATCTTTCTCCTTCTGCGTCAAAAAAATTATTATTATAAGAAGCTGCCATATCAGATAATATATAATTAACACCATGAACATAAGAATCCGACTTGAATATTTTTAAAAATCTTAAAAATTCTGTAAATAATTGTGATAATTGTACAAAAATTCCACTATTAATTATTTTACATTCTATTAGTTTAGGTTCATTTCTTTCATCACATATTTCATTCAATTTTACCATTTCTTGATTGTTTTCTAAAATTTTTTCTACTATTTTTAATAATTTTTCATAAAAAGGTGACAATTCTGCTGGATTATTAATAAAATCATCGGCGTTTTTTAACATTTTTTTATTATCAGATACTTCTGAATTTATAATAGATTCATTCATAAAATTTAAATATTTATGTATTTGATTAATACTTTGGTATAATTCATTAAAATCTTTATTAACACTTTCTGAAAATTTATTTTTTTCGTTTGTTGAGAATATAACTCTGCTATTAAACATTCCTAATAACTCGTAAAAAAAATTATTACTAATAAATTTTTTACAAGGATCAATAAATTCAAAATTAAAATGAAATTGAAATAATGGAATAATATAAATATTTTCATTATTATAACCTGCACTATTAAATAATTTTATGTATTCTTTTATCCAACCATAATCACCAGTACCATCTTGTTGCAATTCAATAAATAAAATAATATTATTAGTAGGTGTAAATTTATTATTTAATTCAAATAAAGATATTTTTTGTAAAGGAGTTAATTGATCAAAATTTTCTTTTCCTGATTCTAAAATCATTGCTCTAATTACAGAATCATCATCTGTTGGTTTTATATAAGTATTTACTTCAGGCAAATTAAAGTTCATTTGTATATATAAAAGTATAATAATTTTATTTATATAAAAAATTAATTTATAATTCATTTAGGATATTAAATCTTGTAAAATATTTGTTATTAGCACTTTTAATAAAAGGAAGATTTGCATCTTTTGTATATAGCTTAATCATGGTTTCCTTATAATAATTATCAAAATCACTCAATGATTCCAAATAGTTTTGGTAAAATACATTTGTCTCACTAATTTTTAATTGTAGATCCTTAAACTTTTCTTTCAAATAATTTAGATCATTTATAATATGATTGATAAAATGTGTATCATAACCAACTAATGATAATACTTTATCATCAACCTTCAAGTCATCATTGTTGATATATTTTAGACATTGTGGTTCAGAATCATCCCTATCAAACAACACACTTTCATCATGCACAATTTCATTTTTGTGGGGCCAATGAGAAGTACCCAACCTCTTTTGAAACACATCCTTCTTTTCAATTAATTGTGAGGTTGTTGCACGATGTGTTGGTAACATACAAACATAAATACAGTATCTGATATTGTTTGATGTAGGGAGACAAGAACAATGAACTGTTCGACTATCCCAAAGAACAAATGAACCCTTTGGTGCTGTCACCTTAATAGGCTTGAGTCCTTGAGATTCCATCCATTCATCACCCTTGTTTGTATCATTAAATGCATACCAATCAGAATCAAATGTGAGATTTTTTTCGTCAAAGAACTTTTTATGATAATGATTTGATCTAGGATAGACCATGAGACAACCATCTTCATCACCACTGTTTTCAAGATTTAAAAATCCCTGTACACAACAGAATTCTGGTGACTTGGGAGATTGGTCAAAATGAAACCAAGATTTAGTATTTGTTGTCTTACTAATTGATGGAGGAAGCATTACACACGCTCCATCAAAAGAAGTTATCAATGAGGTTGAGTCCCAAATTTTACTATAAATCTGCTTGATATTTGGTTCACACCTTGCTTTCCACACAAAATTAGCATGGGATATACCATGATTTGAAATAATTCCATATGAGTTCTTTGGCCAGTTATATGCAGTTTTTCCATTTGCTAGAGCATTTTCATATGTGATCCATGTGTCAGGATTATTCCTATCAATTCCTGACTTGGTTCCTGAAGCATCCACCAGATTCTCCAACCATGACCATATGTCTCCAATGTATTGATCGGATTTATCTTGTCCAATCACATTAGTGATTACAGCATATCCATACTTTTGGATAATATCCTTTGGGTTCTTATCGCCCAAATCCTTAAAGTCAATATAACATTCTGAGTTTGACATAGCTTGTAGTTTCTATTAATATAGTATAAGTCTTATGATTTATAATATAGATTGATAAATATTTAGTTTTTTCAATTTTTTCATTCTTAATTAAATAAATTTTATTTGTTTAATAATCACATTCTTGATAAGCAACTGGAAAAGGAACTACATCTCTGATATTTCCATTCATTAGAGAGCAAAAATTAACAAGTCTATCAAAACCTAAAAAATAAAATTATAAATTTATAAATTTATTATGTTTATTGCTATTTGTATGTTTTTCAAATAAATCTTTTGAAAATGTACCAAAATCACAACATTTACAATAAAATTTAAAATCTTTTTCTCTTTGTTCTTTTGTTGAATGTTCATTTAAAATATGTTGTTTCATCATTGTTTTATTTTTTGTGTTATATAGACAATCTTTACATTTTAATGGCTCTTTTAAATCACTTCTAACTTTTCTTTTACCTGTTTTATGTAATTCGGTATTACAATGTTTTAACCATTCTGAATCATAATTGCATTTATAATCACATTTATCACAAATATATTTTGGTTTTTCTTTATCTTCTGTTTCCATTTATTATATATGATATAATTGGGATATATATAAATTTTTTTATTTAGATATTATTTCATTTTTTTTATATATAGAATTATATTTAAAGATATTTATTTTAAAAATGATTTAAAATTTAAATTGTAGTTTAATTATATAAATGGATAAAAAAAGATATGATTTTAATTTTTTACAAATTTTAGTTAAAGAATTAGATGTTAAACTATTAAAAGACTATTCAGAAGAAAAATTAAATAAATATTCAAAAATTAATTGTAGTTGCAAAAATTTAGATTGTAATAATACTTTTACAAGACAATTTATGTTTCTTGATAAATCAAAAAATACATTATGTACAGAGTGTAATGATAAAAATAAACGTAAAAATATAAAAAATGCATATTTACATCATAATATTAATAATTTAAAAAAAATTGTAGAAAAATATGGTTTGATTTTATTAAAAGACTATTCAAAAGAATTATCACAAAAAACCATAATTAAAGGAAAATGTACAAAAGAAAATTGTAATAATAATATAGGCTTAACTTTTGAATATTTACTAAAATCAGAGAATACATTTTGTTGTTCATGTACTAAAGAAGAAAGAAAAAGAAAAGTAAAAGAAACATGTATGCTAAAATATGGTGTAGAATCTGCTTTTTTAGCAGAAGACGTTAAAAAAAATATTGAATTAACTTGTATTAAAAAATATGGAGTAAAAACCATATTGTCTAGTAAAGAAATACAAAATAAAATAAAAGAAACTAATTTATCTAGATATAATTGTGAATATCCAACTCAAAATAAAGAAATATTTGATAAAATAAAAAAAACAAATGAAAAAAAATATGGTGAAAAATTTTTATCTAAAACAAGTTATTTTAAGAACAAAGCTAAAGAAACAAATTTAATAAAATATGGTACAGAGTATGCTTCACAATCAGAATGTTTTAAAGAAAAAGTTAAAAACACTAATCTTGAAAAATATGGAACTATATGTATTTTACAAAATGAAGATATAAAGAAAAAAATTAGTGAAACAAATTTTAAAAAATTTGGTAACACTTGTGCTGCAAAATCAGAAATAGTTAAACAAATTATTAAGGATTCTACTATAAAAAAATATGGTGTTGAAAATGTAATGCAATCTCCTGAAGTAGCAGAAAAAGCATCAAAAAATGCATATTTATTAAAAGAATATACATTTCCATCTGGAAAAATAATTAAAACTCAAGGTTATGAAAATTTTGGTTTAGATTTAATAATTAAAAATGAAAAAATAAAAGAAGATAATATTATTACGTCCAGAAAATCAGTTCCAGAAATTTGGTATAATGATAATAAAAATAAAAAACATAGACATTTTGTTGATATATTTATAAATTCACAAAATAGATGTATAGAAGTTAAATCAACATGGACATTTAAAAAAAACAGAGATGTTGTTTTCTTAAAACAAGATGCTGCTAAAAAATTAGGTTATTTATATGAAATATGGGTATTTGATGATAAAAGTAATATGGTTGAATCATATAAATAAATATTTTTTCATTCTTAATTAAATAAATTTTATTTGATTAATAATCACATTCTTGATAAGCAATTGGAAAAGGAACTACATCTCTTATATTTCCATCCATTAATGAACAAAAATTAACAAGTCTATCAAAGCCTAAACCTGCTCCACCCGTCGGTGCACCACCTAATCGTCGCAAATCGACATACCATTGTAGTACAGATTTATCCATTTGTTTCTCATTCATACGACCAACTAGTTTTTCATAAGAATCTTCTCTTATAGATGAACCAATAAGTTCTCCAAGTGTTGGCATTAATAAATCGACAGCTTGTACACTTTTTCCGTCATCGTTCTGTTTCATATAAAATGACTTGAGATCTTTAGGATAATTATAGATGAACACTGGTTTATGATAAATTTCTTCTGCAATATATCTTTCACAGTATGAGCCGACATCATCACCCCATACAGGAATATCTTTGATAGTAATTTCTTTAGAAAACTTTTTAAGAATTACAGATTTGTTTTCTTCAACTAATTGAATTGCTTTATCATAACTAATTCGTTCAAACTTTTCATTAACTACATTATTTAATTTATCAACAATACCCTTTGAAATAAATTTATTTAATTCTGTGTATTCGTATTCACAGGATTGTAATGTCTTTCCAATAACATATTTAACTAGAGCTTCTGAAAAATCCATTAGCTGATTAATGTCAATAAATGCAATTTCCCATTCTAAATGAGTAAAACAACCTAAATGTCGTTTAGTTTTAGATTTTTCAGCTCGGAAAGAAGGATTCAAAGTATAAACTCTAGATAATCCTGCACAAAGTGCTTCCAATTGTAATTGTGAGCTTACTGTTAAGAATGCTTGTTTTTGAAAAAAATCATCTTTGTATAAATCTGATTTAGTAAGTGATCCTATAGCCATAGTTTTTTCATCTTTCTCAACAAAACGATTATGACAGTTGGTTTCAACAAGTTCAGCAATTTCGTTTACATTATGTGTTGTAATTGTAAATACTTCACCAGCACCTTCGCAATCAGATGTAGTAATAATATTGGGATCCAAGTTATAAAATCCTTGTGAATGAAAGAATTCATGAATATGTTTGAGTAATTGGGATCTAATTTTGTAAATGTAATTAAAAGAACGAAATCTTGATCTTAAATGTTGATGGTTTCGAAGAGTCTCTAATTGAACAGTTTTTGCAAGTATAATAGAATTTTTATCAGCAACTAGACCGATTGGTTCTATTTTTTCACAAACCATTTCAATATCTTGACCTTTTGCTGGTGATTTTTTTACAAGACCTTTTACCCTAACCGTGGCTCCTCTTAGATTTTCAAGTGAATCAAAGTTAGACATATTAGCTTTTTCACAAAATACTTGAAGAATTTGAGAAGTTGAACCATCTGTTAAACTAATAAAAGCATGTTCACTCTGTGATCTAAAATCTCGAACCCAGGCAGAAATTTCCCATACCTTACAATAAGTTTCAGGTTCAATTTGGTAATTTGTCCAGTGATGGTAATCCTTAAATATATCAGAAATCTGTACTGGTAAAAAAGATG
>JACCDO012225386.1_pt1 | contig 12608 bp, 9 predicted proteins | sample 7446101 | NCBI WGS metagenome assembly JACCDO01 (sample SAMN15323440, study PRJNA562643) | freshwater metagenome | isolation source: river surface water | place: USA:Blue River Watershed | collected 2017-08-16
GATCGCGGTTGAATGAATTGGCAAATCGCGCCCAAGATTCCTTGCGATCATTTTCTTTGAGGGCCAGACATCGCTGGGTCAATCCCATTTGCAAAGATTGCTGCCTGTCCGAAAAATAATCAAAGCTGCGTCGGCCTGTGCTTATTTTTTGCAACCGCTCCAAACAGTTGGACACTTCAAAATCATTGCCAGCATTCAAGATAAATTGGGTCAACGTGCTCAACGTGCTGGTGGGGCTTTTGATTTTGAAACGCGACACTTCAGCGGCCATGCCACTCCACTTGATCACCAAGGGATGATTGGGTTGCAAATTGGTCAAAGTTTGTAAGAGAGGCTCTGCTTCTTTCGCAGTGTTCTCGATGTAGCTGATTTGCTGGGCCACATAAGCGGCCAATCCTGAGGCATCCGGGGTGTCAAAAGCAGCCAGCACCGGATTCCCGGATCCGTTCCAATTTTTGAAATCCACCTCTTTGGGCATCAATATAAAGGCTTGATTGAATGAATCGTCAAGCACTTTCAGTCGGGCAATCACATCCCTGGAAATCATGCCCCGCAAAGAACTCACGGCCTCACTGGCACCCAGGTCTGTCAACAGCGAAACCAGTTTCGATAAACGCGCTTGCTCAGCTTCTTGCAAAGAAACTTGATTGATGGGTCGGATGGTGACAGACATGGCCTGAGAAGTTGATTCCAGCACTTTAGAAGCCAAAGCACCGTAAACAAATCGAGAAGCCTGTTCCCTCAAACTGGCCGGGAATTTTTGAAGCAAATCACCCTCTAGACTGCGCTTGACATCTGCATATGTCAGCGCTTGGTCCAATCGCTGTCGATCCCAACTGACCGCAGAGTTGGATGGAACATCGGCCAACTTTCTTGGAAAATTATTTTTGACATAAGGCAATGCCAGCATTTTGCTCATGCTCTCCATCAACGCCTGCCGGTCCGCATTGAAGTCCCATTGGCTTTCTTTTTCTATCCACTCCAACTTGCCAACCATTGAGCCCGCATTTTCATGGTTGATGTTGTCCCATTGGTCCAAAAATTTGGTGAAGCTGGTGTTCAATCTTTTTTGGGCTGCGTCAACTGCCGCACTGCCCAACAAATCGACTCCCCGAGCGGTTTGCATCAATTTGTCATAGTTCACGCCAAACTGAGGCGCTCTGCGTTGTATCCATATTCCTTTGCCTGGCTGGAGAAAAGCAGATTGGCTCTTCAATTGCTCTGAAAATTCATTCCAGGCTTGGTAGCCCAAGGTTCCATCAAAAGCCGAGGTGGCTTCAATGCTGACTTGTGCAATCAACTCCGAATACCTGGACTCAACGATGAGCATGCTGTTTTTTTGCAATGCCCCCTCTAAGAAGGCATCGTACATTTGTCCAAAAGCACAGGTCGATGCCTGTTGCAGTGAATTGCGGTCAATCAGCCCGCCACTGGCCACACTGTTGCGAAAAATGTTTGCGATCTGGTTGGTGTTTCCATTCAATTCAACACCCATCAGCACTTTGACCACCAAACGCAAATCCTCTCCACTCGCTGGAGAGGATTTGTCTGTCAGCCGCATCAAACTTGCAATCACGCGCTGCAATTCCTCTGCACGCCGCACGTATTGCTCCAGCATGACAAATTCAACTTGCTCGTCGGGATCCACTGGGCGGGAGCCCACTGATGCGATTCTTTCAATCCATGTTTTGGGCAAAGAACAATTGGCCGAATAGACCAATGCACCGTTAGACGGGTCGATGGTGGCCCCCGTCATTTCTGCCACAGCGGCATTCAGGCTAAGCCGTATGGGGTCAAAAGCGGTTTTGGCAAAGCCCTCTGCAATGCGTTTTTGAACCCTGTGGTTGAGGTCATCAATGGATGACCAAGAGCCTGGCATGGTCAATGCCCACAAAGAACCTGTGTTCAAAGAATCCAGCAATTTGAGCGTATTGAGCGCGCGTTCTTTGCTCAACTCAAGATCAACGTTCTCGTCTTTGCTTCGCCTTAAAGTGTTGGTGGCCTCTTGGTTGAATTGCTCGATCACGCCAACCAACTCACCGGCGAAATAATTGATCTTGATAGCCCCCAGACCCAAGCCGACCAACCAAATGGAAATAAATGCACCAGTGCCCCATTTGACAGCTGCATGCACCGTCGGATGGCGCAGTTTTTGGGTGCGCGAAGCCCGCACCAATCCATTTTCAGCAAATATTTTTTTCTCAAACAGATCCCGCAGGAACGCAGGCTCAACCGCCGGTCGGATCTGAAATTCATTGGGCATCCCAGAGGGCATTGGCAGTGCATGCGTGCCTTGCAGCAATTGGGCCGCATCACTGCAATCGCCTGTGAGATAAAACCCACGCAGCATGAATGGGTCATGGTAGGCACTCGGCCGCATGAGCTCATCCATGAAAACATGCAAGCCCTCGCGCAATTTATTGATTTCCGAGGGCAAAAGAAAATAATCAGAACTGTCTTTTTGGGCCACTTCGATGGCACTCAACTCCATGCACGCATCTGCAGACATGGAGATAATTTCATCCATGCCTTGATCTATCCAGCGGTCCTGGTAGGGCGCAGACAGTTCAAAAGGTGATGACCAGCCCAATATGCTGCGCCGCAGGGGTGACGGCAATGAGGATGCAAAACCTGCAAATCCCGGAATGGCTTCACAGCCATCGATCACCACATACAAGGGAAATTGAAGTGCAAATCGATTTTGCGCAAGCCATAGCGACTTATTGAGTTTTTTGGCCAAGTCCGTGATGGCGGATTTGTTTTCAGCGTTGGATTGAAGCAGCAGGGAAGCCGGCAAGCTGTAAACAATGGCATCAAATGGCCTATCGGGTCGATAAGCTCGGCAAAGACTCAATAACTCATCCCATATGCCGTGGCTGTCTGGGTTGCTTTGATCACCCAATTGGTCCGACTTCAACTGAACCGCAATGCCTTTGTCGAAAAAGCCCCAACCAATGCCATCTTTGGACGACACCGATGAAGTGTCGGTACCCAATGCACTTTGCAACCCACTGGCGGTCAATGGCAAGCCATGGCTGCCTCCCCCATTGACCACCAATGTCCACGACAGGTTATAACGTTCTGATCTTTGGGCAAGACCGCTTTCAATCAAGCCAACAGCCTGTCGGAAAGAGTGCTTGAGGGTCTTGACCGGCATCAACACAGCAGCCGATGCCGCTTTGACACTTTGCTGCGAGGGCAGTCCATGTTTGTGTGCCACCTTGAGCAAAAAAAACAAACCCAACAGCAGTGCAATGGCCACCACCGACCAGGTGATCAGCCATGCATTTTCAAAAATGAAATTCAACATAAGGTCACATCTTGAACAGAAGACACGTCGTGGATGCTCACACTGCCAACGGTGGTTTCAAGTGACTTGCGCACCGGCCAAGACTGCCAAAGCCACACAACTTCAGAAAGAATCAGCATGCCAAGCACCACCAAAATAAGCCGGATCCAGGATCGGCTCAATCTGGGTAAGCGATGGGCTGAATAATCGGACAAGGTGCTCTCGTAAGGCAATTCGGACAATCGGCGGTCCGCACCGTTGAGTTCAGCTTGTCGCTGAAAAATAAACATGAAAAGATCACTGCGATATCGTGCCAACATGCTCACGTCGTCAGCCCCCCTGAATTGGCCTTGGAACCCCAAGGAAATCACATAGAGGTATAGCTTGGCCAATGGGCGCTGCGAAGGCTCGCGAATGGACAGCAGTTGATCAATTTGTCTGAACAACTCCTCTCCGGCATGGCTGGACTTGAACAGCTTGGTTTCCAACAGTTCATGCCGCCAATGCTCACGACCTGCCCAATCCGAATTCAACAAAATTTCATCGGCCAGAACGGCTTTCAAATAACGCGCTTGGGGCTCATGCTCCAAAGCAATCGACCCACCAATTCTTCTGGCTTCTAAGGTATGCAATTCAATCAATTGAAGCAAATCTTTGCTCAAAGTTTGAGCCGCTTCGGCGGCATCTGATTCGCTGACCTTCAAAATCAGCTGCGAAGCCCGTTGCAATACTTGATAGAAGTCTCGAAATTGCACTGAGGCCAGGTCTTGCCCACCAGCCATCGGGCTGATGATTCCTGATTGGTGCAGCGAAAGATTTGCCGACGACATGATGGATCAATCCCGGGTTGAAATTAGTGAGCGGCTTTCTCGAACAACACGATTTCCCGTGGCCTTGGAAAAAGCTTTTCTTCATTCACATTGCTGATCAACAGGGGTTGGTCCGCCACAATGAATGTTTCCCTGAGCTCCACAGAAAAAATGGTGTAGCCAGAACTGGAGCGCAACCCCAAAGACTCCACTTGGTCCACTTTTTTGCGGGCCACACCCAACACACGACGGTCACTCAGCAAGGTCCAAACCGTTTGCGAGCCAATCACAGCGCCATTCATCCACTGCGTCAATTCGGCATCCGACTGACCGCGCAAGCCCACATAAAACTCAGACCCTTTGGGCAGGTTTTCTCCCGGCAGAGAAAAAACATGACCGTCAAATCCAAACACAACGGATCGCCATTCTTGGCTGACCTCGCCCATCAAATCTTCAATTTCGTTCATCACGGGGCCGAAAGAGCTGGCAGGATCTGCATGCTGCCATCGGGGCACTTGAATGGGCACTGAGCCGGGTCGCAGTGTGCTCAATGGTCCCAATTGATTGCAAAGCACCATGAACAACAAAAATGGCGGTATTTCATTGCAAGCCAGTAAGGCTTGTAATTCAGACAGCGCCTTGACCAGCACCGCCAATTTATTGCGCTGCTCCAATGTTTCCAATCGCTCTTCCAAGCGCGATGAAGGGGTGCTGGTGAGCTTTGCCAAAAACAATGATTTGATGCGCAACTGTGTGACGATGTGCGAGCATCTCTCACAAATCGGGTGATCCAAAGTCAATCGCAAAAGGGGCGGCAAAGCGGCCCCCGTCCGATAAACCTCGTTGTCTTTGCGCACGGACAGCAGACGCATCGATTGGTACAAAGCAGAGGGTTTGTCCCCCGCCAACAATGTCAAGTTATAGGCCATGCGGGGCAAGTCGATGGGCAATGCCTCAGACACTTCGTCTTGCACAGCCGGCGCATCAATGCCGCGAAATCGGGTGACTTCACCCGGCAAATTCAGTGCGCGGTTGACACCCAAAGCAATATAAACATTCAATTCACCTTTGGCAAACTCATCATCCCAATCCGCCAAATTGAGATCCAATGCTTGCTGCTGATCTTGATCGGCCACATACACCACGGGCGTGCCATCCGGAAAAATCGCCTCCAAGCGTTTGATGCGAAGCAATCCATTGACCAATGAACTTTGATCACATTCAAATGACTTGACACCCCAGGCCAAGGCATTGGCGCTCAAAGACTGCCATGCAATCAAGGTGTCAACTCTGGCCGACTCTTGTTGGAAATGTTGCGGGGAAAGCAACATGCCTTCGTGCCATTGGATGTGCGGTAGGGGTGCAGTGTGGGACATGTGAATCTTCAAAGTTTGGAATTGGCAGGCACTGTTAAAACCTTAAAACCCTTGGCATCGAGCTTGATGATCTGAGAGGCTTGGGTCAATGGCAGAGCGCTTTTGTGATCACCAGGACTTGAATAATTGGCAAATACAAAGACACCCATGGCATTGAATTTCGAATAATCGGTTTTCCCCAGGTTCACCGTCTGGCCTGGGACCAACTCCAAGGAAATGACATTCAAACCATTGGAAAAGGTGCGCACCATGGAATCGCGGGCGGTGAACCATTTGCCTGCGGTCAGGTCTTGAACCATGGCCTGCAGCTCTGGGGTGGCTGCAAAAACGATGTCCAGTTCCAATGCGGTATTCGAGTTGGCATCCGCAGATGCCTGCAACACCAAGGCCGACCAATTCGGTGCTTGGGCTTTAACGGCCTGATCATTCTTGGATGAGCCCCATAAAGAACAAGCCGAAACCATGCAACCCGCGAGCACCACCAGCAGCACGGAATGGATGCGGCCCTTGGGTTGGGTGAGAAAAGAAAAGATGCGGTTCATGCGGAGTGAATCAAAGTAAACCTTGAACATACATTCACGGGGCTTTTTTCTCTTGAACGGGTGTCAGGGGCTGAACGGCCGTTTGAACATTGGCAGCCCCTTGTTCGATGTTTTTCAGCACATCTGGCTTGGCACCGACGGGTTCTTTGAGCCCTGTTGTCATGTGCTTTTTGCCGACTTCGAACCCAATGAAAAAAATACAGGTCACAAACAAACAAAAAAGGATGGAAAAAATAAGCATCCATCGCTGCGTCAAACTGAAGTGATATTCCATGGAACACTCTCTATTTCACCGAGACTGTGAATTGACCAGGCATGCTGATCTCAATCACACCGCCCCAGGTGCACATCAATTTGGAGGAGTCATTCAAGGTGGGCAACTTGCCCAACATTTGGGTCGGTGAGCCCGGCATCCACGGGGCCATGGTCATGGGGATGCATGGCATGGGGGTCAAGGCACCCAATGCCGCTGCCGTTGCAGCGGCCACCATGGGGTTGGCCATCGACTGACACATGCCAAAGGGCATGATGTTGACCAGTGGTTTGTTGTCCATGATGTTCGCATCAGGCACCTTGGTCATGACCATATTGACCGGCATCACCATCAAAGTCCCCGGGGCAACCCCAAAGCTGCATTTCAACATGGCACCCATGCAAACTTGATTGGCCATTATTTGCCCCGCACCATGGCTTCTAGGCGATTCAAAATAGATGCCTCAGAGGTCTCTGAGTCGACTTCTTTGCCTTTGGGGTCAAACCGCTTAGGGGCTTGCATGGGGGCACCATCTTTGTAGTGGTATGCCTCCATCACTTTTCCATCCGGCCAAAAACGCGTCAATGGGCCGTGCAGCACATTGTTGACATAGTTTGCCGTTTGCGTGATTTTTTCGTTGCGGTCATAGTCAATGGACAGGCCATCGAGCAATCCATTTTTATAGGTGGACTGTCGCACGACCTTGCCCTCCAAATAAAAAATCGCCGGCCCCTCGATTTCTCCATTGAGAAAATTCAATTGGGTGCTGATGTGTCCGGCCGCATCAAAGCTGGTGCATTCACCAGAGGCCTTTCCTGCCGAAAAGCTTTGCTTGAGAACACATTGCCCTTGCGCATAAACCGTCATCTCGCCATGCGGCACCCCGGATTGGTAATGGCATTTTTGAATCGGGATTCCCTTGGGGTCAAAAATCTGTGTCAGCCCATGGAGCAAGCCATTTTCAAAGTTGGCCATCAAGCGACACACACCCTCTTCGTCAAACTCTCTCAGCAGACCGTGCAGTTGCCCATTTTTCAAGGATCCCTGGCGGTAAGGCGCGCCACTCGGGTGCAGGTTCTCAAAAGGTGAGATGTCGGCCTGCATGCTTTGCTGGCTTGGGTTGGACAAAGGTGCTTGCAAATTCATCGGCTGTTGCCCATCAGTTGATTTGCGTCATCGCGCCTTTGAGGGTCAACAGGGCCCCTGCTTCGACGTTGTGCATGGCATCTGCTTTGCTGGCGATCATCGCCGCCTTGTTGTCCATTTGGACCGCAGCTTGGTTGGTGAGATTGGCCCCCGCCTTGTTGGTGAGGTTGGTACCTGCTTGGTGGGTCATGTCCGTGCCAGATTTTTGGGTCAATGTCGTACCGGCCTCATTGGCGAATGCTTGGGCAGATTTGATCGCCATGGAGGCGCCGGCATCGAAGGACACATCGGCACTGGACTTGATGGCAATGGCACCTTTGACCGTGATGGTCAGCTTTCCATCGACCACCAATTCGTAGTCGCCTTTCACGTTGTGGGTGAACTTGGCGGCATTTTGGTGCGCCTCATCGCCAGTGATGTCCAGGGTCCGTGTGCCTTTGACATTGTGTGTTTCTTTGCCCGTCTGAACATCGATGGTCCGATCGCCTTTTTCAATCGTGTGGACCTCTGCCCCTTTTTTGACCGTGGTCGTCAGGGCATTTTCAATCTCTGCCAACCAATCTTTCTGGGCATGAAAATACAACTGCTCATCGTCTTTTTTATCCTCAAAGCGAACGATGTTTCCAGCCGTTCCTTTTTTGGATGACCAAGTGGCAATCGTGCTTTGCGTTTGGTGATCGGGCAACTTGACAGGGGTTGCATGGGTGCCGTTGTACACACAACCGGTGACCAAGGGCCGACTGGGATCGCCGTTCAGATAACTGATGACCACCTCCTGGCCAATGCGGGGCAAAAACAATGCACCAAATCCTGCGCCGGCCATGGATTGCGACACACGGATCCAACATGAGCTGGTGTCGTCCCCCTTGCTGTCCCTGTCCCAAGGAAATTGCACCTTGATGCGGCCATATTGATCGGTCCAAATTTCTTCGCCACTGGGACCCACCACTTTGGCCGTCTCGCTGCCCCAAGCCCTGGGCAAAGGGGTGGCCTGCGGCGGTCGATATGGGGTGGCCAGCGGAAAGGCTTCGAAGCTGTTGCTGTACAGATCATCACGCGCGGAGTGATGCACCCGTCGCACGACATGCGCCACATTCAAAGTGGACACAAAATGGTCGCTCAGTGTGAAACTGTTTCCGGCGCTCAATGCGTATGCAAAACTGTCACCCCGCAGCATGGTGGCCGTCACTTGGGCGGACTCCACCCGAATCTTGGCTTTGGCGGTGCTTTCACTGGCCACGGAAGAGCCCGTTCCAAATTCATAGATGGCACCGCTGCCCGACGAGGCGGCATTGTTGCCGCTCAACGATGTGGCGGGGTTGATGAAATCATAGTCAGAGACGGTTGCTGATTTGAGTGCAACGCGATTTTCTGACTCGAATCTGAACACCGTGTCGATCGGGTTGGTCTGGCCCGTGCGGGGGAAAAACCGCAATGTTTTGGCACCCACACATGAAATGTGCGCCGATGGCGCATCGCCAAGGACCATGGTGTGGGATTTCGCGGTGAAGGTGAAGTAGTAATAAATGCCGAAATGTTCCATCAATCGCGAGATGAAATCGAAATCGGTCTCGTCATACTGAACGCAATAGTCAATGGCCGAATAGCTGCCGGTGGTTTTGTCTGAAAAAACAACGCCAATGGCCGTGAGAACAGCTTTGATGATTTCAAGCACCGTCTTGGCTTGAAATATTTTTCGATTGCGGTTCAAAGTGGCCACCCACAAAGATGGCACCAATTCGGCTTGATAAGTCGCGAAGTCAACGTCGTATCCGCTTTGGATAAATCTGGAAACCATCCCGTGCAAATACCGCTCGGTACCGCCCTCGACCGCCATTTTGATGGTCAGGTTTTTACCAACCACGCCAGCGGCCGACAAATTGGTCTTGCCAGAGCGCATGAATAAATTGATCTTGTAAAGCTCCGAAATGCCCTCTGAACCTTCGATGCTGTCCAGCAACAAGTCGTTCTCCCCCAAAGGGGAATCAATGGTCAAAAAGCCACCTGACTGAACAAAATCTGTTCTCAAGACAACGCCCTCATGGGTTTATCAGAAAACAGATAGTCAAACTGGCCCTGTCGGTTCACTTGAATGTGGACCGAGCTGAATGGCTTGAGCATGGACATCCGCTCCAAAACCATGGAAGAAAGCTCCGGCAATATGGACTGCGTCAAGATGAAGTCAATGTTGCGCGCGCCACTGTCCACCTCGGTGCAGCGCTGGGTGATCAATTCAATGACCTCTGGATCCCAAGTCAATTTGGCGTGGTGGTTGGTGTCAAACCGATCGACCAATTTTTGAAGCTTTAAGCGCACGATGTTGGCTATTTGTTCGTCTCCCAAGGGGAAATAAGGCACCAACACCATTCGCCCCAGAAATGCGGGGCTGAATTCTTTGAGCAAGGCAGGCCGCATCAAATCGGCCAATTCGGTCATGGACGGTCGTCGTCCGCCTCCGCAGGCCTGGGTGATCACATCTTGTGCCGCATTCGATGTCAAAAGGATCAGCGTGTTTTTAAAGTCGATGGAAATGCCTTCACCATCTTCCATGCTGCCCTTGTCAAACACTTGGAAAAACACCTCCAACACATCCGGGTGCGCCTTCTCCATTTCATCCAGCAGCACCACGCTGTAAGGCCGTCTTCTGACCGCCTCTGTCAGAACCCCTCCTTTTCCATAGCCCACGTAGCCAGGTGGGGCACCTTTGAGGCTGGAAACAGAATGAGGCTCCTGACACTCCGACATATTGATGGTGATCATGTTGCGTTCACCACCGTAAAGCATGTCCGCCAAGGCAAATGCGGTCTCGGTCTTTCCAACACCACTGGGCCCCACCAACATGAACACACCCACCGGTTTTTCGGGGTCATCCAGGTCCGCACGGAAGGTTCTGATGCGCCGGGCTATCGCATCCAAGGCCTCACCTTGACCCACCACACGCTCTGACAACCTGTCTTTCAAATGCAAGACGGTGTGGATCTCGTCGGCCATCATCTTGCCCACTGGAATGCCGGTCCATCCCGAAATCACATCTGCCACCGTGCGCGAATCCACACAAACGGGCACCAAGGGTTCGTCGTCTTGGATGGCTTCCAAACCCTTTTCCAATCGCTTCAATTGCTCGGTATGGCTCACGCTGTCATCGTCGAGTGGCGTTTCTTGCACGCCTTCTTGCTTGATCAGCTTGCGCAAAGCCAGTATTTCACTGACCGCATGTCGTTCGGCCGACAGTTTTTCGCTCAATTGCAGGTGTTTGCTTTTGAGGCTGGCCAACTCCATTTGCAATGGTTTGATTTCAGCTTGACGATCCAAGCCGGTGGCCACACCGTGCTGCACCAAGCGCAGCTGGGCCTCGCAACTGGCCATTTGTTGTTCGACTTCCTCCAACACCTGGGGCTTGCCCGCTTGACCCACGGCCACCCTGGCGCATGCAGTGTCCAGCACACTGATGGCCTTGTCGGGCAATTGCCTGCCAGTGATGTAACGGTGGGACAGCCGCACTGCATCGCGAACCGCTTCGTCCAACACCTCGACATCGTGGTGCCGCTCCAGCGTGGGCACCACACCACGCAACATGTCCACCGCAACCTCAGGGGCCGGCTCCTCCACCTTGACCACCTGAAACCGCCTGGCCAGCGCAGGATCGCGCTCCACATATTTTTTGTACTCGGCCCAAGTGGTTGCAGCAATCGTTCGCAATTCACCCCTGGCCAAGGCCGGTTTCAGTAAATTGGCGGCATCGGCTTGTCCTTCTGCACCACCGGCACCGATGAGTTGATGGGCCTCATCAATGAACAAAATGATGGGAACGGGTGAGGCCTTCACCTCCGCAATGACAGATTTCAATCGGTTTTCAAATTCACCTTTGATGCCCGCACCTGCTTGCAACAAACCCAAATCCAAGGTCCGCACCACCACCTGTTGCAAATTCGGTGGCACTGATTTTTCAACAATGCGCTGGGCAAAACCCTCCACCACCGCCGTTTTTCCAACGCCGGCCTCGCCCGTCAAAATGGGATTGTTTTGTCGCCGACGCAAAAGTACATCGATGATTTGCCGGATCTCTGGGTCTCGCCCCCGCACCGGATCAATTTTTCCAGCCTGGGCCAAAGCGGTCAGGTCAATCGTGAATTGGTCCAAGTTGGGCGTTTTGGAGTTTTCAGAACCCGCCAAACTGGGCATTTTGGGGCTGTTCAACGCCCCCTTTTCCAAGCGCTCGGCCTGCCCTGCCTCGGCCGATGCCAGGCCTGCATCCTCGGACGATGCAGACAGCAATTGGGCGAGCTGATGGCGCAGCTTTTCACGGGGAATTTCCAGCAGCAAGGGTGCGATTTCAAATGTGGTGCCTCTGACCGCATCATCTTCCAACAAAGCCAGCAAAATCGTTCCCGAACGCACTTGCTGCTGCCCCAGCAGCACCGAACTGGACAGCCAAGCCTCTTGGAACAAAGGCGCAAAAACGCCGGACATGGCTGGCGTGCCTTTGTTGCCGCGCTTGAGTTGATCCAAGCGATGCTGCAACTGTGCCAATACCTTGCCCGCATCAATATTGAATTCATTCAACAAAATATCAATGTCAGGCGCTTTCGCCTCCATCAGTTTGAATAAGAAATGTTCCAACTCGACACTGAAATGGGACTGCCCCCCACACAACTCGGCCGCCAGCCGGATGGCTTGCTTGCAGGTGGGGTTGAGCTTGGTCAGCAGTGTTCTGAGGTCAATTTTCATTTTTCAAACATCTTTGGAGACCATCAGACTGTAGGTGCATTTGCCGCACGGGTATCACCCGATAACCAAAATCGGCTGGCGGCCATGGGCCTTGGTTCGACAAGCCCCTTGGCATCGACGCGCGCGTTTTTCGAAAGCCAAGAACTCAGCCCCAACCGGGGACCCTGTCGATGCCCCAGGCCATTGGGGCGATGGTGTTGGTGCTGGATGCTGATTTCCAAACACACGCGCTGGTGCGACGATTGGTGGCGGTGAATCAACCAATGGATTTTTTGGTGCAATGGACTGCCAGGCAGCAGGTTGAAAAAATCTTGGGGCATCACACCGGTCGCTTTCAGCATGATGGCACCGCCCTGATGCCAAGCCTTGCGGCCCAAGGTGGCATGGATGCCCAATGTCGATGGACTTAAGTGGTTTTTCGGGTTGCCCAGTGTGGCTTGCTCGCTCACCGGCAAGTTCAACCAA
>JACCDO011210004.1_pt1 | contig 12607 bp, 9 predicted proteins | sample 7446101 | NCBI WGS metagenome assembly JACCDO01 (sample SAMN15323440, study PRJNA562643) | freshwater metagenome | isolation source: river surface water | place: USA:Blue River Watershed | collected 2017-08-16
AAGGGAGCTTTAGGGATATTTTGGGGCGAACGACGGGACTCGAACCCGCGACAACCAGAATCACAATCTGGGACTCTACCAACTGAGCTACGTCCGCCGCAGAAGAAGTGAAATTATAGCCTTTTTGGGCAAAAACCCTCCAAAACGGCTCTATTCCGCTGTTTCTAGCTCAAAGGCCGCCCAATCACCAAGACAAAGACTCGCCTCTAGAAAGAAGTCTGCGATAGCGGTTTTACTCTGCACCTTTGCTAATGCATGATGATCAGAAAGTTTTTGACGCCAATAACGGGAGCCGGCCCTGCCATGCGCTAAGCCCAGAATATGCCTGGTAAAGGCGCCAATATAAAAAGGTTTTTGCTTTTGTTGGCATTCTTCATACCAGGCCTGCACTTGCCTGACCAATGCAATTTGTATGCGATGCCATTCAGTTTCGCTAAACAAGTAGCCCGCTGCGTCTCCATTGCTTTGAATCAAATCATCCCAGCCTAGCAACATAGCTGGGAAATGATACGCAGCCCTGCCCACCATAAATCCATCAAAGTCTTGCCAATGAGCGGCAATCTGCTCGTTGGTTTCTAAACCACCATTAAGTAACACTTTTAATTGGGGGTATTGTTTTTGTGCATCCAGCCGCAATTGTTTGGCAACGTCATAGCGTAAAGGTGGCTTACTACGATTCTCTTTGGGAGATAGCCCCTTCAACACGGCATTACGCGCATGAATGGTGACTTGACTAGCGCCAGCATCAGCAACTGCCAGAATAAAATCCAAGGCAAATTGATAATCTTTAGCAGAACTAGATGCATCCATCGCATCTAATCCCAGACGATGTTTCACGGATATTGGAATATCCACCACGCTCTTCATGGCTTTTACGCACTGCGCAACTAAATCGGGCTCAGCCATAAGGCACGCGCCAAACGCACCACGCTGCACGCGCTCAGATGGACAACCACAATTCAAATCAATCTCATCATAAGTCCACTGCTGAGCTAATTCAGCTGACTTGGCTAGATCTGCAGGTTCCGAACCACCTAATTGCAATACCACTGGATGCTGATCATGTGAATAATCCAAATGACGCGGTACGTCACCATGCATTAGCGCTCCAGTTGTAACCATCTCTGTATAGAGAGTGGCCTCTTTAGTCAATGCACGATGAAATGAGCGGCAATGACGATCTGTCCACTCCATCATGGGAGCAACAGCAAGGCGTTTCTGAGAAATAGTAGTCATAGACATGATGTCAATAGCATGGACACGCTATTTTAAATCTATCAAGAGAGTCACAAGGGCAACTTCGGTTACTCTCAGTTGTACTCATTTGCCCTCAGCCGTTGTTGCTTACCAGAGCAATCAAGACACGTGCAATTTAACGCTTCTTATCGAGCTTTGCTTCAAGTTCAGCGGCTAAATCCAGAGCGCCCATATAACCCGACTTTAGATGATTAGGCAAATCCGGATCGCCTACCATAGCCCCAAGAGTTTCAACAAGACTAAAGACGATACCCTTAGCGGCACCAATCGCAATCGTGTTGTTTTTCACCGCTTCATCAATATGATTAACAGCATCTAAGAAATAATCATGGCCAGGCAACCCATCTGGACCCAATTCTTCATTACTCATTACGACCGCCTCCTTTAGCAAGATTCATCTCAATATTAATTTGCTTCTCTTCATATCATCATAAACTTAATTCTTGCTCACTCGTAAAAGAGCGCAGTTCTTGAGTAATGGGATCCTTAAAAACGATTTCTTTCGCCAACAGTTGTAAGGGTTTTGAAAAATCCAGTTCATACTCTTGATAGGGCGTTAGAACGGGATATATTTGATCGTTTTTAATGGGAACGCCTAGGGCATTGAGGTGACAGCGCAATTGATGCTTCTTTCCGCTGCCAGGTTGCAAACGATACCGGGCCCAGGGATTTTTCACATCTAGAATTTCGATATAGGTGTCTGCATTGCTGTTGCCATCAACTTCGTGCATCTGTAAAAAATGTGCGGATTCTTCAAGGCGACTTTGATACATCATGGGCAATCGATCTGCTAATAGAGGAGCATAGGGAGCAATGGCTTCATATATTTTCTGAACTACACGATCACGAAATAAATTTTGATATTGCGCCCTCTCATAAGGCTGAACAGAAAATATCACCAAGCCAGCAGTATCCCGATCTATGCGATGAATGGGGCTTAAGGTCGATATCTGCGTCTTTTTTCTTAAGCGATTGAGGAGAGTTTGTTGTAAATAGAGCCCACTTGGCGTGACCGGCAAGAAATGGGGCTTATCTGCCACCACAATATGCTCATCCTGAAAAAGAATTTTCTCTGCAAAGGGAATGTCTGGCTCACGCGCCAATCTTCTGAAGTAAATTAAATGCGTATTGGGTCGATAAGGGTCTCGGGCCTCTTGTGGCAGACCCTCAATATCCAGAATCTGGCCATCTATAAAACGTTGCTCCCACTCTTTAGCATCAATATGCGGAAATTGAGCAATAAAAAATGCTAGTAAATTGGCATGCGTTTGATCAGCAGGTAAAAATACCCGTGATCCAGATACCCCTTCTGCATTTACCGCTGTCATTCTCAAATACTACTTCTTCAGCTTTGCTAATGCCATTGCCATTGCGTTATTCATCGGAGCAGCCTGCTTTCTATCATCTACCATTTTTTTAGACTCTTGGCTGTTGGGTCGGGCTACTGCACTGCGATCAGCTTTTATCCCAGTTTTAGGTGCCTCATCTGCTAAACGCATTGTCAGTGCAATACGTTTACGTTTCTCGTCAACCTCGAGCACTTTTACCTTGACCACTTGACCCGCTTTAACAACTGTATGGGGATCCTTCACGAAAGTATTAGATAGTGCTGATATGTGGACCAAGCCATCCTGGTGAACCCCAATATCTACGAAAGCACCAAAGGCAGCCACATTGGTTACTACCCCTTCTAAGATCATCTCTGCCTTTAGATCACTGATCTTTTCAATACCCTCTTTGAAGGTAGCGGTGATAAATTCTGGTCGCGGATCACGCCCAGGCTTTTCTAATTCCTTAAGAATATCAGTGATGGTTGGCACTCCAAATTGACCATCAGCATACTTCTCTGGAGAAAGCGACTTGAGTAGCGAGGTATCGCCAATGACTTCTTTGACACCCTTTTGAATATCTTTCAAAATTTTCTCAACCAATGGGTAGGATTCTGGATGCACTGCAGATGCGTCTAGGGGATCTTGCCCATTCATGATGCGTAAAAAGCCAGCGGCTTGCTCGAAGGTTTTTTCTCCCAAGCGGGGCACGCTCTTTAAGTCCATTCTGGATTTAAATGCCCCTTTGCTATCTCGGTACGCCACAATACCTTCAGCTACTGTGGTAGTTAGCCCAGAAACCCGTGCCAGCAGTGGTGCTGAAGCGGTATTCACATCCACACCAACTGCATTAACGCAATCCTCTACCACGGCTACCAATGACTTTGCCAGTTGGGTTTGCATCACATCATGTTGGTACTGTCCTACTCCAATCGATTTGGGATCGATTTTTACAAGCTCAGCTAGCGGATCTTGCAAGCGACGTGCAATAGATACTGCACCACGAAGAGATACATCCATACCTGGCAATTCTTTAGAGGCGTATTCGGATGCGGAGTAAACCGAGGCGCCAGCCTCAGATACGACGATCTTCGTGAGCCCAAGCTCAGGTTTTGCCTTAATCAAGTCTTGTGCAAGCTTATCGGTTTCACGCGAAGCGGTGCCATTACCAATCGAGATTAATGTTGCTTTATGTTTTTCTGCTAATTTTGCAAGCGTTAACAGCGAACCTGTCCAATCATTCTTGGGTTGGTGTGGATATATAACGTCGGTATCAACCACCTTGCCAGTCGTATCCACTACGGCGACCTTCACTCCAGTCCGCATCCCAGGATCCAAACCAATCGTCACTCTAGGGCCGGCTGGCGCCGCCAACAATAGGTCTTTTAAGTTGCGGGCAAATACGTTAATTGCCTCAGCTTCTGCTCGCTCACGTAGTGCAGTCATTAATTCTGACTCGAGATGCAGTGAGCACTTGACTCGCCATGTCCAACGAACGGTATCTGCTAACCAGGCATCTGCTGGACGCCCTTCATTTTTAATATTAAAGTGATTTGCAATACGTGATTCACAGGGATTGTGCGGCGCATCCCACTTAGGCTTTTCTTCCTCAGTGTCTAGCCTTAAAGTGACCATCAACATTTGTTCGCGACGGCCCCTAAACAACGCTAAAGCACGATGAGAAGGGATTGCTTTAATCGGCTCCGCGTAATCAAAGTAATCGGCAAATTTTTCACCCTCTTGCTCTTTGCCGGCAATCACTTTGGACTCAACTACTCCATGATCTTGCAGATAGATACGCAGAGATTGAACCAATGCGGCATCTTCGGCAAATCGTTCCATCAGTATCTGGCGAGCGCCCTCTAATGCGGCTTTTGTGTCAGGCACGCCAGCATTGTCGCCCTGCTCGGTCTTAAAACCTTCCCGTATATATTTAACCGCTTCCAGTTCTGGATTTAAATTGGGATTAGCCAATAAATCATTCGCCAATGGCTCTAAGCCAGCCTCTAAAGCAATTTGCGCCTTGGTTCTGCGCTTAGGTTTATATGGCAAATATAAATCTTCTAAGCGTGTTTTATCCTCAGCCATCATGATGAACTTCAGCAACTCGGGTGTCATCTTGCCCTGCTCTTCAATGGAGGAAACAATCGTTTTGCGCCGCTCTTCTAGCTCCCTAAGATAGGTCAAGCGCTCTTCCAGAAGGCGCAACTGCGCATCATCCAATCCACCGGTAGCCTCTTTACGATAGCGGGCAATAAAAGGAACGGTTGCACCCTCATCGAGAAGCGCAACAGCAGCGGCAACTTGATGGGGTTTTGCGGAAAGCTCTTGGGCAAGACGGTGTTCGATTGATGGCAACATAAGGTCTGAGGTTAACTAGTAATCATTCTGTAAATTGGGCATGACAAGCATATGGAAGAACAAAAGCCACCCGCAGGTGACTTTTGTTGTGGAGCTTGAAAGAGCTTACTCGCGTGAAGCTTTTTTGCGCTCATGCTCCTTAAGATAGCGCTTACGAATACGAATACTCTTTGGCGTTACTTCCACTAATTCATCATCATCGATAAATTCAACAGCGTATTCAAGGTTTAAAGCGATTGGCGGCACCAAGCGAACTGCTTCATCAGTTCCAGAAGCACGCACGTTAGTTAACTGCTTGCCTTTAATTGGGTTCACTACTAAATCATTGTCGCGACTATGAATACCAATGACCATGCCCTCATATAAGGGATCCCCTGGGCTAACAAACATGCGACCACGATCTTGTAATTTCCATAATGCATAGGCAACTGCATCACCGTCATCTTGGCTGATCAAGACACCATTATGACGTTCACCCAATATTCCCTCTTTGGCTGGTGCATAGGAATCAAATGTATGGCTCATTAATCCATTGCCACGAGTCATGGTCATAAAGTCACCCTGAAAACCAATCAACCCACGGGCTGGAATACGATATTCAAGACGAGTACGACCCTTGCCATCGCTCACCATATCAAGTAACTCACCCTTACGTTTACCCAAGTCTTCCATTACGGCTCCCTGGGTGGTGTCTTCCACATCTACCGTTAAGTTCTCATATGGCTCCATCTTCACACCATTTTCTTCATGGAAAACAACGCGTGGACGTGAGACCGCTAACTCATAACCTTCACGACGCATAGTTTCGACCAAAATAGTCAGGTGCAACTCACCACGACCTGATACTTCAAAAACCGTATCGTCATCAGTATCTTTAACGCGCAATGCCATATTCGATTTCAGTTCGCGCTCTAAACGCTCGCGAATCTGACGGCTGGTAACAAACTTGCCTTCACGACCAGCCAATGGGCTAGTGTTCACCATAAAGTTCATGGTTAAGGTTGGCTCATCAATCTTCAGCATAGGTAATGCTTCAGGAACATCGGGCGCACAGATCGTAGTTCCAATTGCTAAATCTTCGATGCCATTCACTAGAACGATGTCGCCTGCTTGCGCTTCATCGACTAATTCACGCTCTAAACCGCGGAATTTCAATACCTGGTTGATACGGCCTTTACGCTGCACGCCATCCGGGCCATCCATGAAAACAACATCCATGCCTGGCTTTACAGTGCCACGATTAACACGACCTACACCAATCTTACCGACATAGGTGCTGTACTCAATCGAAGTAATTTGTAATTGCAAAGGACCATCAGGATTGTCATCACGCACAGGCACATGCTTGAGAACCGCATCAAATAATGGACGCATATCGCCTGAACGAACATCATCAGTGAGGCCTGCATAACCATTTAAACCAGAGGCATACACCACAGGAAAGTCCAACTGCTCTTCGGTTGCACCCAACTTATCAAACAACTCAAAAGTAGCATTAATTACGTAATCAGTGCGCGCACCTGGACGGTCAACCTTATTAATCACCACGATAGGCTTTAAACCTAATGCCAATGCTTTCTTAGTCACAAAGCGAGTCTGTGGCATCGGTCCTTCCACTGCATCCACCAAGAGCAGAACACCATCAACCATCGATAACACACGCTCAACTTCACCACCGAAGTCGGCGTGTCCAGGGGTGTCGACGATATTGATATGAGTGCCGTCATATTCCACAGCACAGTTCTTTGACAAAATCGTAATACCACGCTCTTTTTCAAGATCATTTGAGTCCATCACGCGTTCAGCGATCTTTTCATTAGAGCGGAACGTACCCGATTGACGTAATAACTGGTCAACGAGTGTGGTTTTGCCATGGTCAACGTGAGCGATGATGGCGATGTTACGTAGTGCGCGTTTAGTCATTTGAAGCTTCTAAAGTTATAAATAAAAAGGTTTAAGTAATCAGTAATCTGTCTTGAAATGTTCTAATGGGCTTGCGAAATCAGACGCTTGGGATGCAATACCCCAGAGCGCCAATCAGCAGTCCCGATAAAGTTATGGGGGGCAGCGGTAGCGCGATAAATACGCACCAAAGATTCTATGGAAGGTACATTGAGAGGCACTCTTTGCCCCATCTCCAATCGTTTAGCTTGCTGCTCATCGACAGTTAAATGGGGCAAGGTTTGTAGCAATGCATCTACCGGCAGAATATAGCTTGAGCTGTCATGCACACTCTTTTGAATAGAGTCCAAAGTAAATGCATGATCAAGACTAAGATGCCCTACTTCCGTTCTTCTAAGCCCTACCAGATGAGCTCCGCAACCTAATGCATTGCCAATATCCTCGGCAAGCACCCGTATATAAGTACCCTTGCTACAGGTAACTTCTAGAGTTGCTTCTGGCCACTGGATATCTAACCAAGCAATGTGATGAATCGTAATATCTCGTGGAGTCCGCTCTAGCTCAACTCCTGCCCGCGCATATTCATATAAGGGTTTGCCATCTCGCTTCAGAGCAGAATACATTGGCGGCAATTGAACGATATGGCCAGTAAATTGTTTTAGTAAGGCATCTAAAGCAGTTTGCAAAGCACTGGTACTTTCAAATACTGGCAAAGGTTTTTCTTCAACGATTAAACCTTCTGCATCCCCCGTATCCGTACGGGCGCCAAATTTGACTTGAGCAATATATGTTTTATCTGCATCTAGTAGGTCCTGCGAATATTTAGTCGCCTCCCCAAGACAGATTGGCAGCAAGCCTGTTGCCATTGGGTCTAGGGTGCCTGTGTGCCCGGCTTTATCAGCATGAAAAGCGCGCTTTACCGCAGTCACCGCGCCCTGAGAACTCATTCCCAGCGGCTTATCCAACAACACTACACCGTCAATTCGTGTAGACATGTTTATGAATTCTCGCTCGATTGATCACTTCGATCGCTATCAACAGCCTGATCAATCAATCGAGACATCTCTATGCCATGCTCTACCGAGTTGTCATAGTGAAAGTGCAAAGTGGGCACAGTATGGATATGCAAACGCTTAAATAATAATGAGTGCAAATAACCTGCTTTTTCTTGCAAAGCCTTTAAAGCGTGCTCAGGTTCCGCGCCTAATACAGTGAAAAATACTTTAGCGTGCGCCAAGTCTGGCGAAAGCTCAATACTTTGCAAAGTAATCAAGCCCAAACTAGAACTACGCAATTCACGCGGGATTAACTCGGCCAGGTCTCGCTGAATTTGATCAGCAAGACGCTGGTTCCGATGGGGACTAGTCTTATGCATATTGAATCACTTAGAGTGAGCGAGCAACCTCAGTCACTTCAAACACCTCTAACTGATCACCCTCTTTAATGTCGTTGTAGCCTTTGAGTGAGAGTCCGCACTCAACACCAGCGCGCACCTCTTTAGCATCATCTTTGAAGCGCTTTAGAGAGTCCAACTCGCCAGACCAGATGACAACGTTATCGCGCAAGAGACGAACACTTGAAGTACGCTTGACAATGCCGTCTACGACCAAGCAACCTGCAATTGCGCCCACTTTTGATACCAAGAAGACCTGACGAATCTCAACAAGACCCGTAATTTCTTCTTTCTTATCTGGAGTCAACATACCACCAAGAGCAAGTTTCACTTCATCAACAGCGTCATAAATAATGTTGTGATAGCGAATATCAACGCCATTGTTTTCAGCTAACTTACGGGCAGCTGCATCGGCACGCGAGTTAAAGCCAATAATGACCGCCTTAGATGCTACAGCTAAATTCACATCAGTCTCAGTAATGCCGCCAACAGCTGCGTGCACGATTTGTACCTTGACTTCAGGAGTAGAAAGCTTCAACAAGGATTGTGATAACGCCTCTTGAGAACCCTGTACATCGGCCTTAATAATCAATGGCAACAACTTCGCTTCAATTGCACCCTCACCCATGTTTTCCATCATGGTCTCTAGCTTCACAGCTTGTTGTTTTGCTAGTTTCACATCACGGAACTTACCTTGGCGGAACAAGGCAATTTCACGGGCTTTGCGCTCATCAGCAACCACTTGGACAGACTCACCTGCGGCAGGTACTTCTGCCAGACCTTGAATCTCCACTGGGATGGACGGGCCTGCTTCATTACAAGGCTTACCATTTTCATCCAACATCGCACGTACACGACCAAAGGTAGATCCGGCAAGCAACATATCACCACGCTTGAGAGTTCCTGACTGAACCAAGACGGTAGCAACCGCACCCTTACCTTTATCCAAACGCGCTTCAATCACTAAACCTTGAGCAGGCGCATCTTGAGGAGCCTTGAGCTCAAGAATTTCTGCTTGCAACAACACGTTCTCTAAGAGAGTATCAATACCTTCGCCCGTTTTTGCAGAAACGGGAATAAATGGCACATCACCACCATACTCTTCTGGCACCACTTGCTCGGCTACCAATTCTGTTTTAACGCGCTCTGAGTTTGCCTCTGGTTTATCGATTTTGTTTATTGCAACTACTAACGGCACACCGCCAGCAATAGCGTGATGGATCGCCTCTTTCGTCTGCGGCATCACACCATCATCTGCAGCTACCACCAGAATCACAATATCGGTTGCCTTAGCACCACGCGCACGCATTGCTGTAAAGGCTTCGTGACCTGGCGTATCCAAAAACGTAATCATGCCGCGTGGCGTCTCTACGTGATAGGCACCAATATGCTGAGTGATACCACCTGCCTCACCAGAAGCTACTTTTGCAGCACGAATTTTATCGAGCAAAGAAGTTTTACCGTGATCAACGTGACCCATTACGGTCACTACTGGAGGACGTGGCAACAACTCAGCATCATGTCCTTCTGCACCCAAATCAAGATCTGGATCATCCAATTTCGCAGCATGCGCACGGTGACCCATCTCTTCAACAATAATCATCGCAGTGTCTTGATCAAGCACCTGGTTAATGGTTACCATTTGACCCATACCCATAAGGAGCTTAATAACTTCAGCGCTCTTCACGGCCATTGAGTGAGCAAGTTCTGCCACAGTAATTGTTTCAGGCACATGAACATCACGCACGATAGGCTCTGTAGGCACTTGGAAGTTTGAGTCAACATTAGCTTCAGCAACTTGACGTTGCTTTTTGCGACCACCGCCAGTACGCCAACCACCTACCCCACCAGAAGTATCGCCACGAGTTTTTAAGCCTCCTGACTTCTTCACACCCTCTTCTTGCCACGTAGATGATGTTTCAGAAGATTTGATAGTCTTGCCACCAACTTTGGCAGGCTTTTTCTTATCATCAGCACCCTCAGCCTTGGTTGGCTTATGCAGGGTACCTTTTTTCGCTTCTTCAGCAGCCACTTCGCTCGGCGCTTTTAATACGCGAGCAGGCGCACTCATCATGTCACGGATCGCCAAAGCTTCCGCCTCAGCAGCAGCTCGACGTGCACGCAGATCAGCCAATTCTTTTTCTTTGGCTGCGGCTAAATCTTTTGCTGCTTTATCTGCTTGTGCTTTTTTCTCAGCTGCAGCAGCAGCTTCATCAGGACCTTGTTCGCTTGTCTTGGCTTCCTTTTCAGCGGGCGCTAAAACTTCTCTCTGACGCGCTTCTTCAGCAGCCTTCATCTCCGCTTCTTGACGCGCTAATAATTCAGCTTGACGGGTCGCTTCAGCTGCACGCTTTTCTAACTCTTCTTCAGAAAGAATTGGTTTAGCAGGAGCTGCAGCCTTCTCAACTTTTGCAGGGGTTTCTGCAATTGGAGATCCAGCTTCATCACTACGTTTGACTAAAACGCGTTTTTTACGAACTTCAACTTGCACGGTACGTGTACGCCCAGCAGAATCTGCCTGACGAATTTCAGAACTCTCACGCTTAATTAACGTGATTTTTTTACGCGCACCTGCTTCAGCGTTGCCGTGAGCTTTTTGCAAATACTCGAGCAAGACTGTTTTGTCCTTATCGGTAATGCTCTCATCCTCAGAGCTCTTTTCGATCCCGGCTGCCTTCAATTGCTCCAAGAGGTCAGCCGCAGTTCTTTTGAGTTCCTTGGCGAGTACTTTTACTGTTGTTGTTGCCATCTACTACTTCCTCTCATGAAGTAAACCAATGTTCGCGCGCTTTCATGATGAGCGTTTTCGCAGTTTCTTCGTCAATTTGTGTCGCCTCAACTAGCTCATCAACAGCTAATTCAGCAAGGTCGTCACGGGTATGTACTTGATTGTCAGCAAGCTTTGCAATTAACTCAGGAGTCATGCCTTCGAGTGAACGCAAATCTTGAGAAACTTCACCGATACGCTCTTCTTTAGCCAATTCCATGGTTAACAAAGAGTCACGTGCACGAGTACGCAACTCGTTCACCGTATCTTCATCAAATGAATCAATCTCTAACATTTCCGACAATGGCACGTATGCCACTTCTTCTAATGTATTAAAACCTTCTTCAATCAAGATATCGGCAACTTCTTGGTCAACGTCTAATTTATCCATAAATAATTGACGTACAGAAGATGCTTCTTTTTCGGTTTTCTCTGCAGACTCTTCAGGCGTCATGATGTTGATCTGCCAACCAGTCAAATCACTTGCCAAGCGAACGTTTTGTCCACTGCGACCAATCGCAATCGCCAAGTTTTCTTCATCCACCACCACATCCATGGCGTGACGCTCTTCATCCACCACAATCGAAGACACTTGAGCAGGAGCCAAGGCGCCAATAACGAACTGCGCTGGATCTTCAGACCACAATACGATATCTACTGCTTCGCCAGCAACTTCATTGCGAACAGCAGTAACGCGAGTGCCACGTACACCCACACAAGTACCAATCGGATCGATACGCTTGTCATAGGTAATCACCGCAATCTTTGCGCGAATACCAGGATCACGAGCAGCACCCTTTATCTCTAATAGACCTTGCTCCATTTCTGGAACTTCATTCTCAAATAACTTGATCAAGAACTCTGGGCAAGTACGAGAAAGCTCAATTTGCGGGCCACGAGCCTCACGATCCACTTTGAGAATATAAGCACGGACACGATCGCCAGAGCGCAGATTTTCTTTTGGAATCATTTGATCACGGCGCAACAATGCCTCTACACGACCAGATTCAATAATGAGACCATTTTTATCAGCACGCTTCACTGTGCCGGTCATGACCTTTTCGCCACGCTCAAGGTAATCATTCAAAATTTGCTCGCGCTCAGCATCGCGAATACGTTGCAAGATCACTTGCTTTGCTGCTTGCGCACCGATACGTCCAAATGCTAGCGACTCAATTTGCTCCTCGATGTAATCACCAACCTCGATATCAGCAAGTTGCTCCTTTGCTTCAAATTGCAAAATCTCTTTGTCCGGCTCCTGCAAACCGGCTTCATCTGGCACCACCAACCACCGGCGGAATGTTTCATACTCACCAGAATCGCGATCAATCGATACACGAATATCAACGTCTTCGGTTGCATAACGCTTCTTAGTGGCCGACGCTAACGCCATCTCAAGCGCCTCGAACACAATTTCACGATCAACGTTCTTTTCACGCGCTAGCGCGTCTGCCAACATGAGGACTTCACGACTCATGACTTTCTTCCTTTGAAATCAATAACAGGGACCAACCGAGTCTTATCGACCTCGGCTAATGAAAACTCCAATTGAGACGGCTGACCATCAGCTGCCTCGAACACCAAACCAAATTTCGCATC
>JACCDO011670359.1_pt1 | contig 12606 bp, 7 predicted proteins | sample 7446101 | NCBI WGS metagenome assembly JACCDO01 (sample SAMN15323440, study PRJNA562643) | freshwater metagenome | isolation source: river surface water | place: USA:Blue River Watershed | collected 2017-08-16
ATCAGAATCTGATATTGAGGATGATTGTTCTGATCGTGATTCAAAAGCCATTAAGCGTCATGACAACACAACTGCTAGAATTATTTCCCATGAAGAGAGGGTCTTAAAAGCTTGTATTGACGAATTAAATGATAATAAAGGTTTTATACGATATCCTGAAGCTTGTAAAGATAAAAATGCAAGTGACGGTAATAATCGAAGTATACAATATTCAAGTGGTCGCGAGAAAGAATTAATGGATAGTGGTGAATTTCAAGCCAGTGTTGATAGTAAAAATACATGGAAGCCAATGAAAAAGTTAAGTAACGATGAATGTATGCGTGAATATCGCAATCATTTAGCATGGGCACATAATTCAGGATATATCGAAGATGAAGTTATTGATTGTTATTTGCGAGTTGCAATTAAGTGCGTTAAACGATTAAAAGTTGAGTATATAATTCATAATAATCCTGAAATAGATAATTCTAAAATTGATGGTAAATTAGTTATAATGAAGTCTAATGTTGTTGAAATATTATTAGATATATTACATTATTGTAATTACGATGCTGCATTTGCTATTGAACAAGTTAATGTATCTGGTGATCGCTTTATGGTAGTTTGGACACCGGAAGAACAAAGAATAGTCAGAAAAGTTTACTCCCAATATCATGACAACATAAGTAAAATGGCTGAAGTATTACCAACAAAAAGCAGAGCTGAAATTGTTGATTATTTTCACAGATATATAGAGTCCAATCGTAGATTTGAGGATCAAGGTAAAATTGCAGAAACAATTCCAAAAAGTAAAGCAATGAGTTTAGCATCAGTTCCTGTTATGTTAAAAAAAACAAGATCTATTAACAAGCAGAGAAATGCTGCACTTACATTCGTAGTTAAATTAAGACAGAAATTAGATGATATGGCATTTGGTGCTGTCATGAATGCATTTTTGCAGTACTCAAAACGAAATATAACTTTACCCCAATTAGTCATGTTATTACGGGAATCTTTAACAACATCATTGTACACTGGAACTGGTAGTGGGAGAGAAGTAGAAGTTTCTGTTGATGGTCTATACACTGAATTTGTTGCATTGCTTCCGGATAGATTTTTAGAATTGCTGGTTAAAACATTACCGCACACGTAGCGTAGATAATATAATTTTTATGTTCCTTTGTTTAAAATAATTGCAGTCTTAAGTAACCTCAATTTAATAAATTTATGTAATTTTTTTGTTATTTTCTTTTAAGTCTCATTTGTATTTATAGAGCCTACCACTTGCGTGGTTCAAAGTGCTTCATTCATCACTTGAAGTCCATATCGGGCTTTCCCCGAGTCCGTACACAAGTGAAACCAAGGAAACCGTGCTGGTATAGAGGAGAATCTGTTCAAGGGAGTAGTGGTTGATTGCATCTCGATAACCACTTACACAACCCATACTTTTAGCATTTCTGCTTTATTGGTCTTGTGTGTTGTATTGTTGCTGCTAGGTATCTAATCGTCACACATTAAGAACGAAAAGTGTTATTGTACTTCAAACTTAAATTGTAAAATGGGTGGAGCAATAACTCGAGATAGATATGACTATAGCAATTCAATGGATGATACTAATAATTCGGTTGAATATGAAGAAGGCAATGAAGGTAAAAACATTATTTATATTAAGTAATTATGATTTTATTAATTTAACTAACGTACTAACTTAAATAGCATTGCCGACGACTAAAGCCAAGAGGAAAAGTATTGGCGAAACTGATGATGAACCTGATGATGATAATGATGGCAAACTTTTGGAACCAGTCAAATTAAATTATTTGGCTGTACCTATAATACGTCGACATCCATTTACTGACTATCGATTTACTAAAAAATTGGGTCAAGGTGCTTATTCCGTTGTATTTAAAGGAATACCGACAAATGACATCGAAGATAAAGTAGCACTCAAAGAAATTTGTGTTTCAAAATTAAGTAAAACTCAAATGGAAGATTTAAGAAAAGAAATGAATATATTATCACAATTAAACTTTAATCACATTGTTAAATTACATCGAGTGTTCATAACACAAGAAAAAATATTCTTAGTTATGGAATATTTAAAGGGTGGTGAATTGTTAAAAGCAATATGTAGTAGGGAAAAATATAGTGAAGAAGATTGTAGAAGATTAATGAGACAATTAGTAAAGTCATTAAAATATATGCATACTAGAAGAGTTATACACAGGGACATTAAACCCGAAAATATAATATTAGCGACAAGAGATTTTTATAGCCCTTTAAAATTAGTAGATTTTGGGTTTAGTGTAGTGTTAGATAGGATTGAAAGTAAAGTTACCACTAAATATTCTTGTGGAACGCCTGGTTATATGGCACCTGAAATATTAGCTGCGAATACCTATGGATTTTCATCTGATATATGGAGTCTTGGAGTTGTATTTTATATAATGCTTTCAGGAGTAATGCCATTTAATCCAAAACTTCCAGATAGAGTAAAGGCGGGGGTATTCACGTTCCCAGATAAACATTTTAGTAATGTCAGCGACGAGGCCAAAGATATGATATGTAGTATGTTAACTGTTGATACAAGTTTACGAATAAGTGCTGACAAACTTTTACAGCATCCATGGATGACATATTCACCTATAGTGTCACCTATTAATTCTGTTTCGTCCAATAATAATTTGACTGCGATAACTAGTGATAAGTCAAATAAAAGTAATAATTCGATAAATTCAAAGATAGACGCTACTCCAACTGTATTCGTTCCTAATGGACAAAATGATGCTACAGAAGTTAGTAGTATTAAAGATGTCGGTACTAGTAGTCATCATTCAATTAAACAAACGTCTTCTAATGTTGAGGTTGGCGATTTGACCAGTAATTTAGTTTATATTCGACAATTCCAGGCATTAAAAAAATTCCGAGTTGCAGCTTTAGTAACAACGTCCATTTCAAAATTAAAAAGTTCTCTTCGACGTCGATCATCTCCAGCTGGTGATAAGTTAACTGACATAGTCAATAAAGCTATCGATGAAACTAATCTTGATAACACTAACAATTTCTCTGCGGATAAAATTCACAAATCAGCGTCAACTGATACTGATTTGGATTGCTTAACTGCTACTAGTCTGGATGATGAGGATATAAGTAATACAACAGATGAAGTTGTAGAACGATTCTATGATGAAGATGACGATTGATTAAGTATAATTATTATATATGTAGTATTTGTATTTATAAAAGGCAATATTTCACTCATTCAGTTAAAAAAAAATAGTGATTCAGCAGGTATAGGACCGCCGGTACAATTTTTGGTAACAGACAACTAACTACCTAGTCTAACAACCAAAACCCAACATATCCCTTTGCCATCCAACCTACAGGATAGGATCTGCAATTTGAATGATTAAGTCTTTTAGACATTAACATATTTATAAATTTAATTGTCGAAGATGGATAAAAAAAAATCTACAAGTCCTATGCTTGATGCTGGACAGATATTTGAATATAGTCCTGATATAGGTTCGATGAGATTATTGGTTGAATGGATAACAAAAGCGCAAGGAAATATATGCGATTTAGATCTTATGATATATTTTTATGATGAAAGAGCTCGATTTATAGAAAGATTGGATAGTTCATCCAAATTTTCGCAAGATGGTTCAACTATGTTACTATCTGATTTGGATGCTATGACATCGTCAACATCATATTTTGAATGTGCCAAATTAAATTTAAATCTAGTAGATCCATCAACATGCGCTATATTATTTTTTCTTGATGGAGGTTCAAGAAATTTTCAATATGTTCAAAACATCATAATCAGAAATATAAAAAGTAATGAAAGTCAAACTGCATTATTTGTTCCGGCCGATTCAAATGATGCAACTAATAACGAATTATTTACTGTTGTTTCTACAGCTAAGAGGGATTATCAAGCAATGGCATTGTTTGTATTGTATAAAACTGGTTGGAATGCTGAAACAAATACTGCTCTGTGGAGTTGTAAACCATTATTGGAACCTCTCTATGTTACTAATGTGAAAGAAAAAGATGAAAAATGTACAAATGCAGTTATCAATAATGTTCCTGCTTTATACAAATTTCGCCCCAGACTATTTGATTCTGTTCGTACAATTTGTTCGGCATTATCATCATTAGCCCTTCCACATTTAAAACAAAGTTTTCAAGCTAGAGAAGAAGGTTTACAATTAGGTCCATTTACAGAAGTTATATTTAAACAATTATATGCATCACAACCAAAAATTGCTCATGAAAGTGAAGCACCTTATACAGTTGCTATGATACATGAAATGTTTTCACAAATTGATTATAACGGAGATAATAATTGTGATTGGGATGAATTTACTACATTCTGTATACACATGAGTTTTACGGCATCAAACAAACCTGTTGCTAATGCTTTAGATGAGTACACTATTGAATATATGGAAAATATAGCCTTAAGAGATAATATTTTATCTCCACATAGATTAGTAACACTTATGAGACATTTTCCTGAAATTAATAGAGTGTTTGTTGCTGTTGAAGATGGTGAATCACTGTATGCATTCGATGAAAAATTTGAAGTTAAATCAATGATCAATCCAGTCGTTATTACTACTAAAGCTCATTCAAATGAAAAAGGTCCTACTGTCGCCGAGAGAGATAAAAAAGTAGTTATTAACGATATAATATATTTACATGGTAGAGATTTATTGTGTGTATGCTCCTCTGATCACTGTATAACTGCTTTTAAAGAAGCTAGTTCAAGTAGTAGTGCTGGTGGTAAAACTAACTCCTACATGCTTCATAACAAAATATACCATCATTACATACATATTAAATTAGCATGGAGTAAAAAGAATAATTTATTATGCTCAGTTGCATCAGATCAAGGTATTTATGGTTGGGATATTGATATTTTTACAAATCCTGTGCCTATTTTTCAAATATCAAGGCATAGTGATATAATCACGGATATTATTAACTTAGATTCAAGTGATTTATTTATATCATGTGGTATGGATAAAAGAATTGTGTTATGGAGCTCAACATCAAGGCGGGTAAAAGGAATTTTATTAGGCCATAAACGTGGTGTGCGTATGATATCAGCTTATGAAACAACTTTAGTATCGATTGGATTTGAATTTGAAGCTAAAACGTGGGATGTTAATACTAAAGATAATGTCGCTGTCTTAAAAGGGCATCGTTATCCAACTGTTGCCACAAAATTAATGTGTGAAAGAGCTCGTGATGAAAGAGAATACAGAGCACTCACCGTGGATGAATCAGGAGAATTTAGATTATGGAATATATATGTTAAAGAACGGATAGGCGATCCTAGAATTCTGAGTGCTATTCAAATATTTCAAATGCATAATCCGGAAGTTCCAGTAAATAGAATAAAATTTATCGGTTTTCCAAACGATCCAAAAAACTCTACGGAATATTATTCTGATATCATTGCATGTAGTACTAAATTATTGAAATTTTTACCTGAGAAGCAAACCAAGGATTTTGCAGTACCACTTTCTGTGATATATAATGATCCTGCTACTACTATTGTCGGTTCTATTGGTCGTAATTTATACAAATATGATGCATCAACAGGTAATTTTATAAATGTATACGCTGATGTTTACACATCAGATATTACTGCTATGTGTCAAGATGGCGAAAGGGGGCGAAGATTATTCTTAGGTACCGCAAATGGTAATGTTCTACTCTTAAATTTTATACTGGGCGAAGTTGTTGATGAAGTTGAAGTACATACTAAAGAAGTAACTTGTATCACATCTCACGCAGGATCGAGAAATTGCATATATACTGGTTCATTAGATGGAAAGATAAAAATGTTAGAAGAGGCTAATGGGCAAATACATGTACATAATAGTATTGATGTTGCATTCGGTGATGGTATTGGTGTAAATAGAATACGAATTGTATACCCACTTCGCGTAATCGCTGCTACAAGTAGTAATTTTTATTGGGGTATATGGAGCGACACAACATTTAAAAAGGTGGTATGCATAAAAGAATCCGTTTATATTAGTAATTTAGAAGTTATCTGTGCCTCTGGCGATGCAGAAGATATTGGACGTAATGATCACAACAATAATGAAACAGGATTAAAAGTAAAACAAAGTTTAATTACACTAGCTGTTGCACTTGTCACTGGCATTATTAATGTATACACGTTTGATGTTGTTGATTTGCGAGGTATTTTATCACATAAATTAGTTACAAGCAAATCTATATACATTACAGATTTTGCTGTATTAAGAACCCTAAATCAAAATTGTATTAATTATTCAAGCGCCAAAGGTAGCGCAACTGTAGTCGGTACAAGAATAATTGCAACCACTGATGATGGTAAATCTGTCACTTGGGACGCAAATAATGTACGTTCTGAAAGTGAAAAATTATTCAAAGATACTTATAAAGATGCTATACTAAAATCTTGCCGATTAGATTCTGATGCATCAGTTTTAATTCCCCCATTGAATAAAGCATCGAATATCATAGAAATATTAGCAAGTAATACCTGGTTGTGTCATCATGATGGTATATGTTTTTTAACTCCAATGCATGAACACGGCTGCTTCCTAACATGTTCATTTGATGGATTCTTCAGGGTATGGAATATAGATAAAGATTGTTTGGGTGAATTAACTTTGCCTAATATCACAGAAAAAATGAAAAATCCATCATTCCGTATAGCTAAAAGTAAAGACTGGAAATTTATACTTGAAAAATTAACTATTACAAAGTATCATTGTGATCTAGCCAAGAACATAGTGAACAGTATACTAGCGAGTCAGCATCAACAGCAACGGCATAATGATGCCGAACGCCGTAAAGCAAAAACAACGGGAAAAGATGTTGCTGGAATAGTAATTGAGAATGAAAATAAAGATAAAGATAAAGATAAAGATAAAGCATCAAAAGATAAAGCAACACAATTGCGTGAGTGGATATTAAAAGATTTGCTAGAAGTTGATGATGACGAGGAATCAAATGATGATAATTTAGTGAAACCATCAACTGCTACTTCAAATAAAAGTTCTGAGCGTGGTAATAGTCGAGGTGCAGCTAAATGGACATCTATAACTAACATCGCTACATCAAAAACGTACCAAGTAGCTGCTGCATTTTCAGATGAATCAATTGCTACTAGTCACTACAAAAAACTTATTGATGACGAAGGCTGTCATATATTAATGTCATTAACAGGCAAAGCATCAAAGACAGAAATTTATGAACGCACAGTGCCTCAAATTTTATTACGCAATCCCTCACTATCAACTGGTGTCAAAATGCCTTCATTAAATAGTGTAAATAGAACTGAAGCTAAATTTGGACAACAAAAAAATATGTATAAAAGTGCCAATAATGTGTTAATGGAAAAGGATAATGTACCTAAAAAATTTTTACGTCATACAATAACATTAGCAAAAATTGAGCACCATGTTAAAGATTTAGGTAGTATGGTAAAGATAATTGATCCAATTGTGCGAGATGAAGAAGTAAGTATTGATGGTAGTAGTAAAGCTAAACAGCATCACCATTATCATCATCTTCATGATAGTACCGTTAGATTTGGTAATCAAAACACAAAACCATTAGATAAAGTATTATTGAACAAATTAGTACAGAAAGTGGATGATATATATCATGATCAAACTTTAGATCAATCGAAATATGAAGTTTATACTAAGCATTCCACATTAAAACGTAATAAAAATAAAACATTTAATTCGTCAAATATTGAATTACTTGAGTCTAAATTGAAACAAGCAATAAGTGATTGTTATAATGAACAACGAGCTGAAAATATTATTAAATCTGATGTTGTTGGAAATATGGCGAAGTTGAATTTAACTACAAGAGCATTATTACCATATTATAAATTAGATGATATCAAACATTTTATGGAAATATTTCAAAAAGTTGACGAAGATTTTAGTGGTGATTTGGATATTGATGAATGGGTAAATTTATTTGCATCATTAAATCAAAATATATCCGCTCATGAAGCAAGACTCATATTCTTAAAATTAGACAAAGATCAAGATGGATTTATTACTATCAAAGAATTGTTACCTGCTGTATTTAGTAAAGCCACAAAAGAACAAATGAAACTCATAAAATTATTTGTAGAATCAGAAATTCAACGTAGTGCTGAAGGTGTTACTAAATTGTACCCTTATGAAGTTGACCAATTATTTGAATTATACGATGTCGATAAAATCAAATTTGTTGCTGTAGGATATATTCGTGAAAGAATTAAATCTATGAATTTATCAGATAGAGCACAGTATTTATTCATGGAACAAATTTTTGAAATAGATGATGAAGAGATGGTTAATCAAATTGAATTTTCACGTTTATTTAAAACATTTACTCATAAAGAAAACGAACAAAATTAATATAAAATATTAAATGCTTCCTGATGTAATTATATTTTGTTTTCAATCAATGTAAGTTTGTAAAGTAAATAAAAGAAAATGTTTCAATATTTTTGACAATCAAACGTACCGGCGCCGGGAAGGCCGATGACAAAAAACTGATCATCAGCGTAAGCGGTAGAAAGGTACCAAACGAGCGACATTGGGTCACGTAAGATGGCTCAAACAACAGATCGTTTAGCTGATAAAAAGCGCGGTTCATTTGTTGAGGTCAATCTTGATAAGGAAATATCGAGTACTGTTAATATAAAAGTAGAAAATATTTCTGATGCTAAAATAATATCTGAAAAAGTATTGAATGAACTTTTGGCAAAGTTAACATTATTAGAGTAAGTTTTTATTTCTTATATATATATATATATATATACATTAGTTTATATTTACTTTGTTTTAGGGAAAATGAAGAAAAAATTGATTATATCAACACATTTAAGACACCATATTTATTTCCATCAGCCGGCTTAGCTAAAATACTAGATACCACACCATCTATCAAAACAAAATTAGCAATGATAACCATGATTGGACCACGTCTTACTGATCCAAGGAGTAAAACTGACGAATTTATTCAAATTTTTAGATATGCCGAAGATAAGTCAAAAGTTGAAGAAATTTTAAAAGCCCGACAACAAACGTTAGCATCATCAATGTTTAAAGTTGGTGCTACTGGTGGAGGAGGTAGAGGAGATGCTATTGCGGGGAGAGGAGGTAGAGGAAGCGGTTTATCAGTTGTTCGACCTGGTAGAGGCTCACCTGCAGGTGGCAGAGGAATAGTGGCAAGTCCCAAGGCGGAAACTACAGTAAGTAGTGAAATAAATACAAAAGAAATAAATATAACTAATGACGCAAGTATTAAAAGTGTTATTCAATTTATTCAACCAACAACTGAAGTAATGCAAGAGACACATGTCGAGGTTTGGGAAGAATTAGTTAAAAATGAAAATATAACAAAATTTGATGATGTACCCGAAATAGATATTGAAGATGATATCAGAGAGAGTGTTACAGTGCGACCATTTTCTATTAAAATAACTAGTGATGATATTAAATCAATCAGAAAGTCTGTGAGTAATGTCACAATTTCAAATAATAATGACAATATAAGTGATAGCAATGTAAATTCTATCGATACTCATGATATTGTTTCCATAATAGAAAATACTAATGATATAATTGGAACTGCTCCAATAAATGTAGTTGATACAATTCAAAGTGGTAGGAAATCACGACGATTTAGTAAATTTTTACCTGAAAATGATAACATACAAATTGATACAGTGCTTGTAAATACAAATATTGAAGTAAAACCTGAAACAACACCACTGAAAATTGAAAAAGTTGAAAAAGTTGTTGTAGATAATCCATCTACAGAGATTTCTGCTTCATTTAATTCAAAACGTGAGAGTGTTCGAGCAAGTCCTGTTGGTATTAAATTATTGAAAGAAAAGTATTTAGCAACTGGCACTGATGGTAGCGTAATAGTAGTAAGTAATAATAGTACCACGTCATCATCATCATCAATAGCAGTGCCAAAAAGAAGAAGTACGTATTTATTGTCAAATGAAAATAATAGTAATAGTAATAATAGTAATAATAGTAATAATAGTAATAATAGTAATAATACATCATCGGAGGAGCAAAAAAATGATAAAATAGCTATCGTAGATAATGTAAAACCTTTGAATCCCGACGTTGTAAATTCCAGTGGAAGTTATAAAATATATAGTTACGATGTATTAGTGGAAAGAAATAAATTAAAAATGTACGATGGATTATGTCAAAGTGATCTAGAGTTGCATCTAGATGATGCAGAATTTTTGAATAAGTTTGGTTCAACAAAGGAAGAATATAATAAATTGCCTAAGTGGAGAAAAATAGCTCAAAAAAAAGCATTATTATTATTTTGAAATTTATGTTACATACTATAATACAATATTATTTTATTTGCATCTTCTTATTTCAAATTAAAACTCGAAAAATATTTTAGTTTTTTGACGTTTTAATTCTCTTAATTGAATATCTGATATACTTTTGACATCTACAGTTTTAATCGTGTAAAATGTACTTAAATTTTATATCTTCTCATGCTTTTGATGTATTTGCGCGTTACTGCGTATCTAAATCATTTTTTAGCACGAGGAATTGATTCACTGGAAAGAACAGTAGATTTCAGTGTTAATTATTTATGTGATAAATCTTTTTCTCCAATAGTTAATGCTTCTGCTATTTCAAATCGAATGTTACCAATTAAAATTTCACTTCCAGCTTCAATTTGATACATAGCACTACCTTGTTGAGGTCCACTTAATCGATACCATGTACCATTTGTACTTGGCTTTGTACTTGTTCCATCGTATAAATAAAATCTCCCAGTTTTTGGATCCATTTCAATTCTGGCATGTTCAGCGGATATAGCGGTATCAATTTGTACAATTTTTGATTGATCACAATCAGTATAATTAATAGTTATTCCATTCGATGCTTTCCTGCCTAATGACGTGCCTTCTGGTCCTATGATAAAACTACGTCCTTGAAAAGGGGATCCATCAGGTGAAAAACATGTCAATGTACACCACTTATTATAAACCGAATTACAACTTTTTTTAGGATTATGCATACTAATTTCATTTTTGTAATCAAGATTACCATTCTTTTTAAAATGAGTATTCTCTTTTTCATCTGAATAAAAATTATTTTTTGGCAGTTTATCTTCTAGAGATAAAGCATTTAATAATAGGCTGTAAACTTTATCATGAATATTTTCATCAACTTTTGTAGCAATTAAATCTTTTACTATTTGCTGAGTACTGTTTTGTATTATAGTAGGAGATATATGACAACCATTTTCTTTATCATCAATTGATGATATGGTAAACTGATGTTTACCAAGTAATATTATCATACCTGGCAACAATTCTTTTTTCTCGCCAAATTTTAATCTAATATACGTACCTGATGAACTTCCTAAATCACGTATAGCGAATGTATTTTCTGTTTCATTTATTAAACATATTTCAAAATGTCTCCTTGATACGATAGAATCTTTAAAAATGACTATATCACATTGCCTATCATACGATTCTAGTTGAGTATTTCTTCCACCAATACACCCATATTTTGACACATGAAAAGATTGCATATTAAAATCTGATTCAGGTGGTCCTAAACATTTAAATGTCAAATATCTTTCTTGGCATAATTGTATTAATCTACTATTATCGTATCTGTCGACCATATATAAACCTTTTCCACCTTCAAGTATTAAATCATTAATTAATTTTTTTAAATTTAAATTAGGAATGATCTTTTTCTCTATTATCTCACTACCATGAATTGGCGATGTATTATTTGTCTTAAACCACTTTTCTATTGCACTCCTTTCATATGTATTTCCATCCATCGCAATTACTGGATCAACCATTAATTGATAAGTTATTGGACATAAAAATTCCGTACGCAAAGTCATTCCTTTAAGCATTTTACTATTTTTCATACATTCTTGTAACTCCATAATCTACAGACTGTAAATTAAAATAATATTTTTCCAATATTTAACAGGAAATTTGAAAATCTGACAGGTTTATAACCTTTTAAAATTTTAACCGTTTGGAATCCCTGTACAGTATGGGATGAGACTAATCCCCTTTCTCTTCCAGAAAAACTTATAACTAGAAATTAAGTAAGTATAAAGAAAACAATCCCCAGGATCGTTTGCATTGAGATTCAAGTAATAGTCTGATTCGAATCATCCTAACTTGTCCCCTAACTTTTACCAACACCGGTAGCGATTATAAGTTATGTTAACTATTGAACTTACATTAAGTAAATTACACATATATTTTAGTACATAAATAAAATGAAATTTAGTGCTCATGATAATGCAGTTTATCGATTATCATGATACCTTTAATTTATTTTTAATAAAAATGACTTTAACCTGTGGTGTGGAAAAATGTCTATAAATTTTTTTTTTTAACAGTAAATTCTAATTAACTTGGCAACAATTTGCATCAAGTATTTCCTTGATTGTAAATAAACCATATTTTGTACATGATCCGTAGTTTGGGATTTAAAACATTATTATTATTGGCTCTTAATTTTTCAAGGTCAGCATTTTCGACAAAAATGAATAAAATAAATATTGTTAAAAGTA
>JACCDO011908771.1_pt1 | contig 12605 bp, 16 predicted proteins | sample 7446101 | NCBI WGS metagenome assembly JACCDO01 (sample SAMN15323440, study PRJNA562643) | freshwater metagenome | isolation source: river surface water | place: USA:Blue River Watershed | collected 2017-08-16
AGAACTTAGAGCGAAGTAACAAAGAAATCTTGGAAAAGTTGAACGCACCTCAAGTAAAAACCGCGACAGTATTCAATCAACAATTGGTTACACTGGGTCCGAGATTGCAACAAATCAATCCAGAAACAATGACATTGACAAAAGTATATGATTCAATTGCTGAATGTATCAAGGAATCCAATTTCAAGTTGAAGCGACCGAGTATAGTAAAGGCTGTTAACGAAAACACTTTGTATCATGGTCATCGCTGGGCATTTGTTGACCGAGACGCCGAGCCTACAATTCTCACAAACATCCAACCGACTAAGCAAACTCACGCCCAAAATGTAGGGTATATCGCAAAACTAAGCACTGACAAGAGTGAAATATTAAATGTATATATTGACCGAAAAACTGCTGCTCAAAATAATGGTTATGAATCATCATCCGCACTTGATAACCCTGTGAAAAATATATCTCTTACAAAGGGACATTATTATATGCTTTACGAGAAGTGTTCTGATGAGATGAAAGATGATTTTGTAGAAAAGCACGGTGAACCGTTGTTATACAAAGATGGGGTTGGACAATATGACCAGAACAACAATTTAGTTTGTGAGTTTATTTGTAAATTTGATTGTATCAAGCAACTCAAAATGTCAGACAAATCATTGGCGAAAGTCTTGGACACAAATCTATTGTATAACAATTTTTACTTCAGAAGGCTCGGAAGCAAAGTGCAAAGTATATATTCTAACGATAGTGTATAGATGCATCAATACTTGTATCATTTTTTACAGTATTATCTCGGCGTCAATATGGCACATGAAATCAGTTCATTCTTGGGACCAAACACCATACTCATAAAAGAAGAATCTTGCACGATAGAAGAGTACGAATATGAAATGGACCGCTTGATGAGCAAAAAGAAAGCGCGGAAATACACAATGTAAAAATAAAAATTGAACGCAAATATATATTGCAATACCAATATAAAAACACAACCACAACCAATCTATTACAATGGACCTGAAACAGCGCAAACTCAACAAATCGGAGTGGGAATCAATTGAAGTCCCCGTCTCCCAACCAGAGATGGATGTGCTGAACTTGATTGTCAAAGGCTCACACAATGTAAATTTAAAGCTGAATCATCACAATTCTATCTTTACCTTCTTAAAGATAGAATACAGCACCAAGATGGAAGATTATCTATTTTCCAAATATTTCAAGACCGCAGTTGATAAGATTGAGTCCCAGTTAATCAAAAACGGTGACACATACAAGTGCATCAATGTGGACGCCAACATCAAAATCAAGAGCGCTGACAAAATTCGGTTGGAGAGGAACGACGATTTGAAGAAACAAGATATTTACGAGAATGTCCTGATTGGACATATTGAGAAAGTTTGCCAATACAATAAGACGAACCCGAAACTGTTTGCGTTCCATTACTACACGCTGTATAAACTGTCGAAAAACTCTGTCGCCGGCATAAACCGTCACATTAGCACTCTAACCCAGAAAGTGTTGGACTTGTTTGCAGATGATATTGACATGTCCGTCATCATCGACAACGCCGTCGAATTCATTGAGCGCAACCCGAGCCTGCTCAAATATGCGGATATGGAGCTTTACGAGCACCAGAAGGAAATCTTTACTGTGTGCAAGAGCAAGAATCCCAAGTTGGTCCTGTATATGGCACCAACCGGTACAGGCAAGACGCTGACACCAATTGGGCTCTCGGAAACGCACAGAATTATCTTCGTCTGCGCTGCCAGACATGTAGGCGTTGCTTTAGCGAAGGCGGCGATTTCCGCCAAGAAGAAGATTGCATTTGCGTTTGGATGCGGGTCCGCAGCGGACATTCGTTTGCATTATTTCGCAGCGAAGGATTTTGTCAAGAATACCAAGACTGGCGGTATTTTCAAAGTGGACAACAGTGTGGGAGACGATGTGGAGATTATGATTTGCGACATCAAGTCATATTTGCCGGCTATGTATTATATGAAATCGTTCAACGCGGACGAGAACCTGATTGTCTATTGGGACGAGCCGACGATTACGATGGATTACAAAGAGCACGAGTTTCACGAGATTATTAAGAAAAATTGGACAGAGAATTTGATTCCTAACATGGTTCTATCTTCGGCGACGCTTCCCAAGCTAAACGAGCTTGACCAAACAATTCCGGATTTCAAGGACAAGTTTCCAGGCGCAGAAATCTACAATATCGTCAGTCACGATTGCAAGAAATCAATACCAATTGTGAATAAGGACGGATTCGTTGTGGTTCCGCACTATTTGAGCGACCAGTATTCCGAGATTCTGAAAATTGCCGACCATTGCAAAAACTATTTGACAATCCTTCGTTACTTTGATTTGCAGGAAGTAGTTGATTTCGTCCAGTATGTTATGAAGAATGGTCACTCAGTAGCCGGAAGCAAAATGCAATTGGAGCGTCATTTCAATACTTTGGATGAAATCAATATGAAGAACATTAAAATCTATTATGTGAAGTTGCTTGCAAATGTGAAGCCGGATGCATGGACACAAATTCACGCTCACTTTGCAGCATCAAGGAAACCGCGCATTACTGCGAACAACGGCATCGATGCAAAGGGTAACAAAGTGTTGCCAAGTAGTCAAACACAAACACCAGCAGGTGCAGCAGGAGTGTATGTCACGACCAAGGATGCACACACGCTCACGGACGGTCCGACCATCTTCATTTCCGACGAGATTGAGAAGATTGCCAAGTTCTGCATTCAACAGGCGAACATTCCAGCAATTGTGATGGATGAGTTGATGAAGAAGATAGACCACAACAATTTGCTCAATACAAAGCTGCAGGAACTGGAGAACAATTTGGAATATATGAAAGAGAAGGCGGAAGAGGGGTTGAAAAACAATGTCTCTTCTGGCTCCCACATCAATGTGCAAGGCAGGAACAAATCTACCAAAGATATCAAGATGTTCAATCGCGAATCATCTGGTGGCGACGAAACCAAGGGAGAAATGAAAAAGTTGATTAATGAAATTACTGCGGTGCGCGCACTCATCAAGCCAGCGACTTTGAATGATACATTTGTCCCCAACAAGCATCACCATTTGGCAAAGTGGGCAGCCAACTTTGATACAAAGGCATCATCATTCACGAGCAACATTGAGGACGACATTGTCAGCGAGATTATGCTGTTGAATGGGATTGACGACAGCTGGAAGATTCTGCTGATGATGGGAATTGGAGTCTTCATCAATCACGAAAATATCCGTTATACAGAAATTATGAAGAGGATGGCTGATGAGCAGCGTCTGTATATGATTATTGCATCGAGTGATTATATTTACGGAACAAATTACCAATTCTGCCATGGATATTTGAGCAAGGACTTGAATTTGACACAGGAAAAACTGATTCAAGCGATGGGTCGAGTAGGAAGAAATAATATTCAGCAGACATATACTCTGCGATTCCGCGACGACCAACAGATTGCGAAGTTGTTCACTTCGGAAACTGATAAACCGGAAATTTTGAATATGAATTTGCTGTTTAACAGCTCTTGTTAGAGTTTGAGTGCTTCGCTTTATTCAGCTAATGTTAGATAAAAACAAATTTTTATTTTATTCAAGTGTTTTAGCTCGTAATTGTTATCGGTCGAATATAAAATGCTGTTGATTGTGGATTGTACAAATGGTCAATTCTGGTTGAAGAATCTTGGACAGCAGGTGCGAGCTCGGGGTTGTGACCATTCACATTATCATATTGACCACACTCAACAATTTCTACATCGAGCAAGTTGAAATCGACGATTGCTTTCGCACGAATGTCAGTGAGAAATTCGGTTACTGACATAGAAGGGGCAAATGAATACTCTTTGCAATTCGTAGTGTAAACGACCTTGAACTTGTATGTTAGTTGTTCCATTTTGTTATTAGGATAATTTGATTTATTTGAAATAGAATCAATTTTTATTCATATCATCTTTGGTCGGTGTAATAAAAAAAATTGAGTTTGGTTATTTCAGACGTGTTAGTTGTAATATAGAATGTCTTACGGGAAGTACAGTATCGCAATCAATAACGGCATTCGCGATGGCGATGCTGGAAAGCTTCATAACAATCAGGCAGTTCGAGAATATGCTTATAATAAGTATAGAGAGATGGGGCTGACTGCGAATCAAGCTCACGCCAGAATGGAACATAAGGATGCTGGGCATATTATTGCAAGAAATTGTGGTGGGAAGAATACTGCGTCAAATTATATGTGGGAGGACCGTCATGATAATCGCGCACATGGAGATGATAAAATTAAGAATCAGGAATTGAAGCGAGGAGGGCGTTGGTAAAAACAAAGTTGATTGTAAAAAAATTAATGAACATTGAAAATTTATTTTTTTCATCAAAGTAAATGGCGTAAAAAAATTGAAAAAAACCTTATATCTGCATATACTAAGAGAAAAAAATGAACCAAGAAACCAATATTGTCATCAATGGAGCATTTGAAATTGTTAAACATTTATCCAGAAAATTTGATATTGATGATTCACATGCAATGAAACACAGTATCGAAGTATTTAAATTTGCAACACGCATTTACAATAGTGAGTTGCAAAATTATCCATATTTACAAAATCATCAAAATATAATTGCTGCCGCAGCAATTTTGCACGATATGTGCGACAAGAAATACATGCCAGAAGAGGAAGGTGTTGTCGAAATACGGAAACTTGCATCTTTGTTCATGTCCGAGAAAGAATTGGATATAGTTGTTCAAATCATTACTACAATGTCCTACTCCAAAGTGAAACAGAATGGGTATCCCGATTTAGGTGAATTCCAAACAACATATCACATTGTGAGAGAAGCCGACCTACTCGCCGCATATGACATTGACCGTTGCGTCGTATTTTCCATGTATAAGGAGAATTTATGTTACATGGATGCTGTGGCGAGAGCAAGTCAATTGTTCAAAACCCGTGTATTGAATTACCGAAAAGACCGGCTATTTGTAACTGAATTCTCCAAACAATTATCTAAGAAACTACACGCCAATGCGATGAAAACAGATTAGTACTCAAGCAATTGTACACCCAACCGTTTTGAAGGTTTATATTTCAAAATATCTAGTTCTTTTTTTGTGGTTGGGAATTCAACTGCACCGAAAATGTCCTGCAACAAAAGCCATTCAAATAGTCCACCGGGATACACGGAGACATTTGAAAATCCAAGTGACAAAAGCTGATTGTATTTCGCATATGCTTTGTCGTCATTGCAATTACGACCATATACTACTAATCTGATATCTTTCCTACCCATTTTCAAAAAGTTCGTGAGCAATTCAACTTCTTCGTGAGCCTTTACCGTTTTTGGCAATAAACACGATTGTTCTTGTTCGCCCAGAGTATTTATGATTATATATTTCTGGTCGGTTTTCAGAATGAATTGCATGTCTTCAAAATTTATTTTGTTTATAGTTTGAGAATTTCCCATTACTATAACACAAAATATATATTTTTATATCTTTATAAAAATATAAAGCTTTTACAAATCATATAGAATGAATAGTTCACAAGTTGTAATTGCTTCAAATATTCCACAGGCGACTCTAATGCCTGATGTTAGCAAACAACATTTTTTTTCAAACCTGAAGGATTTATCGAAGATACCATTACAGATGAATCAAAACATAAGTTCTCCAATGTCGAACAAAAAACCCGATGCAAGTATAAACAACATTGTTGGTGTAGTAATAATGGTAAAAAACGAAGAGATCAGCATCCAAGCAACAATCGATTCGGTCAAGGATTACATCAAACACATCATTGTTTTCGACACAGGAAGTACTGACAGAACGATTGAGATTGTCAAAAATGCTTGTAAACAAAACAAACAAATTTTGCATTTGAAACAGGGCGTTTTCGAGTCTTTCCCGAAAAGTAGGAATGTGAGTCTCGATTTTGCCGAATGTGTTCCAGTTCGTTTTTTAATGTTAATGGACGCTGGTGACGAATTTAAAACGAGCATGTCGCCAGTTGATTTTTTACAAGCTATTGAAACTTGTCCGAAAGAAATCGGTCTTGTCCGATTGAAATGGCTTGACCAAAATGGGCTCGAAGACCATGTTGATTTGCGATTTGTCTTGAATAATTCGGATATCCGTTATGATATAGACCACCCTGTTCATGAAGTTTTAAACAAGTATGTTGATTACGCTGACCTGACCAATCTCTTCTGTTTGTATCAAGACCGAATCAAGTATGGCACCACTAGCAAATTTCGGTATGCGAGAGATGTGGAATTGCTGACAAATGCAAAGCCGACAAAACGAAATTTGCATTATTTAGGACAAACCTATTTTTGTATGCAAGATTATGAAAACAGTTACAAATATTATGTTCTGTCAGTCAAAGTGGAATCAGAATTACCAACCGTTCATGACGCGATTGCGTATTTGAGAGCGGGAATATGTGCGTTTAATTGCAAGCTTTCCGAGAAAACGATTCTTGGACACTTGGAAAATTCAATCAAAGAAAGCAAAAAGACTGATACGCTGATTGACCCTTACATTTACATTTTGAAATACCATCTTGATACTAGAAAACCTGAAAAAGCACTGCCGTATTTAGAAGAGTTGTCCGCATTGGAAATTAAACCATTCACACAAAATATCATTCGCAACGAGTTTTACGAGTATGACCGGTGGAACTTGATTAGTATCGTTTGCCTAATGACGAAACAAAAACTTCCTCTTGGATACAAAGCAATTCAACGAATTTTGCACTTTGGTAAGCCAGATGATGTCAATAACTATAAAATCTATGAATCCATCCACCTTTGAGAAAATCCACCTTTGAGAAAGGTGGAGCCAAATCCACTTTTACACCTTTTCTCTTTTTTGCTCCGCTTTCCGCTCCGCATATGAAACGCCCATTCTGGGGCGTTTTCACGAAACGCGTGCCTTGTGTCAGCGAAAAGTAACGGTTCCATGCGCATTTCTTTACTGCGTTTGAAATGCGCAAAGGTGTAAAAAAGTGGAGAAAAACCAATGAGACAAATAAGGAGCCAAATGTTGCAACGCATTTGGCTCCACCTTTTCCAAAGGTGGATTATAATTTTGGTAATTCTAATTGTATCAAGAAATTATAAATGAAGAAACTCTTATTTCTGGTGCCTTTTTTTCAGTATGTCTTTGGGTTTGATTTTGAACTTGCGACACGCAATTTGCATATAGCGGCTGCGTCATATTGTGATATCGACCAACTCACCAGTTGGAATTGCAAACATTGTGACAATGACATAGATGTTCAAGCAATTATTCCAGATGAATCTACAATAATTATTGCTCGCGACTCTGTTCAAAATGCGACAGTCTTTGCATTTCGTGGTAGCGTGAATGTAGAAAATTGGATTTCTAATTTGCAGTTTAGTGTTGTCGAGCCTTATGAAGACCGTGATATAAAAGTGCACAAGGGTCTGTATCACGAATATTTGCGATACAAAGACGAAATCTCAGCATACTTGGTTCCAGGTGACAAGATTGTCCTTACAGGACATTCTTCGGGCGCCGCCATGTCATTGTTCTTCGCTTACGATATATATAAAGATTATGATGTTGTCGTTTATACATTTGGAAAACCGCGAATTGGAAATTCCAAGTTTGCAGAATCCACAAGCGCAATCCAGCATTTTCGGGTAACACACGCAGATGACATTGTTCCGCATATTCCCGAGGAGGTCCTTGGTTACCGACACACAGGCTTAGAAGTGTGGAACTACGACGATACCTCAAACAACTACAAAGTGTGTGCAGATAATGAGGATAAATCGTGTAGTAACAGTTGTGCTCCTTTACATTGCACATCCATTCCTGACCACTTGTTTTATTTGGGAATGGAAATAGGGAGCATGTCATGCTGAATCCAATCCACCTTATCCACCTTTTTCACGAAGTTATGAAAGGTGGAGCCAAAGTTCGGAGGTGATTTGGTTAAATACTTTTTACACGAAGTTATGAAGGGTTGAGTTGAGCAGTTGGAATGTTCACCTTGTATCGGTTTTGGCTCCACCTTTTTTCAAAAGGTGGAGTGGAAAAATAAAAATTGAGTTTGTTTTTAGTAAAACAACTAAAAATAAACAACACAAATAACAACAAGATGCCTTCAATTGATACTATGTTCGAGATAAACCCCGAGATGCTTGTAACGGAACCATTACTTATTGAGACGGGCACATTTTATTATGTGGTTCGTTACAACAAGTATTCCAGACAGTATGATATTCTCGACACGAACAACCCATTGTATATTGACCTACAATAACCAACTTTTATAAAAAGTTGGGCAAAATTCTTTGGCTACCCTATTGGCGAGGGTTATTCTTTTTTTGCAATTATGGATTCGTATATCAATCGCAATCCTTGTTCAATTTCAGTTCTCGGGTTAAACCCCAAGTCTTTTTTCGCTTTATCTATGTTCGCATATGTTACAGGAACTTCGCCACTTGGCACATCTACATAATTTATGATAGCCTTCTTACCAATAATCGTTTCTATATGTGAAATCAGTTGATTCAATGACACCGGTTTGTTATTTCCCAAGTTGTATATTGTGTGTTTTCCTTCTGTCATATTAACAAACAAACAATTATAAATACCGTCAACTATATCATCTATATATGTGAAATCGCGCATCATCGACCCATCGCCAAATACTGTGATTGGGTTTCCATTCTCAATATTTTGTATGAATTTATATACCGCCATATCAGGGCGTCCGTAAACTGTAAAAAAACGCAATCCAATTGCTTTTATTTGCTTCATGCGGCAATACATACCCGTTACATCTTCACACATTTTTTTCGTTTGGGCGTATGGGCTAACAATGTTCAAAAGTTCTTGTGTCTCGTCAAATGGGATTGTAGTATTCAAACCATAAACGCTGCTACTGGATGCATATATAAACCTAGTGTTCGAGTTCATTGTCCGAAGTATTTTTGCAGTAGTTTCTACATTGTTTCGCACATACTTTTCCGGTTCCATAAATGACAACCTGACATTTGCATAACCTGCCAAATGGACAATTGCGTCTATAGTTGAATCTCCAAAGTTTAGGTAATCCAGAACATCGCCTTCAAATTGCGTAAAATTTAGAAACTGTGATAGCTTTAGGGTATAACCCAATTTGAAACTTTTCTCGTAAATTTCTGAATTGAAATTGTCAATTCCAATGACAGTATGACCAGCCGTAAGTAATCGCGTAGTAAAATGGCTACCGATAAACCCAGCATTTCCAGTAACGATAATTTTCATTGTATTATCATAATAGAATATTATCACTCTAAGCGATAATATTATTTAGATTATTGTGGATTTGCATTATTCCATATTTTTATTAAGGTATCCAATTCACGAACAACATCGGTTCGTCGCATTTGTATTTCTTGTGTCCGAATTAATTCCATTTTGCTGTCCCATTCAGCAACAATTTGTTGATGCAATTTCACTTGTTGTTCAATGAAAACTATTTCTTCAATATTTGTTGGAGCCGTGACAGGTTCCGAAGACGGAACGAATATTAATGATGGCACAATTTTTGACGATTGTACAAAGGTTTTGGTTTGTTGAACAATGGTTTTCGGAATTTTTTTAAATTGAAAATGCATAGGAACTTGCCGTTTTGAAACTTGATGGATTGGCTGTGGAGTGCGGTGGCGGCGTATATCCATAACAAAACCAAAGAATATATTTTGTATTATGTCAATTACCAATAAAACACATCAGTTTTTATTCCTTAAAATATGTAATGTCATTCATCTTAATCGAACAAATCATTGTTTCTATTTTACAAAATTATGTAAATCCATTATTTGAACCAATTGATTTATATAGTAAGGTTATTCGAATATTTAGTAAATTAGACACAGCCAAATCACCTTTGCGATTGCAATTGTTGAAGCAAGCAAGGCATAAAATAATTAATTTTCCAGAAAATATGTTTAGTACATCCATTTTGAAACAAAATGTTATCAATATCTTGGATACTCTTATTAAAATCCAACTACAAAACGATACAAAAATGACAAAACTACATATTTCTAATGGTCGTTTAAAGGATAAAAATAATAAATTACAAAGGGAACTTAAGAATTTACAATTAAAACCATCAACAAATAATTTTACATTAAATTTTGAATCATCGAAACAATTAATAGAAGCAATGACAATTTATTGCACAGTAGAATGAATTTTTATGTTGATAAATATTTCTTGCCATAATATAAATGGCTACTAATTTTTCACTAACATTTGTTCCTTCCCTTGCCACCGCTTCCGTCACGGATGAGACCGTATTGTCCGCTTATATATCACAGAATGCATCAACTGATTATGACACAATAAAGGCTGCGTGCACACACTATCGTTCGTTTGCTGAAAAAATGACCGAAGCGAAATTCCGCGAATTTTTCGGAACCAGCACTACCAGAAGCAGCTATCTTAACGCAATTCTGACTGTACTTGATAAATCTGATGCAGGACAATCGTTATTAGCTGCTTATAATAGAGATAATGGTTGGACAAACTCTCCTCAAATGAAAGAACGAATCAACTATACAGTAAATCTAACTACAGGAAGCAACAATTTTGATTCTATATTGAACAGCATTGGTATTGCGTCGTCTGCGTGGTCGGCTGGAGGTAAATTCCAACTTATCTTCAACTTTGTTGTTGGAACTGGCGGTGCCACAGACCCACAGAAAAGTTATACGGTTGGTGTTGAATGGACAATGAATAACTAAACAGTTTTTATTTGCTGATTATTTAGCAAATAAAACCTAATGAAACTGAACTACAATTTCCACTTCTTCCTTCTTGATGCTCTTTGTAGCAGAAACGGACAGCTCCTCGCGCTTCTTTCGCGTCTTAGAGTTGTCAGAAATTGATTCCTTGCGCTTCGAAGTGCTGTTCCTGTTATTCATGTCCTGCTCTATCGTCTCATAATTCTCTTCAATGTAATTCACAATCTTGTTTTCCAGCGCCCACTTGAAGAAATTCAGTTGTCCAATTGTCGTCTCAATACTTGTGCCATTCTTGTAAGGAATTGTGATGCGTTCCCAGCGACAAAATGAGTCGAATCTCGATTTGCCGTAAGCTTTCAGTTTCAGCTTGTAGTCGAAATAAACTTTGAAACGGCGTGTATTTTCACCATCTTCAATCGCATAAAGAGTGTAATATTTCTTCGCGTAATTGGTTACAAACCAATCGATTATTCTCAACGAGATTTTAGACTCACCTGTAACAATCTTCAGCATTTTTGTCAGATAATTTTCATCTCTGTAAAAATCCTTTAAGTTATTCAACAAAAGCTCATTTTGCGTTGTATAAGATGATGTGTTCATTAAACTAAATTTAACAAGAATATTTAAGTTGTTTGTTTTTCAAATAATAATATTGGATAAGTGTATAATGAACAACTTCATGAACCAGGTGTTCGGACCCCTTGGCAAGGATTCATGCGCGTACTTTTATTTCTTCTCCGTCTTTTTCTACATCACCTTTATTTTAGCGGTTGTTGGAGCCGGTTGGTATCTTGTGACAAAATATAACAAGTTGAACAACATGCACATGATTAATTTAGCGTTTGCTATTGTGAACTCGTTCCTGGCATACTTCGTGAATCGGTTATTACACACGATGTGCGTAAGGAGCGTCCTCTAATCCACCTTTGGAAAAGGTGGAGCCAAATCAACTTTTTACACCTTTGCTCATTCAAAACGCCCACTCTGTGGGCAGTTATGAGTGAGGAAGGTGATGCTGATTGCGCATTTTCAATGCGCAATGGTGTAAAAAGTGGAGTAAAAAGCAAAGCGACTGCAAACGAAACGACTGAAATCAACGCGACTGGAAATCAAAGCGACCGAATCCACATCCTAAAGGGTTCAAATGTATAAGAATTTCATAACTTGTATAAAAGAGTTATGAAATTTGATTGGAAGCGCGCCTTAAGCGAATCAATAAGAGGCGTGTGGCGCCGTTTGGAGTGTGACCATATATGCAGAGGGGTTTACAATGTTGTGAATGGTCGGCTGACGCCGAAGGCGCAGTTTACACGAAGTTGTTCTTTAAGTAGAAAAAACGATAATATATATAAAAACGAAGATTTTGTGTTTTCCAAAAGTGTTTTCTAAAATCGATTTTGGACATTTATAAATGTCCATTTTTCAATATGCCTGCAAAAGTCTTGGATTTTCGTATTTTGTGACTGAGAAAAAAGTTATGGTCTGGTGACAAAAAAAATAATTTCAACATTGTGAGCATAAATTTTTATTTTTAGACAAGTGCGTTTGATTCCAGCCCTTTATATTCTTTAGGTATATTACACAAATGGAAACCAAGGAAACGAGTATTTCACCAACTGTATTTTATTGCGAATCTTGCATGATAACATGTAAGAGAAATTGTGAATGGGAACGCCATATTAAAACGCAAAAACATATTGGAAACCAAAAGGAAACGAACGGAAATACAAATTTCACCGAAATACTATCTTGTGATTGCGGGAAAAAATATTCAAATCGTTCTGGGCTATGGAAACACAAACAAAAATGTAATCAAAATACAAAAATCG
>JACCDO010583909.1_pt1 | contig 12602 bp, 8 predicted proteins | sample 7446101 | NCBI WGS metagenome assembly JACCDO01 (sample SAMN15323440, study PRJNA562643) | freshwater metagenome | isolation source: river surface water | place: USA:Blue River Watershed | collected 2017-08-16
CAACCCGCTGCAGTTCGGCGCGAGCGAGGATTTCGCCCGGTATCCGCGCAACCCCGGCTCGGACACGGCGCTCGCCGAGCGCGAGGGGGCCACCTTCCTCTTCGCGCCGACGGCGGAGGAGATGTTCCCGCGCAACTTCTCGACCCTGCTGGTCGAGGAGCGGGTGGCCAAGCCGCTCTGCGGTGTCTCGCGTCCGGTGCTCTTCCGCGGGGTCCTCACCGCCTGGCTCAAGCTGGTGCACATCATGCAGCCCGACATCCTGGTCATGGGCGAGAAGGACGCCCAGCAGGTCGCGGTCGTGCGCAAGGCGCTCGCCGACCTCTCGCTGCCCCTCCCGGTCCTGACCGGACCGACCGTGCGCGACGCCGACGGCCTCGCGCTCAGCGCGCGCAACGCCTACCTCACGCCCGTGCAGCGGGACGAGGCGCTGGCGGTCAACCGCGCCCTCCGGCGCGCGAAGGAGATGGTGGACGGCGGCGTGCGCAGCGCCGACCGCATCGTCGCGGAGGCGACCCACATCATCGCGGAGAAGCGCCGGCTGCGCGTCATCTACATCGCGGTCGTGAACCGCGACACGATGGAGGCGATGCGCGAGGTCGTTCCGGGCCAGTCGCTCATGGCGGTGGCCTACTGGGTCGACGAGGTCCGGCTGACGGACAACATCGCGCTCTGACGCGGACGCCTCCTCCTGATGGAGGCGATAAGGCGGGGTTTTTCCGCCGCCGCGCGGCGTGCCGGCGCCGCGGCGAACTGGTAGAATGCGTCCATGAAGACGACGCGTGGCTGGTTGGCGCTGGCGGCGGTCGTGGCGGTGGGCGTGGCCTGGGGCCAGACCATCGACTACGTCATCATCTCGAAGCAGCGGAAGAAGGAGCAGACGGGCGCGACGACCTGGGTCAACCCCACGACGGATCCGTGGGCGTTCCAGGTCCAGCTCTTCGGCGCCGGCCAGTCGGTGTCGTATCCCACCCAGTCCCTCACCATCCTCCGGCCGGGCAGCTCGACCCCGGACGCGCTCGTGTTCAAGCCCGAGAAGGGAACCTGGGACTTCTTCAGCGAGCAGGCGACCATCGGGTCGCTCGACACGGCGTTCCCCTCGGGCGACTACGTCCTGGGGGTCGGCACCTCGAACTACACCCTGACGCTGACCGGCAACCTCTACCCGAACCCGCCGTCCCCGGGGCCCGTCACGCTCGGGGTCGTCTCGGCCGGGACCTGGGCGGGCGGCGGGCAGTCGCTGCTGCGCCTGACCGCGGCCGAGGCGGCCGCGGGCTTCACCTTCGGGAGCAACACCTACACCGGGTTCGTCGCGGACGGCACCAACCGGATCGACCTCAGCATCTCCGGCTACGGCGGCGCCACCTATTCCCAGTCGGCGAACACGGTCTCGTCCGACAGCCTGTCGATGGCGGTGCCCGGCGGGGCGCTCTCGCCCGGTTCGCAGTACCGCTTCGAGGTCGACTTCGCCCGCATCATGGACACCGCGACCGTCACCGACTTCGGCGGCTCGACCCTCGCGGCGACCGTCTACACCGGCATCGCCCACTTCACGGTCGAGGTCATCCCCGAGCCCGCCGCCGTGGCGTCGTGGATCGGAGCCGCGGCGCTGGCGGCGACCCTGCTCCGGCGCCGGCGCGGCGGGTCCCGCGCCCACGCCCCGACGGAGGAGTAGTCCGCTCCGCGCGCGGGAGATGCCCTCGGCTCAGGCCCCGTCGGGGCGCGGCGACGGGGTGGTGAGGCTGGAGAGCGGGATCTCGCAGCAGACGCGCCAATGGTCGCCGCGGTGCAGGCCGTGCTCGACCGTGCCGTCGATCTCGCGGATGCGGCGCTCGATGTTGCGCAGGCCGTTGCCCGCGCGCGCGGCGGGGTCGGCCGGGCGCGGCTTCACCCCGTCGTTCAGCCACTCGAGGACGAGGAACCCGTCCTGGGCGGCGAGGCGGAGCGAGGCCTCGGCCGGCCGGGCGTGGCGCAGGGCGTTGCTCGCGAGCTCGCGGCAGATGAAGTAGAGCTGCGTCTGGGCCTCGCGCGTCAGGCCGTCGGTCGCGCCCTCGCCGATCTCCAGCCGGAACTCGCAGCGTCCGAACTGGCGCATGTGCCGCTCGAGCTGGTGCAGCGCCGACTCGAGGTCGCGCTCGCGCAGCTCCTCGGGCTCGAGGTCGAGGATGATGTTGCGGAGGTCGGAGGAGGCCTGCTGGAGCATCCCGGTGATGAGCGCGACCTGCGCCGGCGCCGGGGCGCGGCCGTGCTCGGCCTCGGACTGGAGGGCGGTGAGCTGGAGCCCGGCGGCGTAGATGGACTGGATGGGTCCGTCGTGCAGGTTGCCCGCCAGCCGGACGCGGAGCGCCTCGTTGGACTCGGCCTCGCGTCGCTGGGCCGCCGGGTCCTGCCGGTCGATCGTCCGGCGCATCTCGTCCTGCAGCATCCGCCCCCAGCGCAGCTGGCCGGCGAGGAGGCGGGCGATCTCGCCGAACTCGTGGCGCGCGGTGAGCAGGCCGCCGAGCGGCGTCGGCAGGCGCGACTCGAGGCTGCGGGTGATCTGGCTGAGGGGGCGGAGGACGAAGAGGGCGACGGCGGTGACGAGCAGCAGGACGGCGAACGCCGCGCCGAGGCTGAGCAGCAGGATGCGCCGGTTGAACGCCTCGCGCGCGGCCTCGAAGAGCTCGAAGTTGAAGCGGGCGTCGAGATGCGTCGCCGTGGTTCCGCCGAGCCCCGCGAGCGCCCGGCTCAGGTGGTAAAGCGGGCGGCCTTCCGGCTCGGGCTCGCCGGGGGCACGGAGACGGACCTTGGCGCCGATGAGCCGCTCGAGCTCCGCGAGCCAGGGCTCGTTCCATCGCTTCCCGAGCAGGAGGTACCCGCGGACCGGGGTCTGGTGCCGCCAGAACGAGGCGTCCTGCACGGCCGCCCCGAAGATCTCCCACACCTCGCCGTCGTGGCGCACGAGGTAGCGGAAAGTGTAGCGGTCGCCGATGGCGCGGCGCAGGACGGCGGGGTCGGGGAAAGGCACGGCGGGGCGGCGGTAGTCCTTGTCGATCGCGTGGACGAGCCCGAGGTCGGCGTCGAGGACCCAGAGCGCGTCGCCGCCGTTCGGGATGCCGACCATGTTGTCGATGTTGTCGGCGGCCCATTTCGCCTCGGGCTTCTCCATGTACTTCACCATCTCGTTCCACCACGCGTAGCCGGAGGTGAGCGACTCGAGGCCGGCGCCCTGCAGGCGGATCGCGGTGTCGATCCGCGTGGCGCGCTCGCGGCCGAGCTCCCGCATCATCCCGTCCATCTCCCGCATGCCGGCGGCGTGGATGCGCCAGTAGAGCAAGGCGCAGCTCCCGCAGACGACGAGGATGGCGAGAGCGAGACGGCTGAGCAGCTTCATGGACGACATCCCCGGCCTAACGGCCCTCCGGGGCGGGTCAATCCGCCTCTCCCGCCGGGGTCAGGCGACCGGATTGCTCAGCGTGCCGATGCGCTCTATCTCGACGGAAATCGTATCTCCCGGACGGAGCCAGACCGGCGGCTGCCGGGCGAAGCCGACGCCCTCGGGCGTGCCGGTGAGGACGAGCGTGCCGGCGGGCAGGGTCTTGTCCGCGCTGAGGAACTCGAGGAGCGCGGGCACGTCGAAGATCATGTCCGCCGTCGTCGAGTCCTGCATCACCGTGCCGTTGAGGATGGAGCGGATGCGGAGCGCGTTCGGGTCGCCGACCTCGTCCGGCGTGACGAGGACGGGGCCGAGCGGGCAGAAGGTGTCGAAGCTCTTCGCGTGGTTCCACTGTCCGCCGCCCCAGTCGCGCTGCCAGTCGCGGGCGCTGACGTCGTTGGCGCAGGTGAACCCGAGGATGTGGTCGAGCGCGTCGGCGCGCGCCACGTTGCGCGCCGGCTTGCGCAGCACGAAGGCCAGCTCGGCCTCGTAGTCGACCCGCGCGCTGGCCTGCACGGCGGGCAGGCGAATCGGCTGGCCGGGGTGCTGGACCGCGCCCGGGAGCTTCATGAACCACATCGGGCGGTCCGGCGGCGGCCGTTTCCCCTCGGCGGCGTGCTTGGCGTAGTTGAGGCCGATGCAGAGGATCGTGGTCGGCGCGACCGGGGCGAGGAGCGGGCCGGGTTGGACGACGCGGTCGGTCGCCCGCCAGTCGCCGAACAGGTCGCCGGCGACCGCGCGCGCGGTGCCGTCGGGCTGGAGGACGGCGTGGGCCGGACCGTCGGGGGAGAGGTGGCGGATCAGCTTCATGGGCCGGGACAGCGAATCCCAGCTCCCGCGGTCACGCAAGGCCGGCCCGGCCGGCGCGCCTCAGGTCCGACGGCGGCGCGGCCGGGCACGGGGCGCGGTCCGGAACTCGGCCTGCCGGTCCTCGCCCGCCAGGGGCAGGGGGTCGGTGCGGAAATCGAGCAGCTCGCGCGGCTCGAGCCCGGACGCGCGGGCGAGCTTGGCGATGGTGGAAAGGCGGATGTCGACCTTCCGTCCCGCCTCGATCGACTGGTAGTGCTTGTACTTCAGGCCGGCCCGCTCGGCGAACGCCTCCTGGCTGAGCCCGAGGTTTTCCCGCAGGCTGCGGATCCGCCGCAGCAGTCGATGCGCCAGCTCGTTTTCCACGGCGGAGATTAGCCGCGGGCGGAATTCCCAGACACCCCACCAACGGTGGTGTGGCCGGCCATGGCCCGCGTCCGCTCCTCCGGCTTGCCCTTCGCGCCGCGACCGGCTCTCTCGGGCGCGCATGGCCCCGCCGCGCCGCAAGCATGTCTTCCGCCTCGCCCCGCCGCCGCCGATGACGGTCTACGTCCGCCGCGGGTTCCTCCGCCGGCTGACGGAGGAGTTCGAGGCGCTGAAGGAGAAACGGAAGGCGCTCGTGGCCGACAAGGTCGAGGCGCACAGCCAGGGCGACCTGCGGGAGAACTTCGGCTTCAAGGCGGCGAAGGACGCGATCCGCGCCGTGGACCGGAAGATGGACGACCTCGACCGCTTCTACCGGCGGAACACCTTCGTCGAGGTCGACCCCGCCGCCTGGCTGACCAAGCCCGTGGACTTCGTCCAGCTCGGCCATGTCGTGCAGGTCGAGAAGCAGGACAGCGGGGCGAAGCCGAAGCATCGGTTCACCTTCCTCGTCGCGACGTATGGCGAGACGGCGACGGACGACGAGACCGGCATCGAGTGCCTCCCGCACAGCTCCCCGCTCGCCGCGGTCCTGCTCGGCCTGAAGCCCGGCGCGCCGACCCCGGTGCAGCTGCCCGCCGGCCCGGCGACGCTGACGGTCCTGTCCATCCGCAACCCGACGCCGGCCGAGCTGGAACGGCTGCTGAGCGAGATCAAGCCGCCCGAGACGGACGACGAGGGGTGATCGCGGCGGGGAACGCGTCGAGGTCGACGCGTTCCGCCGACGTCACGCCGTCGCCGGCTGCTGCGCGTAGGCCTCCATGCCGGCGCAGCTGCAGACGAGGTTCCGGTCGCCGTAGACGTTGTCGATGCGCCCGACGGAGGGCCAGAACTTGGAGGCGCGCGTCCACTTGTCGGGGAACGCGGCGGTCTCGCGCGAGTAGGGGCGGTTCCAGTCGGTCGCGGTGACGACCGCGGCGGTGTGGGGGGCGTGCTTGAGCGGGTTGTTGAGCTTGTCGCTCTCGCCGCTGGCCACCGCGGCCATCTCGCCGTGGATGGCGACGAGGACGTCGCAGAACCGGTCGAGCTCGGCCTTGGTCTCGCTCTCGGTCGGCTCGACCATGAGCGTGCCGGGGACGGGGAACGACATCGTCGGCGCGTGGTAGCCGTAGTCCATCAGCCGCTTCGCCACGTCCTCGACCTCGAGCCCGTGCTTCTTCCACGGGCGGAACTCGAGGATGCACTCGTGGGCGACGAGCCCGGCGTCGCCGCGGTAGAGCACGGGGAAGTGCTGCTCCAGGCGCTTCGCGACGTAGTTGGCGTTGAGGATGGCGTGCTCGGTCGCGCGCGTCAGGCCGTCGGGGCCCATCATGCGGATGTACATCCACGGGATGACGAGGATGCTGGCGCTGCCGTAGGGCGCGGCCGAGACCGCGCCGATCGCCTGGCCGGGCGTGGCGATCGCCGGCGGGGCGATCGGATGGCCGGGGAGGAAGGGCACGAGATGCTTCGCGACGCCGATCGGGCCCATGCCCGGACCGCCGCCGCCGTGGGGGATGCAGAACGTCTTGTGGAGGTTGAGGTGGCAGACGTCGGCGCCGATGAAGCCGGGGGAGGTCAGGCCGACCTGCGCGTTCATGTTCGCGCCGTCCATGTACACCTGGCCGCCGGCGTCGTGGACGATGCGGCAGATGTCGCGGATGGCGGTCTCGAACACCCCGTGCGTGGACGGGTAGGTGACCATCAGCGCGGAGAGGTTGCTGCCGTGCTGCGCGACCTTGGCCTTGAGGTCGGCGACGTCGATGTTGCCGTGGGCGTCGCAGGCGACCGGCACGACGGTGAGGCCGCACATCGCCGCGCTGGCGGGGTTGGTGCCGTGGGCGGAGGTCGGGATGAGGCAGATGTTGCGGTGCCCCTCGCCGCGGGACTCGTGGTAGGCGCGGATGACGAGGAGGCCGGCGTATTCGCCTTGCGAGCCGGCGTTGGGCTGGAGGGAGACCTGGGCGAAGCCGGTGATCTCGCTCAGCCACTTCTCGAGGTTCTGGAACAGCTTCGTGTAGCCCTTGGACTGGTCCGCCGGCGCGAACGGGTGCAGCCGGCCGAACTCCGGCCAGGAGACCGGGAACATCTCGCTCGTGGCGTTGAGCTTCATCGTGCACGAGCCGAGCGAGATCATCGAGTGGACGAGCGAGAGGTCCTTCTGCTCGAGCCGCTTGATGTACCGCAGCATCTCGTGCTCGGTGTGGAAGCTGTGGAAGACCTTCGCGGTCAGGAACGCCGACTGGCGGGCGAAGGGGGCGTCGAACTCGGCCGGCGCGGCGTCCGCTGCGGGCAGCGCGACCGTGGCGCCGAAGAGCGCGGCGAGCGTCTCGAGCTCGGCGACGGTCGTGACCTCGTCGAGGGAGACACCGACGGTGGACGCGTCCACGGGACGCAGGTTGATCTTCCGCTTGGCGGCGGCGGCGTGGACCCGGGCGGCGTCGACGCCCGAGACGGTCAGGGTGTCGAAGACGGGCTCGGCGTTGACCTTGGCCCCGGCGGCGCGGAGCGCGTCGGCGAGCAGGCCGGTGAGCAGGCGCGTGCGGCGGGCGATGCGCCGCAGGCCCTCGGGGCCGTGGTAGACGGCGTACATCGAGGCCATGACGGCGAGGAGCACCTGGGCGGTGCAGATGTTGGACGTGGCCTTGTCGCGGCGGATGTGCTGCTCGCGCGTGCCGAGGGCGAGGCGGAGGGCGGGACCGCCCTGCGCGTCCTTCGAGACGCCGACGAGCCGGCCGGGCATCTGGCGCTTGAAGGCGTCCTTGGTCGCGAGGAAGCCCGCGTGCGGTCCGCCGAACCCGAGCGGGACGCCGAAGCGCTGGGCCGAGCCGACGGCGACGTCGGCCCCGAACTCGCCCGGCGGACGGAGGAGCGTGAGGGCGAGCAGGTCGGTCGCGGCGACGCAGAGCGCGCCGGCGGCGTGGGCCCGCTCGAAGAACGCGGTGAAATCGTGGATGCCGCCGGTGGTGTCGGGGTACTGCACGAGCACGCCGAAGACATTGCCCCCGCCGAAGTCGAAGGTGCGGTGGTCGCCGACCGCGACGGTGACGTTGAGGGGCCGGGCGCGGGTGCGGACGATGTCGATGGTCTGCGGGTGGCAGCGTTCCGAGACGAAGAAGACGGAGGCGGCGTGGCTCTCGCCCAGCTTGACGCGGTGCGCGAGCATCATCGCCTCGGCGGCGGCCGTGCCCTCGTCGAGCATCGAGGCGCCGGCGATCTCCATCCCGGTCAGGTCGGTGACGAGCGTCTGGAAGTTGAGCAGCGCCTCGAGGCGCCCCTGCGAGATCTCGGCCTGGTAGGGCGTGTAGGCGGTGTACCAGCCCGGGTTCTCGAGGATGTTGCGCTGGATGACGCCGGGCGTGGCGGTGTCGTGGTAGCCGAGTCCGATGAAGGACCGGTGGACCTTGTTCTTCGCCGCGATCGCCCGCAGCTCCGCCAGCGCCTCGCGCTCGCCGACCGCCGCCGGGAGCTTCAGCGCGCGCCGGCGCCGGATTCGCGCCGGGACGGCGGCGTCGATCAGCGCGTCGAGGGTCCCGAAGCCCACGGCCTGCAGCATGGCCGCGGTGTCCGCGGGGTCGGGCGAGCCGGTGTGGCGGCGTTCGAAGGTGTCGAGCGGAGCGAGGAGTTCGCGGGACGAAGCCATGGGCGGACCCTAGGCCGGGGGAGGGGTGCCGCAACTGAGATTTGGCCGCCGCCGCCGTCCATTACGAGCGGTGCGGCGCCGTGAAGCGCCGCTTGTCGACGCGACCGGCCGGCGCCGCATGGCGGAGCCTGTGTTGGAGAGGGCCGATGCCACCTGGACGCCCTCGCGGGCCGCTCTCATCCACGCGATCCTCCCCGGACTCGCGCCCCCGTTTCGTGATGGCCGTCTCATCCGTTTTGGCACGCCCCTGGTTCATCTTGGCCGGCTTGTCGTGGGTCTACCTGATGCGTTCCGGGGTCCGGCCGCAGGCCCCGCCGCCGCCGTTCATCCTCATGTCGGCCATCGACCCGAAGGCCCCGGGCATCCACACGCTGCTGTCGAAACCGTTCACCGAGGACGAGCTGCTGGGGGCGCTGCGGGGCGGGATCGCGCTGCCGCCGCGGGAGTGACGCCGGGCGGCCGCACATCCGGGCTTGTGCGGCCGGGGGCGACGGGTTGCGCTCGGCGCCCGATGGCCGCCGTCCGCTCCACCCGCCAGGCCCGCGCCGCACTCGTCGCGCGGCGTCTGGCGGAACTGTATCCGGAGACGCCGATCCCCCTCGACCACCGCGACCCGTACACGCTGCTCGTCGCCGTGCTGCTCTCGGCGCAGTGCACGGACAAGCGCGTCAACCAGGTCACGCCCGCGCTCTGGGCGCTGGCCGACGGCCCGGCCGCGATGGCGCGCGTCCCCGAGGAGCGGATCCGCGCGGTCATCCGGCCCTGCGGCCTCTCCCCGCAGAAGGCGAAGGCGATCCGCGGGCTCTCCCGGCTGCTGGTCGAGCGGCACGGCGGGGCGGTGCCGCGGACCTTCGAGGAATTGGAGGAGCTGCCCGGGGTCGGGCACAAGACGGCGTCGGTCGTGATGGCGCAGGCCTTCGGTGTGCCGGCGTTCCCCGTGGACACCCACATCCACCGCCTCGCGCGGCGCTGGCGCCTCTCGGACGGCAGCAGCGTGGAGCGCACCGAGCGCGACCTGAAGCACCTCTTCCCCGAGCCGGAGTGGAACCGCCTGCACCTCCGCATCATCTTCTACGGCCGCGAGCACTGCACCGCCCGCGGCTGCGACGGCACGGTCTGCGGGCTCTGCCGCGAGTTGTTTCCGGGGAGAAGCCCGCGGCGTTAGGGCATCGCCGGCACCGGAGCCGAGTATGGTATTGGCTCCGGGCGCCGTCCCCTTAGGCTTCGGGTATGCGGTGGTGGGTTCATCAGAGATGCTCGCGGGTATCTTGGGGGCCACAGGCGTCGGTCGTACGGGCGCCGGTCCCGGTGGATGTCCGCGGGCGAGGCGACCGGCGGAGGCGGGACTAGCGCGCCATGGGCCGACCGACCGAAAGCGAGGCGAGGCAGGCGGGGGCGTCCGCCTTCTGGCTGCGGCCGAGGCGTCTCCTCACCGCCGTGGTGGTCGTGGGCGCGATCGTGTTCGCGTTCGGCTTCCTCTACTACGCTTCGAGACGGGACCGGCTGCTGCGGACGGTCTCGTCCGATCTCGACACGGTCGCCGCCCTCAAGGCCGAGCAGCTCGAGCAATGGCAGCGCGAACGGCTCAGTGACGCGCGCTTCCTGGCCACGGCCGGCTTCGTGGCCCGCGACGTGCGCGCCCTGCTGCAGCAGCCCGACTCGGAGGAGGCGCGGCGGTCGGTGCAGGATTGGCTCCTGCTGATGAAGGGAGGCGAGCGCTACGCCTCGCTCCATCTGCTCGACCGAGACGGCCGGAGCCTGATGGCCGTCCCCGCGGAGGCCGAGGCGCCGGGCGCGGAGGTGGCGGCGCTGGTCTCCGGGGCTTTCGCCGCGCAGGGACCGATTCTCTCCGATGAAGGGCTCCTCCGGAGCGTCGACCGGCCCCGCCTCCATTTGCTGGCCCCGGTCTTCGCCCCGGGGTCGGCGGCGCCGCGGGAGCCGATCGCCGTCGTCCTTTTCCGCATCGATCCGGGGCAGTTTCTCTTCCCGCTGCTCGACCAGCTTCCAGTGCCCAGCGAGACCGGCGAGATCCTGGTCGCGCGCCGGGACGGCGACGAGGTGGTCGTCCTCAATCCGGCGCGGACCCCCGGCCGGCGCGCATCGATGCTGCGCCTGCCCATGGACTCCGAGGCGATTATCGTGCGCCGGCTGCGCGGCGAGCAGGGCGTCTCAGAGGGCCTCGACTATCGTGGGCATCCGGTGCTGGCCGCCAGTCGTCCCATCAGCGGGCTGGGTTGGATGCTGGTGGCGAAGATCGATCGCGACGAGGCATACCGGGAGGTGCGGCAGAATTTCTGGCTGTTCGCCTCCCTGATGACGGCGCTGCTCGGGGTGGTCGCGGTCGTCGTGTTCCAGCTCTGGCGGCAGATCCGCGGCGAGTTCCAGCACGCGCAGCGGCTGCAGGAAGGGCGGACGGAGACCCTGGCGTTGCGGTTGTCGGCCGTGATGCAGCACGCGAACGACATCATCCTCCTCGTCGGCCGCGACGGCCGCGTGCTCGAGGCCAACGACCGGGCCGCGGAGACCTATGGCTACGCGCCGGCCGAGCTGCGCGGGCTGCCCTTCGCCGCCCTGACGCTGGCGGGGCAGGCGGGCGCGGCCGAGGAGATTGAGCGCCTCGCCTCCGGTTCGCCGAGCGAGGTCGAGCACCGGGTGCGGGGCGACGGGTCCGTCCCGCTGGAAGGCAGCGGACGCCGGCTGACCCTCGACGGCGAGGAGGCGGTGCTGGTCGTGCTCCGCGACATCACGGCGCGGAAGCGGACCGAGCGGGAGGTCCAGATCGAGCGGCGGCTCTACACCGCCTTGCTCAAGACGAACGAGGCCGCGCTCGCGGCTGCCGGTCCCGAGGACCTGAGTCGCGCGATCTGCCGGGCGCTGGTGGACGAGGCCGGCATGCGTCTCGCGTGGATCGGCTGGGTGAACGAGGAGACGAAACTCGTGGAGATCGAGACAATCGTGGGCCCCGCCGCGCCGTACGCGGAGGGTCTGGTGGTCTCGGTCGATCCGGAGCGGCCCGAATCCCGCGGCCCGACCGGCCGGTCCCTGCGGCAGGCGGAGATCGTCGCGTGCGCGGATTTCGAGACCGACGAGCGGATGGTGCCGTGGCGGGAGCGGGCGCGGGCCCACCGCGTCCGCTCGAGCGCATCGGTCCCGCTGACCGATCCCAGCCGGTGCCGGACCGGCGCCCTGACGGTCTATGCGGAGGACGCGCACGTCTTCTCCGCCGGCCCCATCCGGCTGCTGCGGCAGCTGGCGGTGGACTTCGCGTTCGGCTTGCGGTCGATTGCCCATCGGCGTGACCAGGACCGCCTGCTGGCGGCGGTACGCGAGAGCGAGCAGCGGTACCGCAGCATCTTCGACGGCAGCCATGCGACCATGTTCGTGGTCGATCCCGTGGACGGCCGCATCCTCGACGCGAACCCCGCCGCGGCCGCCTTCTACGGCTGGAGCCGGGAACAGCTGCTCGCCATGCGGGTGGACCAGATCAACACGCTCCCCTCTGCGGAGGTGAAGGCGGTGATGGACCGCGTCGCCGCGGACCGGACGGGCGGCCCCCTGCGGTTCACGCATCGGCGGGCCGACGGCTCGACCTGCGAGGTGGCGGTCTATTCCGGGCCGGTCGTCCTCGGCGGCCGCAAGGTGCTCTTCTCGATTGTGCACGAAGAGTCGGAGCGGGCCCGGGCCGAGGGGCGCCTGACGGCCAGCGAGAACCGGTTCCGGCTGCTCTTCGCCGCCAACCCGCAGCCGGTCTACGTCTTCGACCTCGGTTCGCTCCGCATCCTCGATGCGAACGAAGCCGCCCTCGCCACCTACGGCTACACCCGCGCCGAATTGCTCGAGCTGCGCGCGACCGACCTCCGGGGGGATGGGGACGAGGTCTCGCTCAGGGAGGCGCTCCGGACCCACCAGGCAACCGCCGTCTACCGGGGCACGGTCCGGCACCGCACCAAGGCGGGCGTGGCCCTCTCGGTCGACCTGACCGCGCGCAACATCGAGTACGACGGCACCCCCGCGCGGCTCGTCCTCGCCATCGACGTGACGGAGCGGGAACGGACGGCCGAGCGTCTGCGTCTCCAGAGCGCGGCCCTCGACGCGGCCGACAACGCCATCGCCATCACCGACTCCTCGGGCGCGATCGAATGGGTCAACGAGGCCTTCTGCCGCAACACCGGCTATTCGCGCGACGAGCTCATCGGCGGCAATCAGCGGGTCCTCAAGTCCGGACGGCATCCGCCGTCGTTCTACCTGGAGATGTGGTCGACCATCCGCTCCGGGCGGGTCTGGCGGGGCGAGATCCACAACCGGCGCAAGGACGGCACCGACCTGTTCGAGGACACG
>JACCDO011160113.1_pt1 | contig 12601 bp, 10 predicted proteins | sample 7446101 | NCBI WGS metagenome assembly JACCDO01 (sample SAMN15323440, study PRJNA562643) | freshwater metagenome | isolation source: river surface water | place: USA:Blue River Watershed | collected 2017-08-16
GCCGCCACCTGCGCGCTCTGAAGTTCCTATCAATAGAATTTTAATAATAGGTATTTCTGGCTATATCGGAAGCTCTTTGGCTTTAGGACTCAGGGACTCGTTTGAAATTTTTGGAACCTACAATCAAAGAGCTATACGAATGGACGGGACGACCACTTTTCCCATGGACGCCACAAATTCCAACGAAATTGTCGATGCCATAAGAAGAACTCAGCCTGACGCAATTATTTATGCTGCAGGAATTCCCGATGCCGACTCTGCCCAAAAAGACAAAGATCGCACCGACACCCTACACATTAAAGCTCCGTCTTTGGTTTTAAAAACCAGTATTCGACCTCCGCATTTTATTTATTTTTCTACGGATCAGGTTTTTGGTGATGTTCCGCCGACAGTGCCCGTTCCCCTAGACGACAATGCTCCAACGTCTCCCATCAACACTCTAGGAACCAGCAAATCCCAAGCAGAAGTTATGGTCATGACAAATCGCAAAGGAAGCCACGTTTTGCGACTTGGGCCCCTATTTGGAGAGCCTTATGGATCTTCCAATGGATTTAGAAGAACTTGGATCGAAGCGATTCGAAGAAGAATAGAGCGAAAAGACACTTTGTTTTTGCCAAGATCCCAAATTAGGTCACACCTTTATGTGGGCGATTTTGTAAGAGCCGTAAAAGCCTACATTCAAAAAATTCCTTCGGACTCTATGGTTTATAATTTGGCTCCCAAAAACGCTCTCTCTCTCTATGATTTTTCCAAGCTCTTTGTGACGGCTATGGGTTATCCCGAGGACTCTATACGTCGCTCCGAAAAAGAGGACTCTCTTTCGAATGTGCAAAAAGCAAAAAATAGTAGCTTAAATAGTCTTCGATTTGAAAAGCATTTCGAATTTCAGTTTCAAACTATTGAGCAGGCCCTAACCGAGTATGCAGAGCGACTCAAAACCGGTCACACAAAAGCCTGGATTTAAAAATTATTTAAAGCTTTGATTTACAAACTCGAGCATAAAATATCGCACGATATCCGAAATCTGTACTCGTTCGTTTTTATAAGACCAAAAGAGCTGATCAAAGGGACCCCACTCAGCTTCAATTTCTATCGAAGGATTTTGCGCTGGCGAAAAGATTTGTCCTAAATATTGATTAAACGCAAACAAGACGCGGCCAGATCTTTGTCCCGATACAACAAGCTTAACCCCGTTACGAAACAGCATAAAGTCGCTCGCCGTTTTAGAAACTTTATAAATTTGTATGGCATGAGCAGGGGATTTTCGATTCAAATTAAAAATTTCAACTTGCTCGCGAAAAGCTTTTTGTAAACTCGACAAGAATTCCAATGTTCGAGATTTTAAAATTTCCTGCTTTTGGTAGCTGTTTGTAAAATCAACATAACCCTCTCGCTCGGCTTTGCGTTCGGCCAAGGCAAGTTCTGCAGCCCAAGAAGGTTCCGCAAATTCTTCGGCTTTAAGGGGTTGGTAGCCTGAGTTCTCCTCGGGCTGTGGTTGTTGAATGGCTGGAGCTCTATTTTGGTTTTTAGGTTGAGTTGTTTGTTCGAGTTCTTGTTTCCAATCACCCCATAAAGATTCAGAATTAGAGCCAATTCCAGATTGAGAGTTCAAAAAATCTTCATCAGAATCCGTCCACTCGTTTACCGAGCTCGAAACATTTCGCGAAACAACAGTTTGTTTTGGAACAACAGGATCTTGAAATTTTTGCGAAGCAAAGCCACGCGGTGTTGAGAGTTCCTTTTGTGGAGACTCATCAATTCGAAAATCCCTTAGGTTTGATTGAGTTCCAGTGGATTGTTTACCCAGTCTTTCTGTGAGTTGAGTCCCTTTGAATTTTTCAGAACCGAAATCTGGCCCATTCCCCATAAGAGTCAGTTTAACAGGCAAATTCCAAAAATTCACCTCACCCAACTTTTAGGCAAAAAAAAAGAGGCAGGGCACCATCATGGCCGTTCGGTGAGTATCAATTTTACCCCAAAATATTGAGGTGGGTGTCCTCGATCTCCCTCTGGGGAAGATCTTTACGGGTTTTAGGCTTCGCAGAAACCAGAGGTTTCTATTGCGCATGCACACCGCCCGCAGGAAGGACTCCCTTTGTTGTTGTCATAGAGCAAAATGATTTGCCCCACCGGTATCGAACCCGACAGAAAACTCCCTGTCCTACAACTCAATTATACCAGACCGGTTGCCAAGTTCAGAAAAATCTCCGACACTGTAACTAGAATGACTCCTTTTCGAGATCAAAACACAAAGCAAAACGCCAATTTAGGGGCCCCCGTCAAAATTTTAATTGCAGATGATTCGGTCACCATGCACCGTGCTGTGGCTGTTGGCCTCAAAGGCACGCGCTATCAGCTGTTGAGCTGCGACAATGGGGAAGAAGCTCTAAAGCTGTGTCTAGTCGAAAAGCCCCAGGTGGTTTTGGCAGATTCAGAGATGCCTGGTCTCTCGGGCGGAGAGCTAATTATTGCCATTAAAAAAAATCCGGCTCTCGCGCAGATCAGAACAGTTCTCTTGCTGAGTCATTTCGAAGGGCAAGGAGATATGGCTCTCTCTCGAATTCCCGCCGATGCTCGCATTCATAAACCCTTCGAAGCCAGAGCCTTAATTTCACTCTTAGATAAACTCATTGCCTCCACACAAATGGTGCAGGAGCCTAGATTTAAACAGTCGTCAGACCCAACTCTTGTGAGCCAGGAGCCCGAAGTTGCGCAACGATTAACCGAGGAAACTTTTAAGCAGGTCGAAGAACGAACCCGTGAAATCGAAAAGACTTTGTCACAGGAGGGTGGAATCCGAGAATGGACTCAGGAATCCCAAATCACTGATGAGCCTCAAATTTCCACCGAAGCTCCTGTTGATTTGTGGGGATTAGGCGAAAATATCAGCGCCGCAAATAAAGACGAATTGGAAAATGATTTGCCTGTTTCCGAATACTCTCTTGATGCTCCGTTGTTGACGAACAACGATTCCGAAAATTTTGAAATCATAAGAGGCCAGGAGCCTCAGTTAAATTACGAAGATTCAGAGTCAAACGAATTGAATGATAGCGAAAATATTTACTCAGTCGAAAAAATTGGCTCAGAAAGTCTCGAGTTAAATGCCGAGTCTGAATCTCATTTTCCTAGACCTCCGCTGCCAGGATCAGAGTTGTCTCTAAAGTATGAAGCTCCAGAATCAGAGCACCGATGGGACCAGGACTTTGGTCAATTTCAAAACGCAATCGAAGAGCCTCTTATGGAAAAAGCTCAGTATTTAGCGGGTCAGAGCTCGGGGTTAAGTGAAATGGAAATTCGAAAAATTGTGAGAGAAGAAATCGAAGACGTTTTCCGATCTTGGCTAAAGTCTGAGCTGCAAAATCAACTTCAGCGAGTTTTGAGTGAAATCGATCAAGCCTAATCTCAAGAATCTTAGTTTTTTTGAATCCACAACCAGCACGCAGGACGAAGCTAAAAACTGGCTCAAGTTAAATTCAAATTCAACAGAACCACAGTGGTTCTGGGCACTTCATCAATCGGCAGGTCGAGGTCGCCAAAACAAAAAATGGCTAAACACACAGACTCAAAACACATTAATGCTGACCGCAGCTTTGCCGTTTAAAAGCTTCGAAGGAGCGGGGGCAGAAGGCGCTTTGAATTGGGGTCTGTTGCCTTTGTTTTCTGGATTGGTTTTGTGGAAGCTGTTTTCGCCTTTGCAGAGTGATTTGTTTATTAAATGGCCAAACGATTTAGGAGTTTTGGATTCGCGCGGAAATTTCTGCAAAATGGCTGGCATACTTTGCGAGCGATTTGGCCGGGAACAGGCTCACCACATGGTGGGATGGGGTGTGAATATTTCTGGCCTCGACAAAAATCTGGGAGATCCCACACAAAAGGATTTTATATCTGTATCACTCGAGGAGCTCTGTTCTAGAAATCCAAATGATTTAACCCAAGTGTCTTTGGAGCTAGATTTTTGGTGTCTAGAACTCATTAAAGCCTTCGAAGCCGAGATTCGACTTTGGATTGAGGATCCCGTCTTTTACGAATCCGAGGCCTTAGAGCTATTAAAAACCCAAGCCATGGGCCCGTACTGGGGTTTAAAAGGGACTGATCCCGAAGGGCAATTATGTAGAACCCTAGATTTAGACGATTCAGGAAATCTCATTGTTGAGCCCCTGGATAACCCCAACCAGCATCAAACCCTGAGGGCTGGAGAATTTAGGCTTTCACGCAAGATATAAGCCCCCGGGGCTAGGCCCTGGTTTTAAATAGTTTGGCCCCTATTTGCCGTTTTTTGCTGTAGATCTGTCTAGTTTTTAGACACTTTCATAAAAACACCAAAAACTCTAAGTGTTTGTATGTATTGAGTATTGTGTGTTTTGTTAAGCTTGTGTTGGGTTGGCACGATCCCTGCATTACTTAAAGTGTACAAGAAATTGTATAGAGATCGCTCCCCGTATCTTCACGTAAAAGTCTCTTAAATAAAATTTTGGAGGACTTATGAAACATTTAACAAAAACCTTGGCTTTGGGAGCCATCTTAGCTCTTCAAGCCTGCGGCAGTGATCCTGCTGCGCAAAACCCTGTTGGCGTACCTGCTCCTGTTCCAGCTCCAGCACCTGTGCCCCCGGTACAACAGATTCCAACTAACGTAGATTTTGTACAAGCGTACATAATTCCTATGTTTCAATGGCAATATGGAAATCTGCAAGTTGCGAATCCTGTTTCTGTACCTGGTTCAAGCATTGTTATTGAAGCTCGTTCATACACATGGGCCGAAATGTACAGCAATATTATAGCAATGACCCAAGCTTGCGGTTGTTTTGTCACAAACGCAGCTATGCCCCAGGGCATGACAAACGGGTTTGTTAACCTGAACTTTAATGACTTCTACGTGTTTGTAGGTGGTCAGTCGGGTGCTAACTTTAACCCTTGGTACAACGTAGTTGTGACTACACAAAGTGGTGTACAAACCAACTTTTTCGAAATCTTTAACTTACTTGTATCGATGGCTTATAACTACTACTCAACTTACTACTACAACTATGTGTATGTTTACGGATCATGGCCAACCTGGAACGTATGGCCCGTGATGCCAGCCGGTAACACTGTTGGTGGTTTCATTAACTACAACAGCGGAAGCGGATTTTCGATAAACCTAGGCGGTGTCTTTAATATCTTCTAAAAGAGTTAAAGCTAAAAAGTTTAAGAACGTATCCTGAACGTAAATAACTTAACCGGGGACTGAGGCGCTAAGCTTCAGTCCCCGGTTTTTTTGTTTTTATTGGACTGCTCAAATAGCCTCAGTTAACTCATGAACTATGGGTCGCAAACATAATATATTCGTTAAAGAAAATGACAGAGTCCCCTTGGACCGAAAGCTCACTCGACCCGGAGCCCTAACCCTGGTTTTGGTTCATCCCAGAATTCCCCAAAACACTGGAGCCATTGCCAGATTGTGTGCGGCTACAGGATCTCGACTCGATCTTATTCGACCTCTTTTTACAATAGACGATGCCAAACTCAAACGAGCGGGACTAGATTATTGGCCCTTGCTTGATGTTCGAGTTTTTGAGTCTATAGAGCACTGGATCGAGCAAAACCCTTCTGTTTCGCCTTGGGTGGTCGAAGTTGGGGGGCAAAACAAATATTCATCTGTTCAGTACAAAGAAGGTGACTTTTTAATGTTCGGCGACGAACAGGATGGCATTCCCCCAAGTTTTTTAGAAAAGCACCGAAACACTCACATCGACATCCCACAAATTAATGTCAGAAGCCTTAACTTAGCTATGAGTGTTGGAATTGTGACCTTCGAAGCTCTACGGCAAATAGATTATTCACCTTTAAGAAATTAGTTTTTTTATTTTTTGCTCAAAAAAAAAGCCCGAATCCACTGTCTTGTGGATTCGGGCTTTTTGCATTTGCTATTCGCAAAATTATCGTTTGCTGAACTGTGTGCCTCGACGTGCGCCACGTTTTCCGTATTTTTTACGTTCTTTGCTTCGCGCATCACGAGTCAACATACCTGCACCTTTGAGTTCTCCTCTAAGTGCGGGATCAAATTTAATAAGAGCTCTAGAAATTCCGTGTCTTAGAGCTCCAGCCTGTCCAGCGTGCCCACCGCCTGTGCAGTTTGCATAAATATCAAACTTGCCAAGCATGTTAAGTTGCTCGAGAGGTTGGTTGATAACAAGTCTAAGTACAGGTCTTACAAAATAATCTTCAAAAGTCCTGCCGTTAACAACGATTTCGCCTTTACCAGGACGAAGTCTAACTCTTGCTACGGAGGTCTTTTTTCTACCAGTTGCGGTTAAAAAAGCTTGAGCCATTAAAAAAGAATCCTTTCTTTACTTATTTCGAAGTATTTGTTCGAGAAGTCCAAGCCACTGGCTGTTGAGCAGAGTGGGGATGGTTTGCTCCCGCGTAAATTTTAAGTTTCGACATTTGAGCTCGGCCAAGTGGAGATCTTGGAACCATTCCTCGAACGGCTCTGAAGATAATTCTCTCAGGAAACTTCTTACGAACGTCGCTTGGAGAGAATTGCTTCATGCCACCAATCCAGCCGCTGTAGCTGTAATAAGTTTTAGAGTTTTCTTTGTCTGAGCTGAATTTTGCTTTGTCAGCGTTAATCACGATAACAAAATCACCCGCATCGTTGTTAGGGGTGAAAGAAGCTTTATGTTTGCCTCTTAGCAACATAGCAATTTCTGTTGATAGGCGACCCACTGTTTGGTCGGTAGCATCAACAAGAAGCCATTTTCGGTCTTTGGAGCCTTTTTCAACAAACACAGTTTTTGAAGCAACGGCTTGTACGGGTCCTTTGGGAGCCGAAATTCGCGAAGACGAAGGCGCCTGACCTAATGTCATTTGAAGTTTTGAAGTGCTAGATGAGGCTGCTTTCTTAGAAGACTTCTTCGCAGTAGACTTTTTGTCACTTGCGGTTTGAGCTTCGGCACGTCTTGTTTTTCGAGACAAGCGAACCTGCGTCTTAGAAGCTTCTTTTCGTGCTGCCTTTTGAGCTTTCTCGAGTTTCTTTTTATTTACGCGAGAAAGTTCATTTCTGTTAGACACTAGTTTTTCGTTAGATTTTTTAGAATTTTTTGCTGTCATAATCCTTTACGCCTGGCACCATGCCACCCGCTTTAAAGATCGCGAAGTTACAAATATTTTTAAGGTTCTGTCAACTGTTGAAATCAATGAAGTTTTTAATTGCAAAATAACGCGCAGCGTTGTAAAGAGCTCCTTGCATGCGTTTCTTTAAATCTAACCTCATTTTCCGTTTATTCATACTCGTTATATTGGCAGATAACACCTGGCTTTGGGCTCAAAATTCCCTGTTAACACAGCTCGTTATACAGGCCCCCAGTCAAGAGTTAACTCTGTTGAGGAACTTTAAACATTCTCAAAAAACGTCTTTTGAATTGGGAGCCACCAGCTCTGATCAGTCAGTCACAGTAGAGTTTGACAAGATGAGCCTCAAGTCCGGAAAGGCACATGTTCAAGCTTTGAAGATGGGTTTTTCGACGCAATCCCTAAGTCTTAACAACTCCTTTTTTGGCCTTGAATGCAAAAAGCTTGAAGCCACTCTAAAGTTTGATTCTATCGAAATACCCCTGCCTGCAAAAATGAGATTTTCGCTGAAGAACGATCAAAACTCATTATCTATAGACATCAACGATAAAACCGTGGTCGAAATCTCTGAGACTCTTGTTAAGAGTTTTGAAAACAATATTCTAAACAACCCACTTTTGTTGAATCATTTTCATTTTTCGGGGGACTGCTCGGGGCGATCAGAAAAAATTATCAAAAAACTCCTGTGGAGTTTGCTCGAAAAAGAACTCCGTAAGGCTGGACTCAAAGAATCTTTTGCGGCTTCTTTGAACCAGGTATTAAATAAAAATTATCCAGTAAATGAGCCTACGCTCGAAAAATTCTTTCAAACTCTACCTCATACCTCTTTAGATTTTGAAGCTTTTTGGGATTCCTCAACTCAAGCGCTCCAAATTCAAACTCAAGATTTTGATACAGATCTCGAAACAAAACGATATCTCAGCAGGTCTCAGAAAGTGGCTCTCCACGAAGGCAAAACGTGGATCTACACCGACACACAAAGTGTACAAAGTTTGTTGAAAAGAGTTTTTGAGTTTCAAGGATTTTTAAAGTCAGGTTTTGAGCTTGTTCAAAATAGCGAAAACGAAAAAGGAATTTCCTACTTGGTTAAACTCGGATGGTCTGTGGACAAACTAAGACTCTTTAATCCCTTGTTTCGAAAGCTCCCCAGAGGTCGGTTCTTTGATATTCAGCTAGTCAGTCGATCTTTAGACGGAAAGCCAACTCTGCCCGAATTGCGTCCTTTTAAGTCACAAGGCGGGTTTAAAATGGGATTCGATTTTACAGCTCCTATTTGGATGGTGTTTCAGGACACCGAAAACCAAGAGATTCTTGGAGAACAATATTTAGGAGAAATGTCTATCACACTAGACATTCAAAAAGATAAAAAATCAGGACGAAAAATGATCTCAGTTTTGGAGGCTTTAGTTCGTAGAGACGACAACATTGAGGGCGTGCCACAGGTTCCAGACGACTGGGTGGACACTTTGAACTGGTCAATAAGCCAAACCACCCGAACAGAAAAAGCGAGCCTACTAGTGGTTGAGGCTCAACAAAATCTAAGCCCCGTGGTGCAAGATGTTTTAGAGAGCCTAAATTTTGTTGTTATTCCAAGTGAAGAATCCAAGCGCGAGTTGTCTAAGGATTCCTATTACGCTCGCGGTATTGTTTTTAAGTTTTGAACAAAATAATGACACCTTTGTAAAACTTAAATGTTTTACAATAAACATATGAGTTCAAAGTCGTTCACGCATTTTTGTCCGGTTTGTCGTGCTCCTGTAAAAAGTCATTTACACGATTCTTTAACACTTAAAACACATATTCAAATTGTTCTGATCACGTTGTTTGTTTCGGGACTGGTGCATTTGATTTTTGGTTTTGAGGCGGCCCTAAAGTCGACTGTCGTTTATTTTATATTTTGGGCAATCGCCGAATTTTTGCACTGGGCGCAGATGAGAGATCGTACCAAATGTAGAGCTTGTGGTTTTGATCCCATTTTGTACCGCAAAGATTGGCGGAAAGCTCGAGATCAAGTTGAGTCGCGCTTGCGTGGTGTTGTGGACCAAATTCTAAACGAACAGTTGAAGTCAAAAAAGGTGGCGCAAAAAACTCCTGGTCAAAATGATGCGGCCGCTCCAAAGCCCGCAAATAATCCCAGCTCTGAAACTCGACCTTAGTCTAAATTATTGTAAACTAAGGGCATGAAAAAAGTATATTTAGTCACAGGATTACGCACGCCCTTTGCCAAAGCTGGAACGGAATTAAAAAAAGTTCATGCCGCAGAGTTGGGTAGATTTGCTCTATCTGAAATGCTCACTCGTACGGGAATTCCTGCAAAAAATTGGGGCGAAATTGTTGACGAAGTTATTATAGGTAACACTGGGACCCCCTCAGACGCAGCCAACATATCTCGAGTTGTAGCGCTTCAAGCCGGATTGCCCAAACACATGTCGGCCTACACTGTTCACAGAAACTGCGCATCTGGACTGGAAGCTATTTCACAAGCGTTTGCAAAAATTCATGCGGGCCTGGGTGATGTTTATGTTGCTGGTGGCACAGAGTCCATGACCAACATGCCTTTGTTCTATAATGCGAATGCCGTTTCGTTTTTTGAAAAACTCTCTCGAGCAAAAACACTTGGCGACAGGCTTTCGATTCTGGCGCAATTACCTATCAAAGATTTTTTGAATCCTCGCATATCTCTAGCAGAAGGTCTTACAGATCCGTTTTGTGGTTTGAACATGGGACAAACTGCAGAGGTTCTTGCCAAGGAGTTTAAAATCAGTCGTGCCGAGCAAGATCAATTTGCTCTAGAAAGTCACCAGAAAGCCATTGCAGCCCAAGACGCAGGATTGTTTAAAAATGAAATTGTGAATTATCCGATTGGGCCAAAATTTGAAGTGACTCTCGAGAATGATTCTGGTCCAAGAAAAAATCAAACCCTAGAAGCTCTACAAAAACTCAAACCTTACTTCGACAAAAAACACGGCACTGTCACGGTAGGCAATGCTTGTCCCATAACCGATGGAGCTGCAATGACTTTGATTGCCAGCGAAGAAGGTCTTAGAAAACTCGGAGGTCTAAAGCCTCTGGCAAAAATTGCAACCGTTGATTTTGCGGGTCTTGAGCCTGAAAGAATGGGGCTAGGGCCTGTGTATTCAACTCATAAATCGTTAAAGAAGGTGGGTCTCAACAGTCTTTCAGAATTTGACGTTATTGAAATCAACGAAGCCTTTGCGGCGCAAGTGTTAGGTTGCGTGAAAGCCTTCTCGAGTGAATCATTTTGCAAAGAAAAACTAGGACGAAGTTCTTCCTTGGGCGAAATAGACATGAAAAAACTAAATCCCAAAGGTGGCGCTATAGCTATCGGGCATCCTGTGGGATGCACCGGAGCTCGAATAGCTTTAACTGCCGCATTAGAAATGAATCGAAAAAATGGTTCTAAAGCTTTAGCCTCTTTATGTATTGGCGGCGGGCAAGGTGGATCAATCGTATTAGAAGCTGTGGAGAAATAAGGATTATGGATAATTTGTTTTCTGGAAATGCTTTTAAATTATCAAAAAAAGGTGACATCGGATTTTTGGATTTTGATTTGGCCGGAAGCAAAGTCAACAAACTTGGCTACGAACCTTTCGCTGATTTAGAAAAAATTTGTTCAATTCTTAAAAATCACAAATTGAAAGTTGTACTCGTTCGTTCATTAAAAAAACAGTCCTTCATAGTAGGCGCAGATATTCAATTGATACAATCGCTCAAAGACCGCTCTGAGGCTTTAAAAGCTTCATCACAAGGTCAGTCTATTTTTAATGTTCTTGAAGATCTCTCAATTCCAACTATTGCGGCCATTGAAGGCCCCTGTATGGGTGGCGGAACTGAGCTCGCTTTGGCCTGTAAGTATAGAATTGCTTCTGATCACGAAAAAACGGCCATTGCTGTTCCTGAGATTAAATTGGGATTTTTACCTGGGTGGGGCGGGTGTTACCGATTGCCCTTGCTGGTGGGTCTACCCAATGCTCTTGATATGATTTTAACTGGCAAAAACATTAGAGCCGATAAAGCTCTAAAAATGGGATTAGTAAATGCCGTGGTACCGTCGGCATTGTTTTTTGAAAAAGCCCTTCAGTATGCCGAAGAAATTGCCAAAACCGGTGAGTGCAAAGCTTTCAAAAAGAAAACTTTCACTTTTCAGGAAAAATTTCTTTCAAAACAGTTTATTGGTAAAAAAATCGTACTCACCCAAGCTCAAAAGGGAGTGGTCGAACAAACTCGGGGTAATTATCCTGCTCCTTTAAGAGTTATCAAGCTTATGGATTCTAGTTTGGGCTCAAGTCGAGAAAGTTTTTTAGATGCCGAAGCCAATGCTTTTGCAGATTTGTGGGCAACTCCGGAATCTCGTAATTTGGTAAATTTATTTTTCTTGGTTGAAGACGCCAAGAAGAATACAGGCACAACACTTTCTGATGATTCTTTAAAAAATATAGCACCGGTTCAAACATTGGGAGTTCTAGGAGCTGGAGTTATGGGCGGTGGTATTGCCGCACAGTCTGCAACTTTTGGATTACGAACAACTGTTAAGGACCTTGCTACCCAGGCTTTGCAAAAAGCTTTGTCGCACGCTCAAGGTGTTTTCGATAAAGAAGTAAAAAAGAAAAAGATAAATAAAACACAGTGCCAAAATCGAATGGGCCTCATTAGGACTCAACTTGATTACGCGGGTTTTAAAGGTCTCGATTTAGTTATTGAAGCTGTTGTCGAAAATCTCGACGTCAAAAAGAAAGTTCTGGCCGAACTTGAGACCCAAGTCGGGCCTCAGTGTTTGATAGGCTCAAACACTTCGAGCTTGAAACTTACAGAAATGGCAAAAGCTCTAAAAGATTCTTCTCGGTTTGTGGGAATACATTTTTTTAATCCAGTAGAAAAAATGCCTTTAGTAGAAGTCGTTTCTCACTCTGGAAGCTCACAGGAATCGATTGCTAAAGCGGTCAATTACGTAAAAGCTATCGGCAAAACTCCTGTAGTGGTTAAAGACGGACCAGGATTTTTAGTGAATCGACTTTTAATTCCATGGTTAAATGAAAGTGCTTATTTGCTAGAACAAGGTCTTTCTATAGAGCGACTCGATAAAGTTGCTAAAAAGTTTGGCATGCCTATGGGGCCTTTCGAGCTACTCGACGAAATTGGAATCGATGTCGCAGCGAAAGTTGCCCATATTTTAGCAAAAGATTTGGGTGAACGAGCCAAAGCCTCGGGAGTCTTTGACATTGTCGCAGCCGCTCCTGAGGTGGCAGGACGTAAGAGATGGGGACGCAAGTCAGGACTCGGTTTTTATCTCTGGGATAAACCGGCTGGAAAACGCTTAACTGCGGACACTGCTCAAATCGATGCGTTGATTTCTAGCTTGCGTACAAAAAACTCGGTCCAGTTGACTGACCAAGAAATTATAGAACGCATGTTCTATCCCATGGTCAACGAAGCAGCTTTGGCTTTGAAAGAAGGCATCACCGAAACAC
>JACCDO011003412.1_pt1 | contig 12599 bp, 11 predicted proteins | sample 7446101 | NCBI WGS metagenome assembly JACCDO01 (sample SAMN15323440, study PRJNA562643) | freshwater metagenome | isolation source: river surface water | place: USA:Blue River Watershed | collected 2017-08-16
CGATATAAAATCCATAATATAATGAATAAAAAAATGGCTATTAATAATAATTCCATTGTGTCGGAATAGTTCATTTACATTATCGGGATATTATATAGCAGGGTAGGGAACCTACGGAGCAGGGGGACTGCCGTCCCCCCTGCGACCCCCCTGCTCAGTAAGTTCTCTGTAAGGGAAGAGGGGTCTTGCGCCTTCGGCGCATATGACCACTGCGTGTCCAGTAAGTGGCGAACAACTCGGTTCTAATGCGCTTATAGCGGAAGCGGGGGGGTCGCAGGGGGGGGGGCGGCAGCCCCCTGCTTACTTGCACGCCCGATAATACATTGTCTTTAATGCCGTGGCACTGTCGCGCTCAATCGCACACACTTGTCCAGGTCTTAACATAATTGCCAACGCCTGTGGGTCAAATCTGCTAATTTCCGGTAATTGCTCAATTGATTTTAAATTATAATTCTTCATCAGTTCTGTCGTCTCTTCATCCGACAATACACGAACAGGCGGAACTAAACGATGTTCCAACACATTGAATTGGAGACGACGGATATTGTGGAAAACTACGAAAATTCCACTGTGTGCGAACAAATACTTCAACTTATCTATCATTGTTTCATTTGGGTCGGTATCTACAATGACAACCAACGTATCTCTCTTTGTTAACACCGTTTCCACCAAAAACAAATCTTCAATGATTTCGTCCAGGACTTGGGGACGAAACTGTTTTGTGTCAACATAAAATTTGACATATGTCTTCCGCTGTGTATCGTCATCACTCACCAGCATATCCAATTGGTTGTTGGTCAACATTGCGTCAATTTCATTGACACTAAATTGGCTATACTCCGAAACATCATAATTCTGAGCTGCCAAATGTTGAAGAATAGTCTTGCGCGCCTTGTATATATTTTGAATTTGCGACATTTCTGTTTGGTAATATAATACTATGGCATTATATTGCTTTCAATTTTTCACGCTTTCTTTATTAGCAGGGGTTTGCTAAAATCTATTTCTTGGTTTTCAGGTGCTGCCGAAGCAGCAGATGTTGTTGTGGGCGTAGATGTGGAAGTGGTGTTCTCTGCGGGTGTTGGGGGTGCGGCAGCTGTCCCATTCACAACAATATTCGGTGCGAAATTAATGGTGGATGGCGGAAATTGCGATGCGTCTGGTTGTCCTGTCGGTAATTGTCGCTGTTGTTGTAATAATTGTTCTTCCGTTGGACGATAAATTTCATCAGGTGCTACAACCTTAATTTCATCACTTCCTTCTCTCTGAATGGTAATAAATGCTGCGCCGACATTGATAACTGACCATTGAGACCCGACCGTTTCATCACCGCGATACGATACGAGTTCACCTTGTTCAAATTCGGACATTGCGTCAGGTGTCGCTGCCATTGGCGGTTCATATTCGTTCGCAGGCGATGATGCGGGGGGGAGAGATTCGGGCGTCACTGTTGGTGCATAATCTGGTGTTGCTGGTGGTGGATAATCTGGTGTTTGAGGTTCATACAACGACGATGGCGGATAATCTGGTGTTTGAGGTTCTGTTGATTTGTTTGCCAATGAATAGGTTCCCTCAGATTCTTCGTCAAACTTGGGCGATGCTGGTGAAAATGAACTGGACAATTCTGACATTGACCCTTCTGACCACGTCTCACTGGGCATTTCATCCGGTGTTCGTGCATCAGGTTTATTCTTACTCAGCAATTGCCGAATTTTATTCTTGTATTCTTCTGGTTTGTCAATGTTATTAGAAAACGATAAATTACTCATTTGCTGTATATTGTCTTCGGTAATGATACGCATTTGAATATTCACCGCTTGTAATTCCTGCATCAGTAATTTGAGAGAATATGGAACAGATACCACGCTAAAACTACGCCCGAATTTTGTGATACTGTCTATATTCATATCTTTGCCATCCAGAGACCCAACAAATCGTATTGGGCCGTCCGCCATTGGACTCAAAAACAGTTTCTTCGCTGGATTATATATTGCAGCCATTCCCGACACATTACAAATCGCTAATTTATATGCGTCTCCGCGCTCCATCATTGCGTCTGTCAGGAAATTCGTTATTCCGTGGGAAATTACAGAGTCGCGTTCCATCTCTCCAATGCGCAGTCCTCCGTCATTTGCTCTTCCGCTGACCGGTTGTTTTGTCAGTGCCGTCATTGGCCCGCGTGCCCTGTAATTTATCTTATCTTTGACCATATGTTTCAATCGCATATAATACGTCGGCCCGATGAATATCTCGCTCTCCAATTGTTCGCCTGTCATTCCGTTATATAGAATTTCGTTCCCGCTGGAATGATATCCCATATTTGTCAGTGCTTCTCCAAACACCCCCACTTTCGTCCCTTTATTCACAAACGCGGTGCAGTCTCCGAACCCGCCCATCATCGCACACGATTTGCCCATAACACATTCAATCAGTTGTCCAATCGTCATTCGCGATGGAATTGCGTGTGGATTGATTATCAGGTCGGGGCGCACACCATCCTTGGTCGTTGGCATATCCACTTCCGGGACAACTAATCCCACTGTCCCCTTTTGTCCTGCTCGCGATGCCATTTTATCACCCAAATTGGGAATGCGAATTTCGCGCAATCGCACTTTCGCAATTCTCTCGCCTTCCTCGCCTTCCGTCATAAACGATTTGTCTACTACACCCAATTGCCCCTTCTTCGGGGTTTTGGACGCATCGATTTTTCGTCCTTCGCTGCTCGTCGCCATTCCAATCAGCACCGTCTTGTCGTCCACTTCCGTTCCTTCGCGTATCATCCCAAATTTGTCCAATTTACTATAATCATATCCCGGTTTGGTTCCTACAATATCTACATCGGACTCCACATTAACGTATTTGGTCTCTCCACTCTCACCCTTCTCTTCGTGTGTCTCATATGTCGTGTAGTATGTCGTGCTGAACAGACCACGTTTCAGAGCGCCCTCATTCACCAATATGGAATCCTCCATATTATATCCGCTATAACACATAATCGCGACAATCGCATTCACGCCATACACATTCTCTTCACGATTGATATATTCCATATAGCGTGTTTTCACCAATGGAATTTGACCACTATTCAGGACGACCGCAGTCTTGTCTAAACGCACGTGGAAATTCGTGTGATAGACAGAGCACGCCTGCTTGCTCTGACCACACGAGAACGAATTGCGGGTCGGTGGATTGTTCTCCGGGAAATTTATCATATTACACATTGTCCCAAACATTAGCGATTCGTGTATTTCCATATGTGTATGGGGTTTCTTGGGAAACTCGTCAATATTAATCGCAATGAGTGCGTTCTCACTCTCACTGCTGTCTATGTAATCCACAAACGCCTTCTTCGCTATAAATCGCTCCAATTTCGCCGGGTTTGTTTCCGCTTCAATTCCAGTATATAATTCAAATAGTTCGTGGAATTCATTTCCGTATGTCTTTCCAGGACGTTTCTCATTGAAACCGGTGGTCGCATCTCTCCACGTAAAATCCACGCTCTTGATTGTCGCCGATGATATTTTGTTGGTCGTTTCGTCGCGATACAGAATGGGACGACATAATCGCCCATCATCCGTGTAAATATAAATCGTGTTGGATTGGATGTCAAATGTCGCACTCGTATAAATGGGTATCAGCGCATTCCGGCGATATAATTTGATTTTCCTAATACATTCTTGGGGTTCCAGGACTGCCCCCGCCCAATATCCACTAACGATGACTTTGGTCATTGTTCCCAACATTTGGGTCGTGCACTCTTCCAAAAACCGCATTGATATATTCTCTCGCAACCACGCCACCATCTTGTCGCGCATTCCTCCACCGCCTCGGGATACGTGCGTTGCCACCGCCAATGTCTTGTGGAGTCCAATATTGCCTCCGTCGGGTGTATCTATTGGGTCTATAAATCCCCACTGCGACCCGTGAAGCACTCTCGGTCCCACCAATTTCGCTCCCGCGTCCATCGGCAAATTCGTTTTTCGCAAATGGCTCAAATATCCATTGAACGAGAGACGGTTCAAATCCTGGACAACGCCGATGCGTTTCGTATTGGGTTTCGCACCCCAATTGCCTTTGAATGCTTTTTTAATTCCCGTCTCCAAAATCCGCTCTTTGAATAATTCGCCTTGGAAAGTGTTTATCAAACACGGCAGGTCGTTCGCATACAAACTCTGATTGAGTGTCAGTCGTTTATCAAATTCCACACGGAGATGTTTCTGCTGGTCGGTATAATATTCGCGAAACAGTTCCGAGAGAAGAGACCCCACCAATTCTATGCGCTTATATTTGAAATTGTCGCGGTCAGTTGGTGGCGACAAATCCGCGGAAACGGCCAACAAACGGAATGTCATATATCCCAGGAAAAACGCCTTTTCTCCGAAATTGACTTCGCCAATATGTGGCAAAAAGAAATCCGCCAATATCTCTTGGGCGTGAACCACGCGTTTCCCCTTTGTCAGCGACGCGATATATTCCAGCGCCAACCTTTGTGTCATTATCGCACCGGCATCGTGGACGGATGGAATAAATAAATCCATCATATGACCATACTTGTCCGTATCCAACAAACACATTTCTATAATCGCCTTGTCGGTCAGCACTCCCAGCGCGCGAAACACAATGAATAGAGGCACTGGTTTACGCACATTAGGAATTGCCACCACTATATTGCGATTGGTGTAGGATTTCGATGGCGCCACCATTCGCACCGCCAATGTGCGGACGGGTTTGCTGACGTTCTCACTGACACTGCGAATTTCGCTGGAATATAAATACTCCAAATACTCCAAATCCTCCTCATCATCGCCCTCTTTCTGGTATTTCCGAATATAAAGCATATTGTCGGCGAATTTCTCTTGGCACACGACCGTCTTTTCCTTTCCTTGGATGATGAAATATCCACCGATATCCTGACGACATTCACCCAATGTATGACGGATTTCGGGTGTCAGTCCTTTCAAAATACAAAAATCGGAATGGAGCATTATCGGGAATTTTCCTAAATATACTTGTTTGATAATTTCCGTGCGTCTCTGTGTGTTGGAGGCAATCATTGATTTTTCAGTTGCTTCGCGGATTTTAGTGGCCATTGCTGGTGTGATTTGGTATTCACGGGTGATGCGCTTCGCGCGGGGCAACTTCTTGGGCGCCCCGCCTTTCATCATTTCTTGTTCTCCCGCAGGAAGGGCGGCGCCTTTGCTTTTAACATTTTTGAATTTCGGTTCGCTCGGATAATCCTTTTCCGATTCGTGAATTTCCTCAATATCGCCAGGTTCATCGTGGATGACGGACGGTTTCGCACCATCTCTCAATATTTCAATATATTCCACTTCCACATCGTAGTGAATTGTCATTCCATATGTCATATTTCGGAGACGCGCCTCATTGGGATACATATAATGCGAATGGTTCTTGTCGTCGTATATGATGGGTTTTCCAAAATACAATTTGTCGCCGTTTTTGCCGCCCATATACAGGAGACATTGGTTCCGATAATCGTCTATGACTGGGTCAAAATTGGAATTTATGCGAATTGGATTTTTCTCTTTGAATATCTTGTAAATACCATTTTTGAAAAAATCATTATAGGAATCCAAATGATGCGATACGAGAGTATATGGATTTTCCTTAAAGAATTTATCTATCATTTCCCATACGATTTCATCGGTTGCCATATATGGTATACGTGGATTTTTCTATGTTATTTTTGGTTGAAATCGTGATAAAATCTGTATATTATTTTATCATTTGGATTTGTATATGGCGGATATTATACGAAAACCTATACAGATGGTCGGGTTTGGTGTTCTCGGTGCGGGTAGTGGAGCAGCAATATTAGGAGCAATTGGTTTTTCAATCATATTTGTGAATGACAACATCGGAAAAATACAATCGGGGTTATATGACAACGATTGGTCTACCACGAAATACAAACCACTTGACCCCGAAATACCCGCAAATATATTTTTATTAGGGATAATTTGTGGTGGTTTCAGTGGTGGTGTTGCTGGCGCTGTCGCTGGGATTATTCTATAATGATAAAATTCGTAAAATAATTTATCATTTCTTTGTGTATAATGGCGGATATCATACGAAAACCAATACAGATGGTCGGTTTCGGCGTTCTCGGTGCGGGAGCTGGATTAATTGCTGGATTATCAACTGGGGCGATTATCATAACTATCAATGACGGTATCGGATATATTCGTTCGGGTTTCCAATCCGACCCAGTAAGATACAAACCATTGGACGAAAACGCTACATATGCTATTATGGGGGTTAGTATGATTTGGGTGCCAATGGCCGGAGGTGTTGCCGGTGTAATATTCGGCGCGATTGTATGATTTTTTTGGTGTTTATTTTATTCTCTCCACTTACTATGTATATTGCCAAACTCGGACCCGTCATCGGCACCATAAGCAACAACCATATCCGCATCTTATTGGAATGCGAATTCGCTCTATCACCCAAACCCATCCAACTAACGATTTCGGCAGGTGGAGAGACAGAAACATTACAATTTCCATACGTGAATGGGTCTATGATTTTGCGTTTGGAATTGCTACATCCCACGGAAACCCACGTTATCACATTTGACAATGTAATGTCCGACAATCAACTCGCGGTTTGTTCTTTCAATCCGGTAGTTTCTTCCGTTGCCATTTTTAGTTGTGATGGCGATGGTGTCTATCATTATGCTACTGGCAATAAAGCTAAATCATGGAATTTGGCAAATAACACGAAAATATCACACGCGCTCCATATTGGCGATCAAGTGTATATAGATGACGCATATGATATCGGTATTCAGCGCATCGTCGAAACGGGTTTGGATGCCGCATATGTGTTTGACGAAGAAATACGTAAACTATATTATCAATCGTGGTTCCAATGTAGAGAGAAACGGGTATTTCTGGCGAACCATTCCAATATGATGATTATTGACGACCACGATATGTATGACAATTTCACGTCAACCAATTTCCGAGAGAATGTGTATCCACGCAAATATATGGATGTGTTTATGAATGTCGCTGCGAAAATCGCAGGTGAATATCAAATTTGTTTGTCGCAGGATGTGGGCATTACCAAATTTAGCGATTTGCGAAATATTGCCAAAGTATCGTTTTTGGAAGGAGAGAATATGAAATTTATGATTGTGAATTCGCGTCTCACAAAGACCGACAAATGGATGTTTGATGATGCTACAAAACAGATAATACGAGAGAATATCCAAACCGAAAAGAAGTTGATTTTTGTTGACCAAGTATCCCCTTTTATTGTTTCTCATAATTACACGAAATTCAAATCGTTATTTCGTATCGGCGGAATTGATATCACCGACCATATCACATATTCAGCATCATGGATAAATGATTATAATTGGTTGTTTGATATTCTCTCGCAGTCCAATGCGAGAGAAATTGTTTATGCCACAGGCGATTTACACGTCGGTCAAAATCACACACTGATTGGACAATATCGCAATATCCAATGTCTCACATCTTCGCCAATGTCGTCCAATGTCGCAATGAAACCCGATTCGCTGTTGCGGTTCGTTGCCGATTTCATTTCGCAAAAATATGAGCGATTTTCATATACAAACAATTTCATTTGTTATAACAATTTCGTTGTAATTTCTGATAAACTCAATAAAACCATCGTTGTCTTGTAGGGAACCGTAGGTTCCCTGCTTCCCAGCTAATTACGAGAGAAACGATTTGATAGGTTTAGAAACGTCAATCTTGGAATTACACAATAATTGGGGCGTTTGACTCTTACCCATATTTGTCTGTAATTGGTTCAATAGATTTGCGAGAGATATATTTGGATTGTTTCGAACGCATTTAATGAATTCGTATGAGAGAATACCCTGACTTTGATAATCAACATAAAAATCCGAACTCAATTCGCTTTCTTGACAACTACCGAACATAATCACATTGCCCGGAATTTGAATTTCAACATCATTCGTATTCTCCACGAATTCTCCGGTTGCCATATCATAATTCCATTTCAAATCCATTACCGTGCCGCTATGACACGAATCAAATAACATAAATACAGTTGCGTCGGATTTCAAATTGTCTGATATCATTTGTTTCAAATCATTGTCTGAAATTGCCTCTAAACTGATATTATTCTCATTCGTAAAAATAACCTCGTCATAACCATCTATCTCTTTCCTATCATCAGTCCGGATTTGAAATCCGTGTCCACTGAAATGGAAAAATAAGATATCACCGTCATTTGCGAGAGATAACATATTTTTGAATTCTCTCGTAATATTCTCTTTTGTCGGTTTGATGTTATTGTCATCTATTTTCGTTATTCGTTGGTTATTAAAACCAAACACACCGATTAACAAATTACGGATATTGACACAGTCGTTCAAACATCCATTTAGCGTATATTCACCAAAATAATTGGAACCGATGATAATCGCTTTTTTATGAGGTGTGGGGACGAGAGATAATTGCGATTCCAACCAAATCACGATTTGATTTAGGATAAATTCCCATAAAGTCATCCCCATTATTATATAGGGATATAATATAAAATGAACGGATTTGCTGATGCTCTTTTTGGCCCTCTTCCCCGCTCTTATTGTGCGTATTTCTACATTCTCTCCATAATTGGATTATTGGCAGTGCTTATTTCTTTGTTCGGTCTTGGAAAGTTGATGATGGATAAATCCAGCGACCGCAAATCGTATATGGCGGCGACCATCGGTGCGCTCACCTACGGTATCATTTATTTCCAAAATCGTATTTTACACGGGATGTGTGTCCATAGTTTAGCGTAATTTTGATGTCTTTATTTTCCGTAAATACATCAAATGGATATTTTATATTATTCTAATTATTGTAAACACAGCACGAAAGTGCTGGACTTTTTGGTGAAAGGTGGTTTAGCGGAATCTCTCAATTGTATTTGTATAGACAAACGTCGGCGTCATCCCCAGACCAATCAAATCATCGTTTATTTGGAGAATGGCAAACAGGCCACGATGCCACCTAATGTCCATTCCGTCCCGTCATTGTTGCTTGTCAGTGATAATTACAAACTGGTTATGGGTTCCGAAATCATCAAACATTTTGAACCGAAAGTTAAGGCTAAATTAGCAAGTGCGAATTTCCGGAATGGAGAGCCGACAGGTGTGCCGATTTCGTCAATTTCCAGTTCTGGTAGTTCTAATATCGTGTCGGAGCAATATACGATGTTTGATTTGACGCCCGAAGAACTTGGTGCGAAAGGCAATGGCGGACGGCGAAATTTTGGCAATTATGTGCCGGTTTCTATGGACACGGGGTTTATTCCTACACCGCCTGATACGTATCGTCCGGATAAAATCGCCAGTGGCACCACCATTGAACAATTACAACAACAACGGAATGCTGAGGTGTCAATGGGACAACAACCGATGTATCAATATCAGACAATGTAATGGAGGGAACCTACGGTTCCCTTCCCAACCCTCCCTTAATTGACCGCTTCGTGGGGTGTATATCATCTTTGGTCAGCAAGGATGGGTCTTGGTTTCCCTACCCTACTTAAAGACTTCGTGTTGTATATCATACAAATGTCCGACAAGACCGTTTATTTGCGTGCATTCAATACCCATCTTTTTGAATTTATTGATGATGTCATCGGTATTTTCCCCGATAATATGAGTATAGCAACAACTAAGACGACATTTGAAATGACAAAAAAGGCAAATCCGACTTTATTGGTAAAGTTATGGTATAAATTAGTGTATAGTCCTTACGCGGAAATCATAGATGCGGGTGATTTGGATTTTTTCATCAATAAAGATTATACGGCGGAGGTTTCAGCACTCCAAAATGCCAAGGATGTTATCAATGCAATTGATGGACTTCGCAATCCGATACGAGAGATGAGTGAAACAAACAAAGCACACTCGTTGGAATATATTCGCAATTTGTGTCAATTATCGGTGATGTATAATGGTGGTAGGGGAAACTACGTTTCCCCCTACGACCCCCTTCCTTCCGGTGAAAATATGTAAGATAATATATCGTTTGTAATATAAGACTTTCTCTCATATATTACAATGGAAATTGATAAAACAGTAGGTAAATACAAATTTAGGATTACAGACAATACTATGCTATATGATGGTCAGATTTATGCCCGCAATTTGAAAATTGGAGGTGAACATACGGAATGTGTCCACATTTCCATCAAGTATGTTGCCAATAAACCAGTTAGCGCTTATATTTTATATGACCCCGATTGTTCGTTGGAAACACCATTGGATAGGGGAACTGGTTCCATTGTGATGATACAAACGATTTTGAAATATGTTCGTGATGAATTTCCCGAAATTGATTATGTCCAATTTGATGATATGTCGTCAATAGACTGTGGCGATACAACCCGTCCCCGTCCTGTGCCATTGTATTTTTTCTCATTGGCGTTCAATGGACTGACCTGGTATGAAAAATATTTCAATGCGCGACTACTTATAAATCATTCTACATATCGTGATAAAGTTTCTGTGGTATTACATTCACCCAAACCGCCGTTCGTTGATTTTCTCCGCATCGCAAATCCGCCATTAGAAATCATAGATGATTTGAAACCACATTATAATAATAGCAATACATATGCGGATTTTTTTAGTTCCATTACCAAAGAAAATAGATGTAAATATACGAGAGATTGGATTTCTACATTTATGAAATTTCATTTCGCAAATGAATTTTCCAATTCCAATTGGATGATTCCTATCCGCGAAAAGACATTGGGTGGTAAAACACGAAAAAAACGAAAATGTTCCTATTATTTTCCAAAAAATAAAATCCTCAATCACAACCGTTATATGTATAATGATGTTGGTGCGGTTTATGATATGTAAGAGATAATTTACGACTTAACTGTTCATCTCAAAAAATTGATTTATAAACATTTATCTATGTATAATTCATATAATATATATAAATGCCACAACAAGAAATATGTATTGAAATTAAACCTATAAAACTTGGTGTTAAAAACGATTGTGTTAAGGTTGCAGGTGGAACTAAAAAATGTATTGAATCTGGATGTAATAAGAACGCCCGAGATAAAACCGGAAAATGTAAAGCACACGGTGGTGGGAAACGATGTATTGAATCTGGATGTGATAAGAGTGCACAAGGTAAAACCGATAAATGCATAACACATGGCGGAGGTGAACGATGTGTTGAACCTGGATGTAATAAGAGCACACAAAGTAAAAACGATAAATGCATAGCACACGGTGGTGGTAAACGATGTGTTGAACCTGGATGTGATAAGAGCACGCGAGGTAAAACCAATAAATGCATAACGCACGGCGGAGGGAAACGATGTAAGCAAGCGGGTTGTGATAAGGGCGCCATAGACAAAACCAATAAATGTGTAGCACACGGTGGTGGGAAACGATGTAATGAACCTGGATGTGATAATAGCGCCATAAGTAAATACGATAAATGCATCGCACACGGTGGTGGGAAACGATGTATTGAACATGGATGTGATAATGGTGCTCAAAGAGGAACTGATAAATGTATAATACACGGTGGTGGGAATCGTTGTAATGAACCTGGTTGTGATAAAAGCGCACGAGGTAAAAATGATAAATGCATCGCACACGGTGGTGGGAATCGTTGTAATGAACCTGGTTGTGATAAAAGCGCACAAGATAAAACATATAAATGTAAAGCACACGGTGGTGGGAAACGATGTGTTGAACCTGGATGTGATAAGGGCGCACGAGGTAAAACCGATAAATGTAGAGCACACGGAGGCGGCGAGAGATGTCCTAATTGCATTGATTGGATTGATAGTCGGTCTGGTTCGCCTGCTTATGATGGTTATTGTGCGACGTGTTTCAAACAAATATTCCCAGACGATAAACGAAGTAAAAAAGTATATAGACATACCAAAGAAATAATGGTGCGAAACCACATCAATACAAACTTTGAGGGATTTGTACACGACAAACCACTTTATACTGGTAATTGTGATTGCACTCATAGACGCCGTATAGACCATCGTAAACTGATAGGAAATACATTTTTAGCAATTGAAACAGATGAGTTCGGTCATCGTTCATACGATAAAACTGACGAGGAAATTCGTTATGACGATTTATATATGATACATAGTGGAAAATGGATATTTATCCGTTTCAATCCAGACAACAATGTGAGTAAAACAGATATTCGTGATAAACTGAATAAATTAATAGAAACAATTGAAGAATGTATTGACCGAATTGAAAGAGAAGAAAATACAAATTTAGTAGAAATCGTTAAATTATTTTGTTAAAGCAAGCATCGGTTTATATTAACCCTTTCTAAAATTGCGTCCGCATTCCAAACACGACACGAAGATAGACTCCGGTTCATCCGCCGACCGAATTTGGAGTGTGTAATAGGTGCACTTGCGCGATTTACATTTGGGGCACTGGAACATATCGGTAGAAGCTTCGGCATTGACATTGTATTTGTTCGCATTGATGATATTGCGTTTCTCAAACACAGCCGCCCAGCGTTCCGGGTTCATTTCCTGGTGTGTCATAAACGCCAACGTCTGCGGCGGGATTTCTC
>JACCDO011087051.1_pt1 | contig 12597 bp, 15 predicted proteins | sample 7446101 | NCBI WGS metagenome assembly JACCDO01 (sample SAMN15323440, study PRJNA562643) | freshwater metagenome | isolation source: river surface water | place: USA:Blue River Watershed | collected 2017-08-16
CACAAGGCGGATACTCGGGAGGTTCACAGTTCCGTAGAACTGATATTGCAAGTGAAACACAAAGCGGAACTTATACTAAGCCTTGGGATTGCGGTGAAGAAAACTATACTCCTGGACAAACTGTGGGATTTATGCAGGGTCAGCATGACCCTAGTGGACAGAATAATAGATCATTTAGATGGGTGTATTCTAGTGAATCAGGCTCACAAGGTGGCTCTGCATTAGAACCAAAAGGTCAAGCAGGTTGTAGTTCGGGGCATTATGGTTGGAGAGATTAATCAATGAACAACATAGTTAAACATGAAGAAAATCTTTTTAAAAAGTACAGTGATTTTGTATCTCAAGACAGAGACACAACAAACGGTGCTAAATTATCTGAAGATCAAAAAGATACAATTTCAAAGGCCCTAAATGGAGTATTTGTAAATCCCAAGTTCAAAATGAAACATTTTGTTACTAGTGGACAAATTACTCCATATAGCACTATACGACAATATATGTTAGAATTAAGAGCCCTAGAAGAGCAGGCTGAAATTTATGAAAAAACATTAAAAAAAGCCAAGCTGGAGATAGAGCTATTAGAACTAAAGATAGCGCAGGAAGAAAACCCAATTCGTCAAAAAGAATTACAGATAGAGCTTATAGAAAAACAATATACAACTAGAGGAAACTCTAGAAAACAAGCGCAGTTGTATATTGAACGCGAACAATATCTAGAACTAATTTCTGAATTTAACGAGCTTCCGGAAGCAAAAACTCCAGACGGTAGATTATTAATGGATATCCTAGATACTCCAGAAGAAGACATGTACGAAAGAGAATATTGGATGGCTAGACTAGGAAGAATGGCAGCTATGGATATTTCTGCATACGGAAGAATTTCTGCGGGTAATCTAGATGCAATTCATCAAATGCCTAAAGACATGACTATACAAGCTCTAGCAATAGCACACAAGATAAATTTACAAAATGAAAATCTAGATTTATTAATTAAAAATGAAGTACAAAATAAACTATTAACATCTGACCCAGATTTTAAACTTGAAAATAATTTCAATGGTGTTAATTTAGTAGAACATACAGAAGAAGATGATGACAAGGGGCTATTAGATGTATATAATAATTGAAAGTTATGATCAAGGAGACCCAAGAGTCAGTCCAGAAATTGAATATCTTGATCAATATCAAGATTGGATTTTTGATGTTGCTTATATTAAACCGGAAAATGTAAGCAAAGTTGACTTCTCTCAAATTAATTATAAAGAAGTTTCGGAAGCAGTTGCTAGGGCCTGTGCTTTTACAAATCTAGATAAAGAAAATCGAATAAGCATATTAGAAGGTTCTACGATTCATCAGAACCTAATTGTTCAATCTACAGAAAAACACGCCTATAAACCAAAAGTATATTACTACCCAACAGACGAAGATAAAAAGAATTTAGTAGCATTTATGAAAGAAGAAATGCGATTGTATTTAAATTATCACTATAGGAATCTTCCTATTGAAGTTGCAGAAAAAAATAAATCCTACAGAGCAGCTATAGAAAACGAAATTAATACATTATCTGATATCGAGTCTTGTAAAGTAATGTTGTATACAAGATTCGGATTAGGCATGTTTCCTTCTATTATTAAAAAATACAATTTAGGCGAGCGATCAACTATTGACCTGTCTCAGCCGTGATACTTTCCGACGATTTTATTGAAATAGAAAATTTCCTGCCATTAGATCAACAGGAACAATTAATTAAAGACTTAACTCATCCAAGTTTTCCTTGGGGGTTAAGTCTTAATTCTGTATATGGCGCAGCTGGCGTAATCGATAATGATGCTGCTGTAGGTTTTTATCATACATTTATGTTCGAAGGGAAGTCTCGTTCTCCAGAGTTGCATTTAGTCGATTGGATCTTAAACGGGTTTGAAGAAAAAATCTATAATCGTATTAGAATCAAAGACATGGATCGTATTAGAGGTGGAGTATTTTTAAAACATCCGTCGAGTATTCCTCACCCTCCACATGTTGATGCAGAAACTCCCCACTGGACTGCTGTGTACTACGTTACCGATTGCGATGGAGATTTTCTGTTATACAACGAAACGTATCCAGAATTTAAAAATGAATTTAGAAAAGACAATTCGGAATTTACTGTTAAGCGCAGGGTCAAACCTGCACAGGGTAAACTGGTAGCATTTAATGGAAAATACTTTCATTCTAGCTCATTTCCAAACGATAAAGCTATTAGATTAGCCATCACATTTAATTTTCACATATACTAATCCTGTGTAAATACTGTCCTAACGAGGATAGTAAATGTTTCAAGACTTTGTAGGTATATTTGATAATACGTTATCTAGCGACGACTGCGATGAACTCATCAAATATTTTGAAAACTTAAAACGTCTGAATCTTGTGTATACACGGCAAGAACTAAATGACGGTGATCCACACTTTAAAAAAGATGAGACGGCGTTTTTGTTGCAACACGACACTATACAAAGCCATTATAGAAATCCAGCGTTTAGTAAATTTATTAACGAGTTTTGGGACAAATACAACTCGTACGTCTTGGAATACAGTATTTTAAATTCAACTGAACGATACGGATTTAATAATATTAGACTTCAAAAAACAGAACCTGGCGGCGGATATCACACCTGGCATTTTGAAGCTGCTGGAGCAGATGTTTCTAATAGACTTCTAGCATGGATTTTATATCTCAATGATGTTGAACACGGCGGGGAAACAGAATTCCTATACCAAAAAAGAAGAATATCAGCAAAACAGGGCCGCTTAGTTATTTGGCCTGCTGCATTTACTCATACACATAGAGGCAACCCTCCATTAAGCGGGGACAAATATATTTTAACTGGCTGGTTAGAATTCCTAGGAAAACAATAATGCGCGAACCAAAAAAGATTTTTAGTATACCGTTAAATCCAAAATTAACACAAGAACAATTTATTCAATTCTATAATTTTTGTCAGCAGTACAGAGACTGGATCTCTGACATTTATTTTACCAGCAGAATCGCTCCATTTAAACAAGATGCTATGGGAGATGTGTTTACCATAGAACAGGATAATATCAATACCATCGAAACAGCATTGAAAATTCAAGAATACCTAGGAATTCCAGTTAGCGCAACATTTAATAATATTCAAGTACCGCCAACACAACACAACCTTGATGTGTTTATTGCTAACTTTAAAAAGCTCTATGATGCAGGAGTTAGAACAGCAACTATTCCTCACACACACTGGGTAGCAACTGGTCAAATTCAAGCAGCGTTTCCAGAATTATATATTAAAAATACTATTCTTAGAGAAGTTCATAATGCACAAGAAGTTGTAAATTTAGCCAAGTATGGTTTTAATTATATAAACCTAGACCGCGATCTAATGAGAGACCGTGATACATTATTAAAAATTAAAAAAGCCAAAGAATACATTAAGGAAACCATGGGCAAAGACATTGCCATTAGCTTATTGGCTAATGAAGGTTGTTTAGGTGGCTGTCCTATGATGACTGAGCATTTTGAGTTTAACAACAATAGAACAAGCAAAACTCCTCAGTATTTTAATGATCCTATGAGTCGTGTTAGTTGTCCTAAGTGGGATGTCGATGATCCAGCTGTTCCGCTAAAAACAGCAAATTTTAGTCCGTGGTTTGCGGACTGGGAAGAATATATCAATGACTTAGGTATTGATGTGTTTAAAATGCACGGTCGCGAAGATGTTAATAGGCTGTTTGAAACTATGGAGCTCATTGCTAGATTTGATGCTGGCAAAGAACACACAGAAGATGACTTTAGTAAGTGGTGTGAGGAAACTGAACTTGCTGGTCGACCAATTGAAATGTGGCGAGAAAAGATTAAAACCTGTAAATTTGAATGTTGGGAATGCCAATATTGCGATAAGATCTATGATCGCAAAAGTGAATTAGATTTTTCTGAATTAATGAAACACACAGTTGACTCCATTCACAAATCTGGGATACCTACCGTTAAAAATAACATTCCGGGGCTAACATCGCCGAGAGTAAAAACTCTATTAAATCTATTAGCATCTAAGGTTGGAAGCTATATGGAAGTAGGTAGTTATCTAGGTGCAACGGCAGCAGCAGCACTACAAGGTAATAATCTAAATGCAGTTTTTGTCGATCATTGGAAAGAAAATATTCAACCGGCAACAGAAGGAAAAACTTTGCCAAAGACTAGTAGAGAAGAATTCTTAAAAAACATAGAGCCATATGTTAACAAGTCGAATATTGATGTGTTTGACGGCGACATGTTCGAATTTCCAACTATGCAGTTTGCTAATAGCATACAGATGTTTTTCTATGACGGTCCTCATGATTATGAAACAACTAAGCAGGCAATTATTAATTTCTATTCAACATTAGCCAATGAAGCAATTGTTGTTATAGACGATGCTAACTGGGAAGGTGTTGTTTCGGGAGCCTTAGAAGGGCTAGTTGAATCAGGAGCAAGCATTGCCTATCAAAAGTTAATGCTTAACGATCAAGAAGATGCTACCCAATGGTGGAACGGAGTTTATGTAATGGTGATTAAAAAATGAAAATCAACAAAGTAAAAAAATTAATTATATTTGGTGGCGGCACTAGCGGGTGGTTAGCAGCAGCATACTTAACAAAAAATCTAACATTCCCTTGCGAAGTTATTTTAATTGAAAGTAGTGATATTGGTCCTATTGGAGTTGGAGAAGGCACACAGCCTGCAACAGCACGTTTTATGTATGACTGCGGGTTTGAACCAAAACAATGGATGAAAGCATGTTCGGCAAGTTTTAAACTTGGTGTAGAATTCGACGGTTGGACAGATGAGAAATATTTTGTCGACAATGACTTTATTGAAAATACAATTATTGCGCCCGATCTTTATACTGTCGATTATTTTGTTGAAAAAGAAAAAAATAAATTCTACGACTGGTTGCCTTCCTATAGGATGGCAAAGGAAAATAAAAGTCCTAAGTTAGCCGGAATGGATACTAATTACGCCCAAACAGGAAATAGACAATTCGGCGCTGTACACTTTGCTGCATTTGATATTGTTAAAGTAATTAAAGAATTAATAATTAATAAGATTACCTATGTTGATACTAAAATTACAGAAGTAAAAACTAACGATGACGGTATATCAGAATTAATAGATCAAGACGGAAATTCATACTCTGCAGACTTGTATATCGACTGTAGTGGATTTCAATCTTTGTTGTTAGAAAAGAATCTAGGTGTAGATTTTATCTCTATTAATGATATACTTCCTACTGATAGAGCAGTAGTGCTACAGACTCAGCACACTAATCCGCAAAGTGATTGTTTTCCATATACAAAATCTACTGCAATGACAGCAGGTTGGAGATTTACTATTCCAATCTTTACTAGAACAGGAAACGGATATGTCTACAGCTCTAAGTATATCAGCGACGAGGAAGCTGAAAAAGAATTAAGAGAAGCTACAGGTGAATGGAACGCTAAGGCAAATTTCTTAAAGATGCGCTGTGGAATTCATAGTTCTATTGCTTATAAAAATGTCTGTGCTATTGGACTTGCAGCAGGATTTGTAGAACCGCTCGAAGCAACTGGTATTACTTTCACAACTAAGGCAGTTGAGATGGTCTGTCAAGGGTTGAACATTACTCACGGAGTGTGGAACGCACCATTAAAAAATAATATAAATCAGCTTTATGATGCTAGCTTCTGGGAAATAGTTGCGTTTGTCTGGGCTCATTATTACTATAGTACTAAAAAAGACACACAGTTCTGGCAGGATGTTCACAAATATTCTCCCGATCAGCTTCCAAAAAAAGTATCTGACATAGTTGGAAAATTTGTGCCAAGTCCTAACAGAGAATTTTATGTTAATCCAACTTCTAGTTTTCATGTAGGCCATTGGTTCAGCGTATTACATGCAGGCGGGGTTTACAAAGATCATAAAAAAATGTTATATGGCGAGGTTGAGAAATATGCAGAATATTTTATTCAAAATCAATCACATCGTGTTGATCTTGTAAGCGATATGTTTCCTAATCATTACGACTTCTTAAAAGATTGGTATAGTTCTGAATGACAGTTAGAACAACATTATTTAGAGCAGACCTGTTTCACAATAAAAATGTAGGAACAGAAGATCAACGCAGGCAATTAATTGATCAAATAAAAAATAAACAACAACTGTATCCACAAGGATCATTAAATTCTAATCCCGGCTGCTGGCGTTGGAACGAACCTTGTACTGATATAAATTGGCTGTTTGCAGAAATTAATACGATGTTATTGTCTGCTATTAATCTGTATGCAGAAGAAGATAAGGTATTCAGCGGTTTTAAAAACTGCCAAGATATAGAAATATCTTACTGGGCAAATGTAAATCAACCAGGCAGCAGAAATGTGTTTCATGCACATAAAGAAGATCATTTTGCTGTCTGTTATTATCTGCAGGCTTCCGGTACAGGAGATCTAAGACTAGTAAACCACATCAATATTCTAGGCGACTGTAATAATACTGCTCCGTTTACACGAGATGTATCAATTTCTCCTCAAGACGGCGATTTGTTTTTATGGCCTGCTTGGGTCCCACATGAAGTTGAAACAAATTTTTCAGATAAAGAGCGAATTAACTTGGTGTTCAATATAAAATTAAAATGAGAAAAATACAGTTCTTTTCTACAGTAGACGGCATAGTTGACCTGTTTCCTATAATCCCAGCTAGAGATTACAGACCCAGATGGATAGCTGATGCTAAAAATCATTACAAGGCAACATTTAATGGCGGTGAAGAAAAAATAACACACATATACAGATGTCCTGGAATTTTTGATATTATGAGTGCAGGATATATTGTTCCCTTGCCTTGGGACATTGCTATAGAAACAGATCAGGTAGATTCGAAAAATTTTAAATGGACAATACCTAGTGGCGTATTGGAGGATCAGCTTGGTAATGAGTTAATTAAAGGCCACCTAGGCCCTAACGTTCAGTTTTTACCTAAACGTCCTTATAGCCTAGACACAATTATTAAATTTAATACTCCGTGGTATGTAATTGCACCTAAGGACATTAAGTTTATAGTAATACCTCTTCCATATTCAGAACATTGGCAATTTGAAAGTGTTCACGGAATACTAGATCCAGGTTATAGTGCAGAAGTAAATGTACAAGTTAGATGGAATCAAAGGAACGGCAAACACATAATTAAAGCAGGAACACCTATGTGTCAACTCATTCCTTTGGCTAACGAAGACTTTGAATTAGAAGTAAGAACTGCTACTGACCACGACAAAAAATGGATTCAAAAGCGAGACTACTTCTTCAATCTTGGATTCTTGTTCAAGAGAAACATTATGAAGAAGATGTATCACAAGTTTTGGAATAGTTAATCTTTGTAGACGTTATCTTTTAAATACTGATACAGTGTCGGTTCAGATTCAGCAAGCCTACTCCAGTAGGCTTTTTTCTTTTCTAGTATTTCAAAATCCTTAGCCATAGCCAGTTTGTGTGATATTTGATCTCTAATTTCTTCTTTGCGTTGAGCAATTTTATCAAAATGGAAGTAATTCATGCCTGTGGCAATCATGGTAATACCAGCGTGTATAGGAGCACGATTTGTAAACATTTTGTCTTGCTTTAACACTGAAAAACCTTGAAACGCTGTTGGTTCAACCTTTATCATGTCTGGGCTATATACTCTAGAACCATTGGCCTTCCAGTAGTCTGTATCATTACGAATACTCAGTGCATAGTGTAGTGCTACAAACTCTGTAAAGTTTCTAAAAATATTTAAGCAAGATGAATTGTAAACATCGATATCCCATTGAGAAACAGCTGGTCTCAACATACACTTTACTAAGTTGAATAAAAATTCATGAACACTAAACAATCCATTGCTTTCTAGAGGTTCAATAAAACCTGCACTAAGACCAATAGCTACTACGTTTTTGACCCAGGTACGTTCATGAATGCCGACACGCATAGGTACATCTTTAAATTCTAGAGCATCAACTTCTTCTCTAGTCTTAGGGCAAACAACCTTGTCGCTCATTAGATATTGTTTGAATTCTTCTTTAGCCGCTTCTGGTGTTGTATATTTGTCGCTATAAACATAACCAGTTCCTATACGGCTCCATAAAGGAATATTCCATACCCAACCATGACCTATTGCTGTACAATTAGTAAATGGTTCTAATTCTTTTTCTTTATCCTTATATGGAACACGAGTTGCCCATGCACGATTGTTAGGCAACATATCGGCATAAGAAGTAAATGGTTCTTTTAAAGCACCACTCAACAGCATACTCTTAAATCCGGTGCAGTCTATAAACAAGTCAGCAGTAATTTTAGAGTCATCATCTAGCAATAGATATTCAATTCCACAATCACCTGTTTGAACATGTTTTACTTCTTTTTGAACATGTTTTACACCGCGAGGAACCGCGTATCTTTCTCGCAGCCAAGCACCAAACTTTGTAGCATCGAAGTGATAAGCTGCATTAAATTTAGGATCAAAATCATTAAACCGGTTGTCTTCATTAAGACTAAACTTGTTGTTTTCAATCAATGGCATGTTTGAATAATAACAACGTGCAAAATCCTCTACAGGAGTTTCCGGGTAAAGAGCCTTCTTGTAATACCAATCTTGGATACCGTCCCTTGTATCCTGCAGAACAGGTTTACCAAATGGATAGTGAAAGCTGCCAGCGTCTTTTTCGTAGAAGTCTGTGAACTTAATGCTCATTTTATAACTAGCATCTGTGAAAGACATAAAATCTTTTTCATCGATGTCTAAATAATGGACATAGGTTTTGATGTGTGCTAATGTGCTCTCACCTACGCCTACAATAGGAATATTTGGACTTTCGATAACTGTGATGGTTTTTTCTGGAAAAGTCTTAATAAGCATAGCGGCGGTCATCCATCCTGCTGATCCTCCGCCTACTATAACAATGTTGTTTAAAGGTTTAATCATAACATTAGTTATCATATTATCTGTAGATTACATATCTTTATGAGAGTAGACAGATTTATAACAACAACTTACGCTGGGCATGTTGACATTGATCCTAGCATTATAAAAGAATATAAAGAATGGATTTCCTTTGAAAAGGAACTGGATCCCGATGGCGCTAGCGAATCAACTACTCAAAATGGTTGGCAGTATGTGTTTGGACAGCATAACGTTGAACCAGCATGGTATAAGAAACTAAATTCAGTACTCAACGAAATAAAAGAAGAAATTGGTTGCATACGAATACGAACTATTTGGTCTGTTGAATATGATCAAGGAGGATATCAAGACCCACATATTCATAATGCAGGGTTAGCTAACATAATGTCTTTTATTTTAAATTTAGATGGCGAAGGTGAAGTTATACTACAAGATCCTAGACATATTGCAGTTGCACAAGGACAGGGGTTTGCTGATATTATAAAACTTACGCCAGGTGATTGGTTAGCATTTCCTGGGTATATTGTACACAGCTCTAGACCAGCAAAGATGTCGAGATCAATTTTAGTAATGGACATGTATGTTTAAATTAGACTGTAGATTTTTTAATCCTGTTGCGATTGCAAAGGTTAAACTAGACAATGAAATTTTTGATAAGATTGATAGATTAAGTAATGATCTATTAAATGGTCCTCCTAGTGATTATGACAAAAGCGATCTAACACTTCGGGGAGGAATTCAGAGACGAGTATATCCTGGCGCTGATGTTAGCTGGTTAAAAGAATTTATAGAAAACGTTGCTAGGGAATATCAAAAAAATATTTGCGATCAAGCAGAAAATTGGGAAGCAATGAATTTGATTCCAAGACTGCAAAATTGTTGGACAATTACGCAACCTGAGCATAGTTATCAAGTAACTCACACGCACCCCTTTGGAAACATTTCGGGAAACTTATATTTAGAAGTTCCGGAGTTAGCTGATAATCTAACAGACGGATGTATTAGTTTTTTGTTTGATCATACTCAAGACCTAAGACAGCTTAGATTAAGAGATACACTACATTATAAACCAGAACAAGGAACTATGCTAGTATTTCCTAGCTGGCTACCACATCAAGTATATCCGTGGACTGGTCATGGAAGAAGGCGTGTTCTAGCATGGGATTGTCAACTTTTACCCCAATAGGTTTTTTCTGATTCTTTAGCACCTATGTTAGGTCGTCGATCATATTTCCAATCCGCATTTGGACCTTTTGCGCTTACCCAGTGCAAGAATACCTGAGTACAGCTATCTCCATTAAACGGCTCTCTCCAATGAGTATATTCTAAGCCCTGGTATAAAACAGCATTACCTGGAGTTAATGTTATAGGACCGCTGTCAAAGTGTAATGCCCACGGATCTCCACTTATGCAAAGACTCATAGAAATTTCGCAGGCTGCTCTGTCAACGTGAGGACGTAATTCTGCACCTTTAAAATATATTCTACAATAACTGTATGTTGGAAAGATTTCTCGCCCAATTAATTTTGATACTATAGGTGTTAGAATCAATAATAGATCTTCTGTTTCGGGAAGAGCATATGCACTAAATGAGTCTTTAACTAACCCATCTCCAAAACTTTGATTAGGATACTGTTTTTGAATATTTTTATAATGTATATCAATTGAATGTGATAGATACACGCATTCTTCTGCAGAAATGATATTTTCTATAATTTGCATACTTGATATTTATGAAGTTAAATATTTCCATGATTGAAATTTTAAATCTTTGGCAAACTCCGATTATTAAAGCTAATAAAATTTTTGACAACCATGGTCAATTACTCGATATAGCTATGAGATCTACCGGTACAGAAGATGCTAGTGGAAAATTCTTACCGGGAAAATCTTTTATAGATAACCCAGAATTGCTTGGCTTTAATAATTGGATATTAGATATTGCTAATAATGCAGTTAATGAATTAAACAAAGAATTTTGGGAAGATAATCACACTGCAAGGTTTAAAGATATGTGGAGTTGGAGCAGTTGTGAATACTCAAACCCGTATCATAGTCATCCAAATACTAGTTGGGCAGGTGTGTATTGTTTAGAACAAGGATCCAACGATGTCAACCAACATAACGGATCCACTATTTTTTATAACCCGGCGGTGTGGGGAACATATCTCGATGCAGGGTTAGCATTTTTAGACAGGCGTGCATATTATATCGACAATCTAAAGAAGGGAGATTTAATTTTATTTCCTGGGTATCTAAAACATTCGGCTAGATATACAGGACTTACTCCACGAACAGTTATTGCATTTAATCTAATTTTTGATTAGCACGTTGTGATTCGTACCAGTCATTAGAAATTCTGTCCAACTGTCTGCGTATTTCTAAAATTCTATTCTTGCTATCATCGCCTGTAACTGCATTTTTGTTTGATAAAATATTAGAATGTTGAGTATCGACTGAACGTATTTCTGTTACCAGAGCTGTTAATAAAGTATCTAATTTCTTTTTAACTGTCTCATCTGAAACAGAATCCATTATTTCTTTATATCTGTTATATTCTTCTTGAAATCTTTGAGATTTAACTAGTGATAGCATTTTCTAACTCCATAATCGTTTCAATCTTTGTTCTTATAGTTTGATTATTTAATGTTGTTTTTAATCCGGCGTGCAATTGTTTAGGGAGGTATTCTAAATCACTCCAACATATTGTAGGAATAAAGGTTGTTATAAATTCTTTGTCAACAACACATACATATGTGCCGTATTCGAATCCTTTATCTTCACTAAGGTACAGCTCTATAGGAAGTATTCTTCCTTGGGAGTATTGTTCCAATAACGTATGAGCGTCTTCTAGTAAAGGACCTTTCCTAGGAAAGGTAGGAACGGTCCAACGAGAGTCCTCTAAAATTAGTAGGACTCTGCCTGTGGTTTTTGCTAGGAATAATAAGCCGGCACGTTGTTGCATGCCTTTACTTATCGTTAGGCGAGCTTGAAGTTCCAATCTCCTGGCGCATACTCACCTTCAAATGCTTTCAGCCACTGTTCACCATCCCACTTGTACTTGATACCAGTGCGAATATTTTGGAGATAAGTCGGAGATGCATCTTCTAAATGATCAGCAGGATTCCAAATTGTTAACCAATGAGTTCCATCCCATTCAATAATAGAATTGGCTTTTATTATTGGATCAGTACCGTCTTGATTGTCCCATGAACTATCTGCATTGCTTTCTTCTCTCCATGCTTGCGGACCTCTATATGGAGTTCTTGTACTAGCATCGTCGTAGTCTGCAGGACTGCTTGGATATTCGATAAATCCACCTCTGTTAGCACTGTTGTTAACGTCATCTAACATTAAGAATCTAAGCCCAACAGGGATATTGCTATGTTGGCCATACACTTCTAAAGGATTATATTTGTAGGGATCAATAATAGCATCTACTGTGCCTCTGGTTTCTGTAGATCCTGTAATATCTGTGTTTGCGGGATAAGAGTCTGCATCTAAGGTAACAGTTAGTACACTAGGATCCATTGGATTGATAATAAATGTTCCAATAATTTCTGACCCGTCCGGCTTTTTAAACCATACATCGCTGCCTGGAACATATCCGCCTTGTACTTCTAAGATTGCATTCC
>JACCDO010152883.1_pt1 | contig 12596 bp, 11 predicted proteins | sample 7446101 | NCBI WGS metagenome assembly JACCDO01 (sample SAMN15323440, study PRJNA562643) | freshwater metagenome | isolation source: river surface water | place: USA:Blue River Watershed | collected 2017-08-16
GACCTGGGATCGCAGACCGTAACCCAAGAGGTGACCTTCATCAAGTAAGGTTTTCGCTAAAAAAAGAAAGCCCGAGGCGCAGGCCTCGGGCTTTTTTATTCGGGTACGTGAGTCGGTACCGATTCGCTTAAACTCCTTAAGCGCCGTGCCTGTATAACGTGTCGTTCTTGATGAATCGTGATTATCTCGAACGCATCGCATAGCGAATAGGTAACTATTCTGCTTGCCGGAGAGCAAATAAGCTGTTCACCTTCCTTAGTCGTGACGCTGCGAATCCAGCCCTTAAGTTCGCGTTGCGACTCACTAAATGCGTCCATGAAACTCAAGTCTGTGTTCGGAGTACCTGGTTCCCATATCGGAAAGGTCTTAGACTTTTTCGTGTTTTTCGGACTAAGGGCCTTTTTCAATAAGTAGGTCATGAGGCTGGCATACCCAGGAACCCATCGAGTAAACGGTGTGGGATAGGTTCCACACTTTACCTGCAGGATGGTTTCTCGGTATGACCGCGTTGTCTTGTCTAAATGCGACACAATCTGCTCAAAATTCCACCCATTTGGTTCGTGTTTTAAACACCATAATTCCGATCCAAGTTGGTCGGCAAGCTCACATATCTCAACGTGTACTGCGTCAAGGCGTTGAATAAGATTCTCTTTATTCACTGCATGAAATTTAGCTAAAAGCCTTCCAGCCCTGGGCAGTCAACGAAACGTGTTCGCCGGCTAGGTTCACTAGGTATGCTCCCGACGACTCCGTCATGTGGCCGATTGGGGTAATGTTCGGGTTCCCCTTGATTTTGTCGTAGTCCTCTAGGGATACGGTAAAGACGAGTTCGTAGTCCTCTCCGCCGTTCAGCACGGCCGTCACGGGGTGGATTCCAAACTCTTCGCAGGCCCGAAGCACCACCGGGTCAATCGGCAGCTTGTCTTCAAACACCACGCAACCCAGGCCGCTGGCCTTGGTCAGGTGCAGGAGCTCGCTCGAGAGGCCGTCGCTCACGTCCATCATGCTGGTTGGTTTCACGCCCAACTCGGCGAGGAGTTCGACGATGTCCTTGCGCGCCTCGGGCTTGAGCTGGCGCTCAATCGGGTACTGGTAGTCGCTGAGGTCGGGCTGCAGGTTGGGGTTGGCCAAGTAGGTTGCCTTCTCGCGTTCGAGCACTTGAAGCCCGATGTAGGCTCCGCCCAAATCGCCCGACACCACAATAAGGTCGGTCGCTTGGGCTCCGCCCCGACCCACTGCAGCGCCGCGCTCCACCTGGCCAATCACGGTCAGGGCAAGGCTAAGTCCGCTCGGATTCGACGTCGTGTCTCCGCCCACCAAATCGACGCCGTACTGCGCGCAGGCCCGGCGAATACCGGCATAAATCTCGTCGAGCGCCTCCACGGGGTAGCGGCTGCTCACGGCCATGGCCACGGTCAACTGCGTGGGCGAGCCGCCCATCGCATAAATGTCGCTGAAGTTGACGACCGCCGCCTTGTAGCCAAGGTGCTGCAACGGAACATAGGCCAAGTCAAAATGCACCCCCTCCACGAGCAGGTCGGTGCTCACCAACAGATCCTGGTCCGCGTTGGGCCGCAGCACGGCCGCGTCGTCACCCACGCCCACCAGGGTCGACGGCTGAACCGGCACTAGGTCGGCGGTAAGTCGCTCAATTAAACCAAATTCACCCAATTCAGACAGGGGGGTGCGTTGCGGATTCGGGTCTTCAATCATGGCACAAATTTCGGGCATACCTTTGCCGGATAAATACCCCCTTTATGAATCCTAAGTATCAAGCTGAAATTTCAGCATTCATGGATTGGGCAAAAGCCCGTAACGGCGCTGAGCCTGAGTTTATTCAAGCGGTGCACGAGGTGGCGGAATCGGTGATTCCGTTTATCGAAGAAAACCCGAAGTACAAAAAGGCGCGCATTCTTGAGCGCATCACCGAGCCTGAGCGCACGATCATGTTCCGCGTAGCGTGGACCGACGACGCTGGCAACGTGCAGGTTAACCGCGGCTACCGCGTGGAGTTCAATAGCGCCATCGGCCCCTACAAGGGCGGCCTGCGCTTTCACCCGACGGTCAACCTGTCGGTGCTGAAGTTCCTCGGCTTTGAGCAAATCTTCAAAAACTCGCTCACCACGTTGCCCATGGGCGGCGGTAAGGGCGGTTCAGACTTTGATCCCAAGGGCAAGTCCGACAACGAAGTAATGCGCTTCTGCCAGGCCTTTATGACGGAGCTTTCGCGCCACATTGGCGCCGATACCGACGTTCCTGCCGGCGACATCGGCGTGGGCGGTCGCGAGATTGGCTACATGTTTGGCCAGTACAAGCGCATCCGCAACGAGTTCACCGGCGTATTGACCGGCAAGGGCCTCAACTGGGGCGGTTCGCTGATCCGCCCTGAAGCAACCGGCTACGGCACGGTGTACTTCGCTCAAGAGATGCTCGCCACCAAAGGCGACGGCTTTAAGGGCAAAAAGGTCGTGATCTCCGGTTCAGGTAACGTAGCCCAGTTCGCTGCCGAGAAGGCAACGCAGCTCGGCGCTACCGTGCTCACCCTGTCGGATTCGTCGGGCTACATTTTGGACAACGACGGCATCAACGCCGAGAAGTTGGCCCACGTGATGCACATTAAAAACGTAGAGCGCGGACGCATCAGCGACTACCTCAAGAAGTACCCGTCGGCTACGTTTGTTGCGGGCAAGACTCCTTGGGGCGTAGCCTGCGACATCGCTATGCCGTGTGCGACCCAAAACGAGCTGAACGGCGACGACGCCAAGGCCCTGATCGCCAACGGCGTGAAGTGTGTGGCCGAAGGCGCCAACATGCCTTCTACCCCTGAAGCGATTGAGGCGTTTGCTGCCGCTCGCATCCTCTTCAGCCCAGGTAAGGCCTCGAACGCCGGTGGGGTTTCGACCTCAGGCCTTGAGATGAGCCAAAACTCCCTGCGCCTTTCGTGGAGCAGCGAAGAAGTGGACCAGCGCCTGCACGGCATCATGAAGAGCATCCATGCTTCGTGTGTGAAGTACGGTGCGCGCGAAGACGGTACGATTGACTACGTCAAGGGTGCCAACCTCGCAGGCTTCGTGAAAGTGGCCGACGCCATGCTCGACCAGGGCGTGATGTAAGCCTTGCTTCACCGCAACGAAAAAACCCCGGGCTCGCGCCCGGGGTTTCTTTTTTAGGTCTGCCTTAACCTAGAACCTAAAAGAGACGCACGGTGGCGTAGACCGAGGCGTTGTAGAAATTGGGCTGTGCGTCCGACTGGATGTTGGTGGGAAGCACCGCCTCGTTGAAGGGCTTGTTGAAGTTTTGGCGAACCCCAACGGTAAACTGGCGGTAGCCCAACTCCGCCTGAAGGCCATAGGACAGCAGCGAACCGTAGAATTGTCCGCTGGTGTTTTCAGTGACTCGGCCCATACCCTCAGCACGGTACACCACTTGGCGAGTGCCTCCGAGTCGAATGCCCGCAAAACCGCCCGCCGACACGTTCAGCCCTTTACCCCGGCGCGAAGGATTGATGACAAACGAAACGGGCACTTCGAAGTAGGTCATGGAAAGATTAGATCGGCGTAGATCCACATTGGAGGGCAAGAGTGCGTACCCGCCGCCGGAAGGAGCATCCAGCTGCAAAATGTTCTGACCAAAATCGTAGGTATAGCTCGTAAAGCCCCACCCGCTGCGCAACCACAACGGCGTCTTGCTGAGGCGCCACTGGTTCGTGAAGTAGAGTCCGAACGTGGCCGACTGCGCGCCAGCAGGATGCCATAAGCCCGAGTAGGCGTCGGCGGCCATTAGGTCGGTGGTTGGCGTCGTCAGCAGCGAATTCGTGCCCACAAGCATGACAAGTCCATTGATTTTCTTTTTGAACCGCTTCTTTTTAGGCTCCGACGGCTTGATGTTCAAAGTGAGGTCGTCACCCAAGTTGATTTCCAAATTCTCAATCGACTCCTCAAGGTTGTCTGCCCAAGCTTCGGCCATTTCTTCGATGGCTTCAAGGCGGGCTTCGAGGCGGTCTGAAAGCTCCTTTCGGCGGCGTTCAGCGTCTTCCTTGGAGATGTCTTTGTCGCGAATTTGCTTTTCGAGCGCAGCCATGTCCTTCGTGTATTCACTAATGGCAGCGGCGATTTCAGCGCTCATGCGGGCGGCACGGGACTGGGTGCTGTCGGCCGCTGGGGCCTTGCTGCTGTCAGACCCCGCACGGGCTTCGGCTGGCGGCGTCGGCATGGCTGGCGGGGCGTCCTGGGCGCGGAGCTGCGGCGCAGCCGCAGCAAATACGGCACTTAGTGCGAGTGCTTTGATTGAAAAGTGGACCATGATTCAGTGAGGTTTTCTGCCAGCTCTTTGGTTTGATTTAGGCGCTGAAGCACGGCGGCTGGCACGTGCACTTCAACGTGTACTTGGGGCGAGGCCTCTGATTCTCGGATGCTGCGGACCGTAGACCACACATCCTGAAGGTTGCTGGCCAACTGGGCGTAGCGTCGGCGCGGGGTCTCGGAAATGGCCGCGTAGGCTGCGGCTTCGGCCGGGCGCTCGCGAACGGGAATTAGCGGCACGCGCTCGTCAAAATCCACAGGACTCATGCGCTCAAGGAACGCCAGTTCTGCGCGAACGCTTCCGAATTTATTGGGCATCGCCTTCGCCGGGGACAGCGCCGCCGGATTTGCCCCCGCACGGCGCTCGGGAGCCGTACCGACCGAGCTACGGCGAGGGCTTGGCGCTGTCGGTGCCGATTGAGGCGAGCTGGCTTCTTGGCGGGGAGTAGCTTCTTGGCGGGAGATGGCTTCGTGGGCCAGCGAAGTGGCCGCTACCGACAGATTGGGGGTTGTTTCGCTCGGGCGGGCCCACCACAATCCTGCGGCGGCCAGGGCTAGCGACGCGACGGCCGTATTGCGGTACCAAAGCACTCGGCGCTTTGGTTTGGCATGCCCGTTTGCTGCTGCGCTGGGCAAGCCCGCGGCCACGCGGGCCCAGGAATCGGGCCGCGGCTCCGCCCGGCCCTCACCGAGGGCATCGCGAAACAGCTTATCGAGGTCCTTCTGGCTCATTGCACATTGAAGTTAGTGAGGCGGCGCTGCAGCCACTGCCGGGCTCGGCTCAATTGGGACTTGCTCGTGGCCTCGCTGATGCCGAGCTGCTCGGCGATCTCGGCATGGCTGTAGCCCTCGATCGCATAAAGATTGAACACACTGCGGTAGCCGTCGGGCAGCTGACGCAAGACACTCATAAGCGCTTCGCGGTCGTGCAGCGCGTCAGTTGACGCCGCTCCCGCCTCGGGCACGTCGGCCTCGTCGAGCCGCTCGGTCTTGCGCTTGCGCAGCTCCATGAGGCACTCGTTCACGGCGGTCCGGCGCAGCCAGGCCGGCAGGGCCTTGGGCTCGCGAATCGTCGGGAGTTGCTGGAACATGGTCGTCATCGTGCGAATCATTGCGTCTTCGGCGTCCGCTTCGTCGTCGAAGTAGCGTTTGCAGGTATGCAGCACACGGGGCGCCAGCGCCTCATACAGAGCGCGCTGCGCATCCAATTGGCCAAGCAGCGAGCCGTGAATGTGTACGTACCAAGCTTCCACTAGATCGGGGCGGAATCCACAAAAAAGATGCGGCTCCTAACACAAAGGTTGCATTGCCCCCCTAAAATTGTACGACCTTTACTTCACTGCGCACTTAAATAGCCAAGAATTCCGCCTAGATGCCCAAAAAAGGACCCAAGATTAACAAAGCCCACCGCTCGATGGACGCGGTTTCGCTGGCCAACCGACTCCTTCGCTTTTTTCAGAAGCGCCCCGGGCGCAAGTTCACCGCCGCCGACCTCGCCTTTGAAACGGGAATGAACGAGCGGACCGGCAAGACGCTCGTGGCCAGTGCGCTCGAAATTTTGACCCGCACCAACCAAATTCAAGCCGACGGCGACGGGTTCCGCCTCAAAATGGAGCTGGCCTACGCGACCGGAACGATTGAATTCACCTCGAGCGGCGCGGCCTATGTGGTGCGCGGACCGGGACTCGACGACGTGTACGTGCGCCAGGGCAGCGCGGGCTGCTCCTTCGGTGGCGACCAGGTCAAGGTGCTGGTCTACCCCCAAAAAGCAGGCAAAAAATTCGAGGGCGAAGTCGTTGACGTGGTGCGCCGCGCCCGCAGCCGTTACGTGGGCGAAGTGCAGCCCCACGCCCAAGGCGCCTTCATTCTCACCGACGGCCGCAAGGTGGGCCGGGACTTTTTTGTGCCCAAATCCCAGCTTGGCGGTGCCGAGGCCGGCCAAATGGTGGTGCTCGAGCTCGTGGAGTGGACCGATGCCGAAGGTGCCCCGGTGGGCAAGGTGGTCGAAATCCTCGGGGAGCGCGGCGAGCACGAAACCGAGATTCACGCCATAATGGAGGAATTTGGGCTGCCTTGGAACTTCCCCGCCGAGGTGGAGGCCGAAGCGGCGCGGATTCCGTTGGTGCTGGACCCGCTCGAGATCGCCAAGCGCCGTGACATGCGCACTACGCTGACCTTCACGATCGACCCGGTCGACGCCAAGGACTTTGACGACGCGCTCAGCATCCGTCCGCTCGAAAACGGACTGTGGGAAGTGGGCGTGCACATCGCCGACGTGACCTACTACGTGCGGCCCGGTAGCCTGCTCGAGCAGGAGGCCGTGGAACGCGCAACCTCGGTCTACCTCGTGGACCGCGTGGTGCCGATGCTGCCCGAAATCCTGTCGAACCAGGTTTGTTCGCTGCGCCCGCGCGAAGACAAGTTCACGTTCTCGGCGATTTTTGCGATGGACGAGTCAGGAACCGTGCACGACCGCTGGTTTGGGCGCACCGTGATCCACTCCGACCGCCGATTTGCCTACGAAGAGGCCCAGGCGGTGCTCGAGGGCGACGACGACCCGATCGCAACCGAATTGCGGCTGATGGACCGCATGGCCAAGGCCCTGCGCGCCCAGCGAATGAAGGACGGCGCCATCGCCTTTGACCGGGCCGAGGTGAAGTTCCGCCTCGACGCCAACAACCAGCCCATCGGCGCCTACGTGAAAGAGGCCAAGGATTCCAACAAGCTGATCGAGGAGTTCATGCTCTTGGCCAACCGCGAGGTGGCGGCCTTTGCCGGCGGAAAGAAGCCCAATGCGCGCACCAAGCAGGCTCCGCGCACCATGGTCTACCGCATCCACGACCAGCCCGACCCCGAAAAACTAATCTCCCTGAGCCAGTTTGTGCGCCCGCTGGGCTACCAAATGCAGGTCGACAGCCCCAGCAACGTGCGGCGATCGATCAACGACCTGCTGCGCCAAGTCAAGGGCACGCCCGAGGCCAACATGCTTGAAACGCTTACGGTGCGTACCATGGCCAAGGCGGTGTACAGCACCCAAAACGTGGGGCACTACGGCCTCGCATTCGACGACTACACCCACTTTACGTCGCCGATTCGCCGCTACCCCGACATGATGGTGCACCGCCTGCTTCAGGACACGCTCGACGGCAAGCCCTCGCCCAAGGCCGACCCGCTCGAGGAGCTCTGCCAGCACAGTTCGCAGCGCGAGCAAAACGCCGCAGACGCCGAGCGCTCGTCGATCAAGTACATGCAGGCCGTGTACATGGAGCAGTTCCTGGGCGAGCAGTTCGACGGCATCATTTCGGGCGTCACCGACTGGGGCGTGTTTGTTGAGGTGCCCGAAACCGCCTGCGAGGGCCTGGTGCGCCTCAGGGAGTTCCGCGACGACTACTACAGCGTCGATTCCGAGCGCCACTGCCTGGTAGGCGAGCGCTGGGGCAAGGAGTACCGGCTCGGCGATCCGCTGCGCATCGTGGTCAAGGAGGTCGACGTGGTCCGCAAGACCATCGATTTTGGCGTGGCTAGCTCGCGCGGGGGGTCGGGGTCCGCTTCGGGCGGAGCGTCCAGCCGACCCTCTGGCCGTTCTGCGGCACCGACCCGCGGACAGTTCGACGAAACCCGCCCCACCGAGGCCGGAAGCCGCTGGGGGTCTCCGCGCCGCGCCGGCGGTTCCGCGAGTGGTTTTGGTGCGTCCAAGTCGGGCGGACCGGGCAAGGCCAGCGGAAAAGGCGGCAGCAAAGGCGGAGGCAAAGGCCACCGCAAGGGCCCCAACACGACGTCGGCAAAGAAAAAGCGGCGGTAAACTAGGTACCAGTAACTAGTTACTTGGTGCACTTGCACCTCCGCAAGCGTCTTCGTATTTTCAAAACATGAATTCCGTACCAGCAACGCCCCACACATTGGACGAACGGCACGCCGTGCTCCAGGCCCTCGAGGCCGGTGAACTGACGGAATTAATTTCGTTGGGTACAGTTGACGAGGCGATGACGTTCCTCAAAAAGCGCTACCTCATCGAATGACGGATCGATCCATCAGGTTCCGCGGCGCTGCCTTATCGGACCTTGATGGAATTGCACAATACACGTTTCAAACATTTGGAGCGCTCGCCATGAGGGTTTACCTCAATGAGCTTGAACGCTGCTTCACGGCCATTTCAAGGCATCCCGAACTTGGAGTTCGTTTTATCAAAAATGTACGACGCTTCGCAGTTGGCCAGCATTGGATCTATTATTCGAGCTCGACTTCTTCCGTTCGAATCATTCGAATCCTGCCTCAAAAAGCGCTTCAAGTACTCCGTGAACCCTTAGTTATATACGGACCCCTCACGAAGGAGCATTCCGAATTAAAACCTGAAGTTACTAGCAGCGAGTTACTGGTCACTCGAGTACCGCACGAGCCACCGCTACATCCCGAGCTATCTGTTCCTGAAGCGCTTGCGGCGTTTCAAACGTTTGTTCCGCACGAATGAATTCAACGAACCGAACTTCGACCGGGCGCCCGTAGCCCTGGGCTTCGACGTCGAGCAAGTGCACCTCGAGCACGGGTTCTGCGCCGGCCCCAAAGCTGGGGCGCACGCCGTAGTTCGCCACGCCGGCGAGCCCGCGGGGCCCTTCGGCATCACAGAAATCGAGCTCCACGGCATATACGCCAAACGAAGGCATGGCCTTGTCGGGGTGAATTCCGCCCACATTGGCGGTGCGGTAGCCCAGGTTGCGGCCAATTCCGCGCCCCGCAACGACTTCGCCGCGCACAAAATGGGGTCGGCCCAAACTGGCTGCAGCGTCGCGCACCCGGCCTTCCGCAACCGCAGCGCGGATTTTTGTCGACGACAGCGCCACGTCGCCCAAGGTCACGGCGTTTACCTGCTCCAGCACAAAATCAAAAACCTGCGAAAACTCCTGAAGCTGGGCAAAATCCCCTTCGCGGTTGCGGCCAAACCGGTGGTCGTAGCCGACGATTAAGTGCTTCATGCCCAAATGGCCCACCAAGTCGCGGCGAACAAACTCCAGCGACGAGGTCTGCGCAAACTCCGAGGTAAACGGATGCTCCACCAGCGCGTCCAATCCGGCTGCGGCCAAGAGCTCGGCCCGTTCCGCGGGGAGCGTCAGCCGAGAAAGCACAAACTCCGGGTGAATCAGCTTGCGCGGGTGGGGCTCCAAAGTGAGCAAGACGGCAGTTCCGCCCAATTCCCGCGCGACCGAAACGGCGCGCTCCACCAAAGCCTGATGCCCCCGATGAACCCCGTCGAAGGTGCCCAACGTGACCACGGTGGGTCCGTGGGGAACAAAGTCCGAAAGGTGGTGGTAAATCTGCACAGGAACGAGGTCGAGGGCAAAGATATTTACGAACTTCGCGCTATGATGCTGCACGCTTTTAGCCAGGCCGCCGACGCCTTTCGACGCCACCCCTATCCCTTCGCGGCGACCGGAGTTATCGCGTTGGCCCTGAACATGCTGGGCTTAATCCATCCCATGCTGGCAATGGCCTCCAGCTTGTTTCTGCTTCCGATGCTGTACGTCGGGCTCGGAACCTTAGCCGAAGCAGAACCCGGACTTCGCTTTACCCAGGCCCTAAGGCTGGCGCTGTCGGCGTGGCCGCGCATGCTCGCGCTTGGCAGCACCATGATTTTGCTCGTGCTCGGACTTTCAATGGTCCTCGGCATTGCACTTTCGTCGTTGTACGGCGATGAATTACTGGACCTTATGGAGCAGTACCGCCAAAATCCCGAGGGCCTGATGGCGGCAATGGCTAAAGAGGTGAATTGGGCCCAGTCTGCTTTTGGGCTTGCGGCGCTCGCACTCTTCACGCTGGCCTTGACGGCCCTTTTTTGGCTCGCACCTTTGGCGCTGATTTACCGCAACCTTGGCGTGGTTGCTTCGCTTTCGTGGTCGGTGAAAATGGGGGCATCCAACTTCGGAACTATGATACCTTCTGTGCTACTATGGACGGTGCTTTCGCTCGCGAGCGGAGCCCTAATCGGGCTAAATATTCTCGTTTGGCCGCTTACTGCGCTTTTTCACTTTTATTGCTACCGGGAGCTAAGTAAGCAAGGCATCTAGGTCGTACCTTTGCACCCGAATTCAGAATTACTCCATTCCGCACAACCATGGCGAACGCAAAAGGTAAAATTGCCCAGGTCATCGGCCCGGTAGTTGACGTCTACTTCGAAGACGCACAGGCCCTTCCTAAAATCTACGACGCGTTGATGGTAACGCGTCCCAACGGACAGCAAGTTATCCTCGAAACCCAGCAGCACATCGGTGAAGACACCGTGCGCGCGGTATCGATGGACTCCACTGACGGTTTCACCCGCGGTCAAGAAGTAGTCGCCATGGGGCAGCCCATCGCGATGCCAACCGGGGAGCAAATTCGCGGGCGCGTGTTCAACGTAGTAGGTGCTGACATTGACGGCATTGGCGGAATCGACATGTCCAACGGCGGACTTTCGATCCACCGCGCCGCGCCGAAATTCGAAGATCTTTCTACCGCGACTGAAGTACTGCTCACCGGTATCAAGGTTATTGACCTAATCGAACCCTACGCCAAGGGCGGTAAAATTGGTTTGTTCGGCGGCGCCGGGGTAGGTAAAACGGTACTTATTCAGGAGCTGATCAACAACATCGCCAAGGGCCACGGCGGTCTGTCGGTGTTCGCTGGTGTTGGAGAGCGCACGCGTGAAGGAAACGACCTGCTTCGCGAAATGATTGAAGCTGGCATCATTCGCTACGGCGAAGACTTCATCCACTCGATGGAAGCCGGCTCATGGGACCTCAGCAAAGTCAACAAAGACGAGCTCAAAGAATCAAAGGCAACCTTCGTTTTTGGTCAAATGAACGAGCCTCCGGGCGCCCGTGCCCGTGTGGCCCTTTCGGGTCTGACCATGGCCGAGTACTACCGCGACGGCGAAGGCAGCGGACAAGGTAAAGACATCCTGTTCTTTGTCGACAACATCTTCCGCTTCACCCAGGCTGGCTCTGAGGTATCTGCACTGCTCGGCCGTATGCCGTCAGCCGTAGGTTACCAGCCAACCCTTGCCACCGAGATGGGTGTGATGCAAGAGCGCATTACCTCAACCAAGTCAGGTTCGATCACTTCAGTTCAAGCGGTTTACGTACCGGCTGACGACTTGACTGACCCGGCTCCGGCAACCACCTTTGCCCACTTGGACGCCACGACGGTTCTTTCGCGCAAGATTTCGGAGCTGGGTATCTACCCTGCCGTGGATCCGCTCGATTCAACCTCGCGCATTTTGACGCCTGAAGTCGTGGGTGCCGAGCACTACGCTTGTGCCCAGCGCGTGAAGGAGTTGCTGCAGCGCTACAAGGAGCTGCAAGACATCATCGCCATCTTGGGTATGGAAGAACTTTCTGAAGAGGACAAGCTCGTAGTACACCGCGCCCGCCGCGTACAGCGCTTCCTTTCTCAGCCCTTCCACGTGGCCGAGCAGTTCACGGGTATCCCGGGTGTGTTCGTAGACATCAAAGAGACCATCAAGGGCTTCACGATGATCATGGACGGCGAACTCGACAAGTACCCTGAAGCGGCGTTCAACCTCAAGGGTTCGATCGAAGAGGCGATTGCTGCCGGCGAAAAAACGCTTGCTGAAGTATAATTCGCCATGGCACTCCAGGTCGACATCATCACGCCAGAGCGCAACCTTTATTCGGGTAGCGCAACCGCGGTACAGCTACCGGGCACCGAGGGATTGTTCCAAATCCTGACGAACCACGCTCCGTTAATGGCCTCACTAACCGCCGGAACCGTGAAAATTGAAGGTGCCAAGGGAAGTGAATTGGTGGCCATCGACGGCGGTGTCGTCGAGGTTTCGGGCAACACCGTGACCGTGCTGGCGAAGTAGCGCGCTGCGATCGACAAAAACCAAAGCCCGGGCTTGCCGCTCGGGCTTTTTTTATGAGAATCGGCTACCTTCGCGGCATGTACGGGGAGCCCTTTGAACCCATTTCGTGGTGGTGGTACGCCCTTGGCGTCGCCGGACTTTGGATCATCGCAGCCCTTTGGGTTCCGAACGCCCAAGGACGCCGTCGCGTGGTTCGCTGGGGTGTTCAATTATGGGTTGAGGGTTGGCCCGTCGCCTGGGGCAATGCCATCACCCTCCTTTCCATGGGGCTTGCCGTCGGACTGCTCTACTTGGCAACAGGCATGCACCCGCTGCGCACTGGGGCCGTCTTAATTGCACCATGGCTCATCCACAGCCTCGCAGGCTTTATCTGGAACGCCGTTCGCGTGCACCAAGCCTACCATCAATTTCGCATGGTGCTGGTGCCGGTACTGCTC
>JACCDO011573467.1_pt1 | contig 12595 bp, 11 predicted proteins | sample 7446101 | NCBI WGS metagenome assembly JACCDO01 (sample SAMN15323440, study PRJNA562643) | freshwater metagenome | isolation source: river surface water | place: USA:Blue River Watershed | collected 2017-08-16
GATGCATAAGACTAATATTTTCTTGTTGTAACTCGTTAATTCTACGGCTACTCATACCAACATTTTTCACTAATTTAAGATCATCAGAAATTGTACTGGACCATATAGTTGACTGAAAAAAAATAAAATTAATTTTTTTCCATATCCAATTCGTATAACCACATGCTGCAGCGTATATCAAAATATAATTGAAAGCTGGCAATATAATACCAAAAATAGTATATGAATATAGATATATAGGGGCATATGACCTTATTAAGGTGGAACTACACACGTAGCTATATGACCATGCAGGAGTCAGTGACGATTCAAAACTTTTGGACGTAACATTTGATAAAACTGTTGGTGTATTAAATGATAAAATAGCATAACTTTTAATATTTTCTTGTATTCCAAAATTATAATTTTCTGAATTACTAACAAAAGAAGCTGATACAACATCTTCACCAACAATTAATCCATTCAAACATGAACTATCCGTAAATAATGTAACCAATGCAGGAATAAGTATATTATTAAAAATAGACATGAATGTATAATGAATGAATAAATGATTCTTTGGTGTATTATTACGATGAAGTAATACCATTGCACCTGGAAGATATAAATTAGACCAAACTGCCTTAAACAATGATATCCATAACTGTGCTATTATTAAGTTTGTACCACTTACACCATCAATAACTTCACTTATATAGTAATAATTTACTATAACCGTCACAATTATATTAACAATGTTGACAAATAGTGGTAACAATACTTTGCGCCACATAAAATATAATATATATTTATTTTCAAGTGATCTTGCAACCTTATGAAGTTGATCATAGATATGTTTTTTGTATAATGAATATTTTTTAATTGCCTACGAATTATTGAATTAATATGAGAATATATATATACTAAATGAAGTAAACTTACCATATCGTTCATTTCAGCATCCAATGCAGCATTTTTAAAAATATATATAGAAATAATAAAAAATGATAGAAGTAAAAAAACAGGTATTGCACCATGAAGAAATACTGAGGTATACGTCCATCCTGATTGCATGTGAATATATGTAAATGAAAATGTTTCATCGTATACTGTACCACGATTTTGTTTCATAACAATATAACTAATAAGACATACAAAAAGGTAAAAAGCAAGAATTGTAACACTTGCCATACAAAACCTTGATATCATAACTAAAAAATCATGACATCGATATAATGATTTTTTTGTAATTGCAAATTCTGATACATCCTCCGTATTAAATTGTGCCGTTGTTTCAAATGTATCGCGGTATAATTGAATAGTATAACACCAATACGAATAAAATAAATAAAAAACTTTATTCAAAACTTTAGCTAATGATTTTGTTGTACTTGTACTATCAAAACTAAGCGAATAGTCAATACCACTATCTGTACTATCTGTAACACTACGTTCATCAATTTTTGAAATATCATCATTTAAATACTTACTTCTAACAGCGTAAGTTATTGATTGATCGAAAACATAAAAATAATAATACAAAGCAGTAATCAGTCCAATTAATACTATCACACCACAAGACAAGATGGATATATTAAGATTTGTACCTAAACATGAATACTGATTATAATATTTATCTGTTTTTGGAAGATGATTTTGTTTCTCATGACCAAACGTACCACATACAAAAAAATTTCCCTGCAATATATCTAAATTAGTAACTGCTTCTAATTCATGAACGACTCTATCTGACAATCTACCACTTAAACGATTTTGTGCAAGTTTTAGAGTTGAATTGATATAATCTTTATTAATATTAAGATGATTTAATTCACCACTAAACCTATTATTACTAAGATCTAATTGTTGGAATCCCTTTTGCTGAATACTAATTGGTATAACACCACTTAAACTATTTACTGCAAGATTGAGATCTATAAGCTTTGATGCATTATATCCTAATTCACTATTAAATATTGTACCAGTTATACCATTTCCACTTAAATGTAAAATAGATAATTCAGGAAGGGACCATAAACATGATGGTATTGAACCACCTAATTTTTGTTTCACAAAACGTGCATGTAAATTAAAAAATAATTTAAGTGCCTCAATACCATTAGGAAAATAAGATTCACATTGTGAACCTGATGATGCACCATCTAACATTACAACTTGTAATTTTTCAGCCATACATATTGATGTTGATATTGGACCAGAAAAACAATTATCTCCAAGTAATGCATATACAAGATTAGGTGAATGAAATAATGTACTTGGTATACCACCACTTAACTTATTGTGTGTTAAATCAATAAGAGTTAAATTATTTAATGCACCATATTGAAATAATTCTTCAATATTACCAACAATATGATTATAACTTATATTAAGTATTGATAATGAATTAAAATTTGATGCTAATAAATTTCTTGGTGTATCATAAGTAATTGATGTAAATAAATTATCACTAAAATCAATTTCCATTAAATCCTTCATATAACTAAGTAAACTAAAATTTATTTCACCTTCAATAAAATTGTTATGAATATCTAAATATTTTAAATATTTAGAATTAATAAGTAATGAAGTTAATCCATCTAAACCATTGGTTGTGAAATTAAAATAATTATCACTTATATCAATAAATCGTATAAGATTTGATATATTTAAAGGAATTGATCCATATAAATTATTATTATCAAGAATAAAATATAATAAATCAACTGCATTTGATATAGTATTTGGAATAGTACCAGTAAAATTATTACGACTTAAATCAAGTAATACAAGACTCCTTTTAAATAAATTTGATGGTATTATACCATTTAAATAATTATCTCTACCAATCATATATATTAAACTTGAATTCTCATGAAATATTGGAAATTCTCCCGTAAATGAATTATTTGAAAAATCAATATCACGAAGTTTTAACATTTTAGCTAATTTATTATCTAAACTTGAATTGAAATAATTATTTGCAAATATAAATGTGGTAAGATTATACAATTCTAAATTTGATGGTAGTGGACCTAATAAAAAAATAATGAGTTAAATGAATTAACTATGTTAAGATTTGTCGTATCATACCTGTAAATTGATTAGAATAAATGCATAATGAATTCAAACTATCATGATATAAATCTGGTAATGGACCGTAAAATGCATTATTTGATATATCAAAAATTTGTAAATTCGTAAGATTTTGTAATGCTGTTAATATATAACCAGATTCATGAATTAAATTATCATTCAAATGTAATAATGTTAAATTACTTCCTTCAGTGCTATATGGCACTGATATACCAGTTATCATATTAAAACCAGCATCTACATATTCTAAATTTTTATAATCACGTAAAATAAGTTTTCCTTCAATATTATTATTATAAAGAACTAAATATCTCAATAATGGTGTGGTCATAATTGGAAAACTATCAGATAAATTATTATTTGAAATATTCAAGTAAACTAAATTCGTACTATTGTAGCTAGGAACGGGACCATCAAAATAATTAACACCGACATCTAAAAATTTTAATTCATTTGGAATTTTATCGGGTAAAAATCCATTAAATCTATTATTACCGATAGCAATATATGTGATATTTGTGCTATTGAAATCATAATAACCTCCTTCAAAAAGGTTTGATGTTAATTCCAAAATTTGTAATTTCGAAAATGTAATATTTAATAAATCAAGTCGACCATCAAGATAATTGTAACCAAGAGACAATATTTCAAGGTTTGGCAACTCTAAATTATTAGGTAATGGTCCAGACAGACGATTAAATGCTAAACTTAATACTTGTAATGAATTTGATTTTAGTTCTGGTATAGTACCATTTAATGCATTATCAATGAAATTTATTGCCATAATAGTATTTTGAAATGATTGAAACATTTCAGGTAAGATTGCACCAGAAATATGATTAAAACCAGCATTTAATATATTCAAACTTGGCAAGTACATACTTGAATCAATAACTCCTGATACATAATTATGACTAATATCCAAGTGCTGTAGTTTAGGTAACTTAAAAGTTGGTATTGAACCAGCAAATAAATTCCGAGATAAATGAATCTCTTGAATATTTGAGTTCGTATTATTGAATAAAGGAATTGCTCCACTTATATAATTAGAACTGAGGCTTAGACATTGTAAACTGTCTGAGGTATTCCATAGCTCTTCATTTAACTTGCCAACAGGCCCACTTAAACAATTATATTCTAAACTAACTTCTTCTAAATTATGCGAATCAAATATCGGAATACTTCCATTTAAGCAATTATTTCCTAGGTTGATTACTTTTAATCGAGTTAAATTTGATAGTGATGATGGTATACTGCCGAACAAATTATTTGATTTCAATTTTAGTAATTCTAAATTATTTAAACTTCCTACAGACGTTGGTATTGTACCGCCGGATATAACATCACGAGCGAAAGATAATGATACAATAGTACAAGCAGCCGATGAACTTAACGCAGCAGTCCCGCATTTAATACCATACCATGGAATAGTATTACACGGTGTTTTATCATCAAAATCCCATTTCCTATAAGTTATATTCCAAAAATCACCATTTGTTGCATTATAGAAATCTTTTAATGCACTAAATTCGGATGACGAAATCGAACCAGTACAATTTGAATTTAGTGTTATTGTAGTATTATATGCACTACAATATGAAACACTATCAAAATCTGTATTTGTAAATGCATCATATTTACATAAACATATAGGAGTGACATTACTTATTAGGCATAATATAAGAATAGAAACAAGAGGAATAGCACACAAACTCGACATTTGCAGTTGATGTGCCAGTGATACTACAAATTTTATTCACAATACCGTTCAAAATATTGATAATGAGATTCCGCGCAATTTGGCAACACAAAAAAATCCAACTGCCTTTCTCACAGTTGGTTGACGCGGCTGCGATGAAAGATTTCCTGCTGCTGCTGCTGCTGCTGCTGCTGCTTTGGTTTTTGCCAAATTTTGACAGCCAAAACCAAATCCTGACTGAGGGATCAGGGGAATCCCTCTGCGAATGTTACTCGTCACTAATGTACAGGTACTAATTCGTGTACAGTACAGTGATAGATACAGGAATAATTAAAATGTGTATTATGCCGTATGGTTAATAAATATTAAAATAAAATCATTATAACAAGATCGAGAGTACACTTTAGCACATGTCCTAGCTAATAATAATCAGTATCTTATAGAAATAAATATTATTGTAAATAGCGCACAACACACGATTCACCGATCAATTAAGAGTAGCTGTTAGGTGTGGATTTACCAACTATATTTTATTTTTGGAACTTTTTCAATTTTATAAAATTTCAAAACGAGTCTTTATGGTTTTTTAAATTTTTTTGAACAAGTATCACAAGCAAATTGCACAATGGGAGCATTGTCCTCAATATTTTTGTTAATTTTCTTGATAAATATTAACAATATTGAGAGCGATGTTACCAATCCATGTTTAATTTCACCTGATGTGTCATATCCAATAGCATTATTACTATGTAATATTGAGCTGGGTAATATTAAAATATGGCATAATTCTACAATAATTAAAAAATATAGCGAAAATAATGTATGCTTAATTGGAAAAACAGCTAGATGTTCTACTGAAAGTCCAATGAAAGCTCCTGTAGAAGGAGAACTCGGAGTATCCGAAATTCCTCCAGAATCAAAAAATAAATTTTACCAAAAACTAGCAATGGAAGCAGAATCTATAATACCTGAATCATGGTGGAGGAAGTCATTTTCTCATCCAAAATTACTATTATCAAATGATCCTAAGACAGATTTACCAAAAATTATATTCGATTCAACAATTAAAAATAATAGAAAATTTAAACAATTAGTACAATGTGTATCTAGACAACAGTTTATTCGTAGTCCATATACCACGCCACTAGTTTTACCATCAGAATCACCATGTAGTATAAGAGATAATGAAAGCATTAAAATTTTTTATGAAGAGTGGATGAAATATGTTGATACATTTGATAAACAATTCGATTTATTACAGTATATACCAAAAGATAAAAGTATTTTAGTAAAAAGTGCAAATAATGTATTAGATTACTTTTACTCTAATTATGGTGGTATATGGACTGGTTGTTTTAAAATGAAAGAATCTATTGATTGTCGATTATCATTAGCATCAGCATCATTAGTTGTTTCAATTAATTTATTAAATTCGATAGTAAATCTAGAAAACAATTCCGATAACAGCTTGTTAGAAGGATATTTTTTAGCAACATTAGGAAGAAGTATATTACACGGTGATAGTGGCACTACGGGTAACGATAATAGTAATTATTGGAAGGTTAAATTGGCTGATTTTACAGCATTACAACAGATATATTTAAAACTATATATTGATTCAATAGGGAAATCTTATACCAGGCAGTTGAATACTCATATCCCATTATCATTTGAGCCACCATTGAATGTTGTTACAAAAGGTCCAAATAAATGGTCGGAATATTCTACTAAATTAGAACCAATTTATAGCAATTTACGGAATATGATGTACACTGAAGCAGGAAATTTGATTGATTTTGGGCCATATCGTCCATTAGTTGCCGAAAATGAGGCGCGGCGTAACGTCATGAAGAATTCTAAGTTAAATGGTGGTAGAAGAATATTAATTGATGTTGGAGCTAATGGATTTTTTGCATCACCAAAATATTTATTAGATTCCTACGCTGTATATACACCATTTACGCATGCTATAATGATAGAACCAGAACCGCATTTTGTAGCATCTGTTCCCGATGCTTATATGAAACGATACAATATAACCTTTTTGCAAATTTATTGTGAAGTTAACACAGGATCAGATGTCGATATTGTTAAATTATTACCAAAGTATGTCACTAAAGACGATTTTGTAGTTTTAAAATTTGATGTAGATCCTAATAGATACGCTCAAGGCCCCACTATGGAATGGGGTTTTATTTATTCGCTTATGTTGAGTAATCAAAACACTGCAAGTTTAATTGATGAATTGTACATTGAAACACATTTCCATTATCCTGCATTATATTGGTATCATTACCATTCTAATTGGGAAGCACTTGATATGTTTAGGTATTTGCGCAAACAAGGTTTAATCGTACATTCTTGGCCATAGAAATTAATATAAAAAGTAATAAAGTGTTTAGAATCTTAAGTTTTAAAAATATCACAATTTATAACATAAGCTACAATTTTAACGAAATCAAATTCTATTGACATTAGCTCTTTCGGATTCCGATAGTAAGTTAGTATTCATACTATCATTACCATGGCCTCTAAAATGAGAGTATAGTGTAACAATATACCTAGATTTTAATCTTTCTATATCCATAAATGATAAAATAAATACAATAACTAATAAAACAGCAATAATCCCAGCCAAGATAAATAATTTACGATTATTATACTTAATTGCACCTAAAGCAAAGCATATAATAATCAACGCTAGCAATACTATTGATATAATTCTCGCAATAAATCGACACCAATTAATATTAACCTCATCTAATTCATGTTCACTACTTAATCGAAGGTCTGGTGGTATATCGTTACTTGTTGCAAATACAGTTCTATGGCTATTTTGAGTATAATTGCTATTCGAATTATTCATTTTACCCTCTATATTCATTATAAATTATCGACCGCAGTTTCAGAATAGATACTGAATAAGTTTGGATCAAATATTTGGAGTAATATAACAGTGTCCCACTATTATTTGGACTCTTACCCCTACGCAATTCGAGGCGTGAACTAACCTAAATAGCAAATTCTTTACTTTTTATGATCCAAGGTTAGTTTCGCAGTTATCTTTTGGATTTTTTTTACTAATGATTCCCATTTTTCGTAACCGGTACATGTACAGTGGCTCAGCACTGTGGCTGATTCTCGAGAGAGACTTTATTCGATTGATCTATTGAAAAATCACGCAAGGACACTAGCAATTCTTATTTCTATTTTTACTATGACATCTCTACACAACGTATTTCAATCTTACTTGGATTTGATTTTGAGGATCGTAATCCCTAAAATTTCGATATAAAAACGTAAAAAACAATAAAAACAAAAGGTTGTGTCTAAATCCATATCCACGATGATATGGATATGGATTTGCTTATTCTTACTGGTTCATGGATCAGAATACCACGACAGTTGCTCTTATGGTGCGTATAGAACAAATGGAAAAGGAGGAAACAATGGTATATACATAATACATACTCTCTCTTACTTCTTACCTCACCTCACTTAATCTCTCATTAAGGTTGTTCGGGTTGGATGAATTGTGAACCTGGCTATTATTGCGAAAATGGCAATAAATATATATGTCCCACTGGTTATTATGGCAATTTACCAAAACTTACTAATAGTTCATGTTCTGGTTTATGCCCTCAGGTTCTAACTTGTTTACTTACAATTAGATATTAACTCATTTATAAACGTGTAGGGATATTATTGCCCACAAGGTACAGTTGATCCTTATAGCTATAAATGCGGCAATAGCAGTGTATATTGTCGTGTCGGATCATCAGAGCCCATAAATGTACCATCAGGATATTATTCCGTTGGTAATGATATAGAAACAAGATATGATGTTTTAGTTTGTCCCAAAGGTCATTATTGTGTCAATGGCATAAAAAAAGTATGCCCAGGTGGGACATATGGAGGTAGTGAAGGATTAGTATCTGAAAATTGTACTGGGTTATGTGATGGTGGATATTATTGCGGTTTAGCTTCTATTTCACCTAAACAAAATATTTGCGGTAAAAATTCCAACTTTTACTGTCCTAGAGGCAGCGATCATCCATTACCAGTAGCTATAGGATATTATAGTGATCAATGGATAGATAAGGTCGGATACGTCTCGCAAAAAATATGCGATAGAGGTTATTATTTGATTACATATTTTCTTTTTACGTACTTATTTTGCCCACGTATTCAATAGGAGCTTACTGTATTAATGGTGTTAAGACATTATGCCCAGCAGGTAGATATGGTAGTGCTGTCCAAAATATTGATCCATTATGTACTGGAATTTGTCTAGGTGGTTATTGGTGCCCTGAAGGCAGTATAAAAAGCACACAAGAAAAATGTGGTAAAGTAAATTCATTTTGCCCGGAAGGTTCTGGTAAACCAAATGTTGTATCATCCGGGTATTATACAATAGCTGCCACTTTTTACAATATGACATCTTTAGTGTATCATAGTTCAAATGATACGAGTAAATTAAATTCAACATCAATAGATTTAGAAAGGGAATTATTATTAGAACTACAAGTAGATCAAAATTTATGCGAACCTGGCTATTATTGCACAGGTTTTTCATATTCACCCTTTCCTTTCTTGTATCAATTTACTTATTTCCCCACTTAAATAAGGTGACGGCATTAGGAGGCCTTGCAGGGCTGGTAGATACGGCCGAACTTATGGTTTGACTGGTAGCGATTGTAGTGGTCTATGCACTGAAGGCCATTTCTGTCCCGAAGCTTCAACTACTTCCACTCAATTTCAATGCGGAAGTCCAAATCTATTTTGTCCACCAGGCTCAGCATTACCACAGCAAATATTTGAAGGATATTATAGTGTGGATAATGTTGACATTGAAGTTAGGACACATGAGAGACGTTGCGAGCCAGGTTTTTTTTGTGGTGGAAATGGAACCAAAGCACTTTGTCGTCAAGGATATTATGGCGATGGATTTGGAAACGTCGAAGATACATGCTCTGGTAAATGTTCTCCAGGTAACTTTTACCCGTAAAGTTAAAAATTTCATGATTTTATACTTATTAACATGCATAACCACTAATTAGGATATTATTGCCCGAGCGGATCTATATCAAATACCGAAGTTATGTGCGGGAACACTAATTTATACTGTCCTGGTTATGGCAATTACAAACCCACTATTGTCTCAAAGGGTTATTATAGCATCGGACTGAACGAAAGCACCAGAACTGACCAAAGAATTGCACCGAAAGGCACCTATGCAGTAAATGGTATACTATACAAATGCTCAGCAGGACGTTATGGTGCTACTGAGGGACTGTCGTCATCAAGTTGTTCTGGTGTATGTAATATTAATGGTTATTATTGCCCTAGGTACTACTAACTTACTTAGTCACAATCTTATTTACTTACTCATTTATTTACAAATCTTTAAAGTGGTTCTATTTCGCCGACACAATTCATATGTGGTGATGATAACGTCATTTGTCCTGCACCAGCTGGAGCACCAATCACCGTTTCTACCGGATTTTATTCGGCATATTATAGAGATACATTAAGTCCAGATCTCTGTCCAATAGGTTATTATCGAAATTGGTCATTAGCTGTAGACTTAACGTTGCTACCTGATTTTGATAATAGCACTGCACAAGACACATCGATTTATCCATTAATATCAGAACCTTTTTTATCATGTCAATTATGCCCAAATGGTACATATAAATATGTGATGGGCGATGATCCAAATCTTTGTTTGCCTTGCAACTCAACTTACTCATCATCAACAAAGACAAGAGCCACATGCGAATGTTTTAAAATACAAGCTAGTACCAGTAATCTCATCAATCATTTTAATATATTAGATGGATCGTGTAATACTTATGAAATCAATGAATTTCAGTATATCGATGCTTCAGAGTGGAATTCTAATACTTCAGTGACACGATATAAAGAATATTCCTGCGAAGCTGGATATTTTTGCAAAAAAGGCGTAAAATATATATGTCCTGCTGGATATTATGGCAGTTTGACTCGTGAAACTCGTAGATTATGTGAAGGTTTGTGTAGTGCTGGTTACTTTTGTCCACCGGGATCTACATCTTCATTTCAATACGCCTGCGGCACTCCCAGTAGAATATGCCCAGAAGGCTCTAGTATCCCAATTATTGTTTCAATTGGAAATTATTCAGATGAAAATGAGTCTAAATTATTGAGAACAAAGCAATATTATTGCCCACCCGGATATTATTGTCCTGGAGACGGTTATCGTTATAAATGCCCACCAGGAAGTTACGGTGATACTTACGGATTAACAAACGCCGAATGTTCTGGGTTATGCCACCATGGCTACTATTGTAAAGAAGGCAGCACTTCAAACCGAGAACATAAGTGCGGAAACGCGGCAGTATATTGCCCTACTGGCTCGTCAAGTCCTTCAATAGCTCATGCAGGTTTCTATACAATCAATACTGGTATAGATGCTAGAGAACAGAGTTTATGGGATAAAAGTAATTCAACAAGAGCAGCAGAAATACCATGCGACCCAGGTTGGTATTGTGAAAATGGAATAAAGTATCCATGTCCACCAGGTACTGCACCGACTCATATTTTCCACTAGTCATAAACTCAATTCAACTTACTCACTTACGCACTTAGGTACATTTGCTTGGAGATACGGTCTAACTAGTATACAATCATGCACGAAATGTGCAGCAGGTTATTATTGTCCATCATACTTAGAACCACAACCAGATGCACCCAGTCATACGATATGGCCTGGTCGACCTCATACTCAAGCTGCAGAATATGAATGCGGTGGTGTCGGATTTTTTTGTCCTGCTGGTTCATTTTATCCAAAAAGTGTTGGAAGTGGAAATTATACATTTGGTGGCGATGCAACAAATAATACAAGACGTGGACAAGAGCGATGTGAACCTGGTTCATTTTGTCAAAATGGTATTGCATTGTTATGTCCTAAAGGAAAATACGGAAGTATTTATGGACTTACAGATCCTGTATGTACTGGATGGTGCACTCCGGGTCATTATTGTCCAGAGGGTACTGCTTCTCCAATACCATGTCCACATAATAGTTATGCTTTATCAGCTGCTTGGCAATGTTCACTTTGTCCTGCAGATAGAGACACTGAGTTAACTTGTAATACGGCTAGAAGTTGTTGTTTCATAGAATAAAATTGTGTAAGTATTAACAAAATGTTTTTAAGATAACGGCAATTGTGTATCATTGTTGTTTATTATATTACTGTTACCGTACCTTTTCCAAAGCGAAGGCGGATGGGTCCACGGAACCTTGAACAGGAACTACAGTACGGTACCAACCCGACCCGGGAATATCATTTTTCATTGGGCACGGTATTGTTATATATATATATATATAGTACACGTGATACCTACCTATCTACCTACCTACTTGCCCACCAACCTGCTTTTGCAATGTCGTTGGTTTTAAATTACACCCAAATCAAGCATCTTGTTCGAGATGGTCTTCAAAATGACAGTAATTCAGAAGGTCTACGATCAAGAACTGATTGGTGGCCAATTTTATCATCATTGAAAAAAGTATCACACTTAAGTATTGGGCTAAATGACACAGAATTAAATAACACGGCAGAGCAGTTGTTAAAATTAGCCAGGAAAGATGAAGCAAAAGTGGCTTTGTACAGTTCAACTAAAGATATTAATACTAAAGCTGAAATCATTTACGAAATTGAATGCAATATTAATAATTCTATTGAGCATCAAATGAAACCATTCATTATAGAAATATTAAAGCATATTGTCGTATTTGAAAATGATCCAGCGAAATCATTGATGATAATAAATAATA
>JACCDO011276592.1_pt1 | contig 12594 bp, 35 predicted proteins | sample 7446101 | NCBI WGS metagenome assembly JACCDO01 (sample SAMN15323440, study PRJNA562643) | freshwater metagenome | isolation source: river surface water | place: USA:Blue River Watershed | collected 2017-08-16
AAAACTTGGCGGTCCCAAGGGGTAACGATCCCCTTCTTTCAGCGTGACAGGCTGATGTGCGTCCATGAACACTTTGAGACCAAATTTTGGTGGATGCGGCTGGAGTCGAACCAGCAGTGCCAGAGGCGGCGGATTTACAGTCCACTGGGGTTACCAATTTTCCTACACATCCAAAATTTGTAACACTCTCCGACTATGTCTGTCCAGGGCCCGAATGGACGTCCCTAAGGAGAGTGTGTATTAAAATGCTCTGTTACGCTATGCGTCCTGTGCCACTTCAGTTGTGGTCGGTACCAAAACATTTTAATACGCTGTAATTTTTTGTTCTACAAGAAGAACTCCATCCTACAGGCCGCCCGTTTGCCCTATGTTTTAAGTGCAGGGCGAGGACCTCGTTTCCTCTTCTTCACACTTTGCAATTAGTCGGACTCAACGAGTCGTTCATCTTGCGTTGATAAAAATGCTTGGTGATATGCACGAGCACGTTTAAACTTTTCTTCAATCAACTTTTCAAGTTGATCATCGTTAAGTTCGTGTTCGGCTAAAAACCTCACATCTTTCTGTTTTCTAAAATCTGTATCTTTCATGTCAAATCTTACAAAACAAAAACCCCAGGGTTTTTAATCCTGGGGTCCTTTTGAGCTAGTTAGTCACTATTTTATCAGTAACTGTCTCCTTTGGACCCCAAGGTAATCTCTGGTGTACGATCATATGATAGACTATTAATCGCTGACCAAGATAAGGGCATAAAGCCTCCCACCTGGGCTATCGATTTACATTGTCTATGTAATGATGTCGTTTTCATTTTGCTTTCTCTTTAATCCTTTTCTTCATCCGCTTTGTTTAGCGTATGTGTTAATTATATATCCTCTTTGTTGTGTTGTCAAGTCTTTTGTGAAATTATTTTTGTTGTATTTTTACAACACTTAACTTCACTACGGAATCTCTAACACAGTACTAATTGTACAGTTATTTAACGATGTTGTCAATACCTATTTGCAATTTTGGCAAAATATTTTTTGACGCCTCTCTAAACAACAATATCTATTGTATGATAGTTTTATTTAGCTGTCAATGAAAATATGGCCACTTTATGTGGCATTTTTGCCACATTTACTCATAATCGGCAGTTCCAGTCTCTCCGGCTATAACTAAATGCTTACCTATTTCGTAAAGCCCAATGGCTCCGGGTAGATCTAGAGCGCATACATGCACTTGTGTAATACCATCTTCGTCAATGCTAGCGGCAACAAATTCTGCAATCTCGCCACTTTGTACCATGAGTCTCATGGCATCTAAAACATCTAAAAGGTCTTGTTTGCGTTTTTGTTCAGCTTCTTCTCTGCCACCTAACACTACTACGTTTGATTCTGTTTTCATATTTTACCTTATAGAATATTATCTGCTATGCCCAATTCAACAGCTTCGTCTGGAGTTAGATAAACGTCCGACGCTGGCAACAGTTTTTTCTTAATAACACTAGGTGCTAGGCCAGTAGCGGCCTTGAGAATATCTACCATTCGTTGGTTACTTAACTCGTTGTCTTTCATTGTTGCTTTAATATCGTGATATTTGCCTTCTGTTGAGTCACTAAATTGATGACACATTAGACTTGTGTTTTTTCCAACATATCGTTCTCCCTTATCACCGGAAGCAAAAATTAAAAAGGCTGCGCTCATTGCCGAACCAATTGCAATTGTTCGAACGGGATGTGTGCTGTTATTGATGATATCAATTAGGGCAAAAGCAGAATAAAGGTCGCCACCTGTAGAATTTATGTACAAGGTTAGAACTTTAGATTTTGAATCTAGATTTTCATAAATGAGCCATTTTATGCACTCGTTTATGTTGTCCTCGTCAATTTCTCCAGTTAAAAAATGTACGGAATTTTCTAGAAGTTTAACGTCGATTTTATCGCTGGCGTTAAATTCGTCAAGTTTTCTCACAAATGCTCCTTTGCTTTACTTTACTTATCACTATAAAATTATAGTGGGTTTTAAGTTAAAACGCAAAGAATATCCAGCCAACCAAAAAGATATATGTAAGTTGGTGTGCAAGCTGATCTAGCCCTAACCAAAACCAAAATTGTTTATCTTGCGGGGTATAATGGTACTTTTTGTTGATATTAATTTTAGCCCAATCAATGTGATAGTGAGCTAAAAAATCTACAATTGCCGTAACAATGCCTAAAGCCGGGTGCATCCAAGCAAATGCTAAAAATGTACCGGCACTCTGGATAAGGCTGTGATAGATACCGTATCGAGCACCGTAAATGCCCTTTTCTACAACCATTTGATTAGTTTGTAGCACAAAGTCCGCTACAAAGTGTTTTACTTGTAGAGCAAAGAATACAAATAATGCGGCCTGCATTGCTGTCATTTCGTCCATTAGTGTAGCCCTTTTTCTTCGGTGTAAATCATCCAACGATGTTCTTCGTGATTCCAGTGACGATTGTCGTAGATAGTAAAGCCGATGTGATAACCTAGCAGAGCTAGCTCAATGTTTATGCCTGCATGATCTTGTTGAGTAGTAAATTCAAATTCAAATCGAAGAAGTTCGGGGCCTTTAAGAATTTGAACTTCCCAGAACTTATGTTTAATAGGAGTTTTGCCCATCCAACACTTAATGTTTTCAAAACGATCCCACCAACGAGGATTGCGGATGTTAATGTTAAAATAAATCATTCTGGTGTAGGAGTAAATCGTAGAGTAAAACTTTCCTGATAACAACTGTATTCTTTGCATTCAATCGCAGGAACTTTAATTCCTCTATCTTCTCGATAATGAACCCAGGTGTGCCCATCTACTTCTGTTACGCTTAGTACTCGAAATTTCTTACCTTCACTTGTACCCCAAAGACTTCCTTCTTTAACTAACATGTTGATCCTTTATTTAAAAGTTTCCATCGCTTCGGTATCGATGTTCTCAGTCATATGTAGCATAAAACGGTAATTGTCCCAGGCTTTCTTGACTGACTCGTTAGTACTTAGTTCCGTTGGAAACATATCAACCCAAATACTGTTAGCAGGTTGTTTATGTCTATGGATGCCTTCTCGACGAGGTTGGATTAGTTTGTTGTTATCCCAGAGACTACGGGCAACACGAATACACTCTTGTTCGTCTAGCCCTTCGAGATAATCACTACGCCACATATAATCTTGAATAACTGGATCTAACTGTTCCACTTCACGGATACAGGTTGCCGTGATAATAAAGGCAACCTCATCTTCACTGATCTTACCCATCACTATATCACGAACACAACGACCTAGACTAAATCCAATCTTCACTTATTATTCTCCAAATAGAACATACCCATCTTAACCATAGACTCTGCGTGTTCCTTATCCTTAGGAACTACAACAGCTTCTCCCTCTACCAACCTACGATAGTCTTCTAATTCTGAAGCAATGTTATTGTCAAAAATTTGTGCCATGACTGACCATAACCATCGACGTTCGTCTTCAGTTGTTCCTGAGCTAATGAAATCTCCGGAGTTGGTTTTATCTAGTCCGTAATCGTGCCTGTATGTATAACACATACTCGTAATGATGTCTTCACGAGTTTTCATTATACTGAATCCTCCATGCCAAAATGAACATCTTGCAAACAACGAGCAGCATCGTCGTAGCCATTGTTAATCAAAGTCTGCATACATTCGCGGATCATTTCTTCTGCAAATTTTTCTACTTCTGATCCTAATAGTGCGTTTGCAGAGCTGAATTGATCTTGACTAGCAAGGGCTTCTTTAGATCTGCAAGATCTATATATTTCAATTAATCGTTGATTCATTTTTGTTTCCATTCATCTGGTATAATCCATTGTCGTTCTTGAATATCATCTACTCCTAGAAGCTGGCCAATACGTTTAACCATATCGTGTTGATGACCGTTGCTGGTATAAGCATAGTCATAGTGCATTTGAATAAATGTAAATGGTTTCATGCCTTGATGTTGCATCTTGACATGTACCGTGCCAAAGAAGTCCTTCTCATACCAAACTTCAGTAGGAAGGATTTCTACAATGGTGCCTTGTTCAATGTTCATAAATTTACTCTAAAATTGTAACTGCAATACCTGCTTCTCTAGCCAACTTTTGAATGTATTCAGCAGTTCGTTTTTTCTGGTTAGCAGCTTCTTCTCGAGCACGAACCTCAGCTTGAAGTTTACGTTTGGCTTCACGTTCTTTTTTAGCTTCAGCGGCTAATCGAACTTTTTCCAAACGGTCGGTAAATTCTTTATCAGTTTCCAATCGACGAGCAACAGCATAGACTTCACCGTAGTTGTCCCATTGTACAGTAATCTTAGCACCATAAAGGAATTCTTGCTCGTTAAGCTTCATGCGGAAGTCTTCCAAGCTCTTAGCAGCTTCTCGGATCTCTTTGCCGTGAAGAAGGTTTCGCAACGGAATACGCTTGCGATCGATTTCGATAGTTTTACGTTCTTGTTTTCTAGACATTTTGAACTTTCTGTATTACTAAATGATATACTATTATAACATCAGTTGTCTAGAAAGTCAATGTTATTTCCACTTTAGTTCAAACAGCAATGCATCTTTTGGATTGTTAAATCCATATGACGCAACGTGATCATAGACATAGGATACGTCCGAAACATCCTGTACGTGATAATCTACAAAACTAGAACATTGTTTTCTTGCCCATTCTGCTATAGTTTTGAAATGTTCTTGTGCTTGTTCGTAGGGAATTTTTTCGTCAGTGAGATAAACTACTTTCATGACCATTTTAATGCAAACATACTAGCGTCTTGTTCATTTTGGAAATACCAAACTCTACCATCGGTCATTTTGATATCACGAAATTTATTTTGGCAATGTTCCAAACACCATGTTAAGCGTTCGGAGTAGTTGCCTTCTTCATTAAGTGTAACAGGGTGATAAGTTGAGAGCAAGTCCATTAACCTTTCGTCGCGAGTCAGATGACTATCTACAACTTTGGGTTTTGGCATGATACGAGCTGCTCCAGAATAACTCATTGGGTTCCGTGCCTTAGAAGCCATTCTGTTAGGGCAGGCCCCATCAGCTTGGCTCGAATTTGATACTTGTATCCGTAACTCATTGGATCGGCCATCCTGTACCATGTCGGTGTATCTGCGGCATTTTTCATTACCCATTGTCCCGCCTCCGAATGTTCCCATTCATACAAAGGTTGAGCAGCATACAAATCTGGATCTTCTACATCGCCCATTGAAAATTGATGAACGACTATTTCTTTACATTCTTCCACATGGTCTCCTATTAAGTTATACTTATTTTTAGGTGGCCGGTGAGTGTAGGGATTGTGATGTTTAAAGTATGCGTCAGCTAATGCTTGATTGGCTGCTGATGTTCGATCTGGCGCACTTGGCCACATTATAGAATTTTTAACTTTGCCCATTTATATATTTTATTATAAAATCATAGATTAATTTATGTCCATTTCTATCAGGATGACTATTATCTAATTGAAAGTAAGGATTAGAATCATGTACTATTCGATGAAACTCGCTGATGTTCCAAAATTCATTAATTGCTTGCCTTGCAAAATTTCTTGCCTTAAACTTTTTTGTATGTTCTAATCCAATATAATCAACATGAACGTCACTAGTTTGAGAAGTCCATACTGGCAGATCTGGAATTAGTTTTTTCTCTTGTTCTGATAGTAAAAAATCGTACCAAGAAGGAATTAACGGAATTAAATTATTATACTCTACAACTTCCTTAGGATTAAAAGAAGCAATACCACCTATCAAATGGATTTTTAAATTATATTTTTCTGCCAATGCGTTTGTTCTTTTGCACTGTTCATGAAATAAATGTCTTATTAAATTATACCACCCTTTATTTGATACAATATTTTTTATTATTTTTTCAGGATATTCGTGATAGGGTCGTAAATCTCTTATAGGATCAGTTACTATTAAAAATATAAAATCTTTCTTTACATCATATATATTGTTTTCTTTGTTTATGTAAGTTATTAATCTGTCAATACTATCTTTGTTTGACGAGCCGCCCGATGATAAATTATGAACTTCGTATCCATCATCTCTAAAATATGTTTCAATACCTCTATGTGCTGTTCTATCTATTTCTTCAGCATTTTCATTAGCATTATGGCGAGTCCATTCTTTAACTCCCCAACTATCACCAGTGATAAAAATTTTCCTATCCATAATGCTTAATTATTTCCATATTTCAATAGAAAAATTGTATGCTTTGATTCGTCAATAATTTGATAGGACGAGTCTATATTTGTCCCTACCATATTCACTCTAAGTCCGTATTGAGATTCCATAAAGTACTTAAAACTATTCATATTGGCATTTTCGTCCTTAGACTGATAATCTCGAAACGCTCGTTGTAAGCGACCCCAGTATCTATTGCGTATCTCTTTTTGACGCTGATCCCATTCTTGGAAATTCTTTTCAGCTGGATGTATCGAGTATCTTGTCATAGTTTAATATATCAAAAAGTTCAGCATATTCTACGTGAGGTTCCATATGAAATCCTGTACCCCATACTACCCAAAAACGCTGTTTGTAAATCTTGCGAAGCCAAACATATTTGCCACTAATAGTTTTAACTGGCCACCATGCACGAACTTCCATCCAAGGATAGCAGTCTGCTCCGTCGTGTATGCGTTGTGTTATTTTCATAGTTGCGTATTCTAAATTCCAACCAATGCTACGGCCTGTTTTAAATTTCATTTGGCAAAGCTGTAAGTTTTATCTTCTAAGATGTATTCGCTGAACGCGATACTAAACATGAAGGCAGCTTTTTTATTTTCAAACTGTATCAAAGGAATCTCTTTACGATCTCCTAGATCACCATCGTAGGTTGTTTGATAGTTACGGATAACATGGAATCGATCAAATGGGCCGTTTGCAGGATAGCTTTGACACCATCGATACATTTCGCTGGTTATCTCTTTCATAGTATAACGATAGGTAAAGTCTGGGCGATTGTTGCCGCCATCTGACCAAAAATATTCCATTACTTTCCCGCCTCTTTTAAGACATCAAACATGTCGCCATACTCATATCGAGTCCAATCCTCCATATCAACATAGGTATTGATCTTACGGCGATAAACTTTCTTCATCCAAATATTCTTGCCTTTAATTTTAACAGGACGCCAGGCAAACCAGGCTTTCCACGGATGTGTTACGGTTTTTCTTGCTACCGGACCTTGTTGAACTTGATCCATAATTTTATCTACCTGTTTAAATATTTTGTCCATATCCTGGAATACTTTATCCATATCCTGGAATGCTTTATCAAAGTTATGTTTCATAGCCACTTTAATGTAAAATTTACAGCATCGCCTGGATCTTCAAAAATCCAAACAAGCCCCATATTATGAAAATTGCCTTTTAACTGACTGGTCCAATGATCAATAGCATCGCTGTGTTCTTTAGTCATAGGTTTAAGAATAACTTTAGTCCAACCTATTTCTTCTAAGAAACCACACATCACACCAAAGTCAATTTCAGCGGCCAAACGGCTACCAGCAGCGTTGATCATTTCTTCTTCAAGATTTACAGACGACATCCTAAATCCTTTTCAAATACGGCCCATCCTAATCTAGTCTTAGGTGTATTACTACGAGATTGAACACACATATAGCCATCCTCGTCAATACTTACACGCCACTGCCAATATTTTTCATTGTAAAGATAATCTCTTAAATCGTGCAGCAACATAGCTGGTCTATCAAACCCATTTTCTGTTTCTAGAATAGGAGTGTGATTCTTACCTCGAAGAATATCAAGAACCTTGAGTTTTTCAAATTCTTCTTGGTTTAACGGGGTAAATGTAGCACGGTCGTATAAAGCAACCCCGTCGTAATAAAACCCCGTAGCTTCATCTGCTACTCGACGGTAGTCGTATTCTCTAATAATAACTTTACGTTTTAGTGTTCTTATCATCGCCATTTCAATAGAAACACAGTTCTATCCTTTTCGTCTAGGAACCAAAATTTACGATCGTTCATATACCAACGACCTAATTCATTTCCATCTTTAAATGCGTCCCATACTGAGCTAGGATCGCCGAATGTCTCAGAGCACCACTTTTCCATTTCTATCCAGTTACCGCCTACGGGCTCTACTGTTAGATAACGTTTTCCAAATACAGTGCCTTCGGAACAACGAAGTTCTTCAATTGGGCGAGCAACAAGGTCATCCATTAATCGTTGCATGGCATGGTTGGCCCAGGACTTGCCCATTTGTCTGCCGGTAATTTGAATTGTGCCTTTACCTTGGAATCTAGTCAAAACTTCCTCCTGCCAGGGCTGTAAATCTGGATAGCCGCTTAGTGCTTTTACAAATTCTTTCATATCAATGATTCTACCACACTGTGAGGTGCCACTACATTAACTGTTAGCAGTACCAGGTCTATGCCGTATAATAATTTTAACACACTTTCTTGTTCTTCACAAGTTGTTTCAATTTCAGCTCTACCGATGGTGCCAGAATATCGATAGGTATGTCCTTGTACATCAAAGATCCTAGGATCATTTTGTACTAGTCTAGCTTTGATGTCTTTACTGTGCAATAATTTAAAATTATTTTGAGTAATACGATCTGCAGAAATAGTCCATACTTTGTATGTGATAGGTTTGTTAGTATTGTTCATATATGCTCTAGCCATTAAGAACTCCACTTTAGGCAGAACATAGTGAATTCCTTGCCGTCTTTAAAACACCAAGTATTGGTTTCAGAATTGTAGTACCAATTAGGTTCATAATGGCCGCCGTGATACAACTTTTGCTGACACCAAATATAAATGTCATCGCGGTCGCCTTTTGCTTTAGTTTGAAAAGGCCAAATACTTTTGTTTAGAACTCTCATTTTAACCTGTTTCCTTCTGCCTGACCCCAACGTAGCATGAACATAGTAGCATCACGCTCAGATTCAAATTGAAAATACAATGCATGATATGTTTCGGATCTCCAAAGGCCCTCACAGTTTTTCTCACACCAATCGGTCATCAGTTTAACATTGCCAAGTTTTATATTATCAAAGTTTATACGATGAGAAAAGGTGGCCCGAGCTCTTGTCGCCAAGATCTCGTTCACACTTGCTATCGTTAAACCTTTACCTAGCCCGATGCCCATATTTTAAACTAAACCAAGTTGCCCATTTTTCTTCGTAAAATTTAAATATTGTGTGTTCAGCTTCAACAGCTTCTTGACTATTAGAATCCCACGTTGATTGATGATAGGAAAACTCAAAATCTTTACCCTGTACTAACCCCTGCTCTCGAATATCTCTAATGATATCAATAGTGGCATTTGGGGACAGGTGTTTGATAATTACATCCATTTTAGTTGAAAAAGAGTTGCCTCTTTATCCTCTTTAATATAGACTGTCCACATAGGATCGCCAGAATTAAAACGATGTGTGATATCTGTAGTAGGGCAGTTTTTAACCATCCATATTTCAAACTCGGTATTATCTGCAGGATACACCCAACAGTACCAGCCGCGTGGAGGGATCATTTCTCCAAAAGGATTGTCTGGGTTAATTGGATCTACTCCGTTTTCAAATCGCCAATGATGAACAACAGTTTTGCGCATACGAACCCAACCACCTTTTACTGCTGTTAGTCCCACGTTCTATGATCCTCAGCCACCCATTCATTACCGTCATATTCTGCAATATGCCAACTTACGTTGCCTGGGATCTCAACAATCTTAAGATTAGCGTGAGGTCCGTTTGCAGCCCCTCCTAGTTCTTTAACAACCTTAACCAAATAAGGATCGTCTCGAGGAAGGTCTCGATGATGAAAATCTGTTTCTGTTAGACCTGCAAGATCACGATATTCTTTTATCGCACGGTCACTGAGTCCAAATCCACCATAGCAGGTGTTGATTACAACATAGCAAACGCCAGTCTTTAGATCGTCTAAAAACTTTTGTGCGTCGGTCATTTTTTACCTTTCTTCTTTTTCTTCTCTACAGGATATGGAATATCGTTTAACATACGATGTTGATCAATAGCTTCTTGTAGTGCAATTTCTACAAGCTGGTTAAAAGTGATATCGCGATCGTGTGCAATTTTCATATATTGAAGCAATTCTTCGTCTGAAAAATTTACTTGGATTTGAACACGAGTATCGTACTCTTGATCGTTGCAGATTGCCCAAGCCTTTTCAAGAAAGTCTTCTTCAACATCAAGATCCACATACTTAACCGGTTCTCCGTCGTCACGTTCCCAAGCCATGTCAAGAATATCTCGATCAATGTGTTCTTGATCAAATGCAGCCTTGTAGGCAGAGTTGGTCATACGATAGGCACGTTCGCGAGCATAATCATAGGCCAATACTTGATAGACTTCTTGTGTATGAGTATCAAATACAATAGACAAAGTATGTCCGTTTTGGTCACCGTTCCAAGAATCTAAACAATAGGCGTTATAGCCAAAACATTGCCATTGATATTCACTACCTTCTGTGATACGATATCCACAGGTTTCCATAAATTGTTTTAATGTGATCATTATTTTACCTCAACAAAAACATGCCAAACAAACATACCTTCTTGAACTGTACCGGCAAACTGCCAGTTTCCGTCTAAATTCACAGGATTGCCTGTGCCAAAAATTCTAACATTCCTTTCGCCTAATTTTGCATCACTATCAACTAACGCCCAGATGCACAACTGGTCTCCTTGCATCTGCGCTGACATTACGTGAGCCCCATCTGGCAATCCGACTACCTGTTCGTCTGTGATAAACAGCGGATACTTATAAATTGTTTTCATATATGTGATGCCCTTCCGACCATTGAAATTAAAAGATACAAACTAAACAGGCCTAGTCCAATTGACCAAGCTAGGAATTTGCTTGCAGGCTTATCTTCGATTTTACTAATCTTATAGGCGCTCCAAAACATTCCACTTTGGAACATCATAATAGAACCTAAAATCAAATATGCAAGTAGCATTACATTTCCTTCAATAGTTTTATGTCTTTGTGTTTAACTATTATAACAGAATGTGTCTTGTTTGTCAAGTGAATAGGAAGGTCCAAATGGACGCTAATCCTCGGACCCTCTATTTCGGATACTAGTGTATCGTTACCTACTGTGCCTACAAATGGAATCTTATTCCAATGTCCAAAAACACGATCACCTATCTGGTATTTTGGTTTGTAAGCATTCTTTTCAAAATAATCACTTAGATTTCCCATCTTCTTCTTTCAAAATGGGAGCAACTCTTGCTGCTTCTTCTTGTGTCATAAACCGTGTTGGCTCAGGATGTGCCCAGGCAAAGAACGTCCATCCCCAGGTCTTCCAATACTTTGCTATTAGATTATTAGCGATAAGAATACCGCCAAGGATTATTAAAAATCCTAATACCGTTAAAACTGAACCGGCCAAAAATACCGCTGCTTGATCCATGTCCATACTACTCTTCCTTTCTTGCCTTACTATAATCAAACCACCCTAACACTTCTGAAATATCACGTTTTTGTTCTACGATGACTTTCTTGATATGTTCCATCATCAAACGTTTAACATATGGATAGATAGGGCTACCACTTACTTTGAAATCCCACTTGCGTGTATTGAATCCGTTGGCATAATAAATCTTACGATAATCTTTTTCCATTTGAGTTTTCATCTCAGGAGTAGCAAAAATGCCAAACGGTTCTAGGGCCATATTCATAGCCATAGTGTGCGTCATTGCGATGCCGTTCCAATAGCAGATATATTCGTCTGAGTTTGAAATATACAACAGAACTGGTTTTGGATTAAGCAAACTCCAACTTTGCTCAGAACGCATTTTCGTAATCTCCGTCAATTTGAAACTCTTTCTTACCAACAGGATTGTTTTGAATTGCTTCTAACAACCCATCCACAGGACGATACCCATATGTCCAATATTTTGCCAAACGCTTTGCGGCATCTGGTTGTAACGGCATACGCATACGCAGGTTCATTTCGCGAATGTCGCGAGCAGTATCCTTGCCTAACATCCATTCTTGACCGCCTGTGGCAATTTGACAAACACTAATATCAAAACTGTCTAAAACGTCCTGCATATCTTTAAAGTATCTACGTTTAATGATCTGCAAGGTCCAGTACTTCTTACCTTCTTTATCGTGATAACTTAGTGTAATAGCATTGTCGCTTTCGTATTTGGTGGAGAAGCGACCATAACTCTTAATGTTATCAATGACCTGTTGCACCTGTTCTGCAGAAGCACAGAAAATATCGATGTCATTGTCACCTACAGGCACTCCCTGATACCAACGCAAACAAGCACCGCCAGCAATCCACGGACCGCGTTTTGCATCGGGCCAAATAATTGTCATAGGTTCTTGGTCTTCCTTGTGACAACAGGGCATCTCAATGATCTCTACAGGCTTGCCGTAGTTCTTATGGCTTGTTTGAGCAGCAAAATCATCACGCCAGTTGTCGAAAATATCAGTTAGGATCGATCCCATCTTTTACCTCAAGTTGTTGTTTAAAATATTGAACCCATTCATACAGAATTTGATTCTGCTCTTCTAATTTCTTAATACGTTCTTCAAGCTCGTCAATCTGGTCAGATTGATGAACATTCCATATAAAGTCTAAAGCACCCATTA
>JACCDO011947697.1_pt1 | contig 12594 bp, 8 predicted proteins | sample 7446101 | NCBI WGS metagenome assembly JACCDO01 (sample SAMN15323440, study PRJNA562643) | freshwater metagenome | isolation source: river surface water | place: USA:Blue River Watershed | collected 2017-08-16
AATTTGCTTAATGCAAACCGAATCACCATCTTCGTTTACGAACGAATTCGGGTCATACGAATGATTCGTGAAGTGCACTGGACTGTTGCATACATCAACGCATGAAATACTATTGTAGCAAAAAGCGTTCTTGAAAAAGTAATTTTGTTCCTCGTTATACATTTTATTTAAGTAATTCTCAAGCAATTCGTCGCCAATTATTGATGCAACTGGATCGTTTTTTAGAATGTAAATTAATTCACCAACTTGAATTTGTTGTGTAGAAACGATTCCGTATCCTTTCGACCCGGAAATGTAACTTACTTTGTACTCAATGTTCATATTTGATGTTTGCAACAAACAAATAAAAAAATTACTCACTTGCTTACTTGTTCACTCTCACTTACTCATTCACAAATTTCTATACTAGCTATAAAATGGTATACTAGTCCTATCGTGCATGTACGTACTCCCGATCACTGCCACACATACAGTGACTGATCAGTCACCAAAAACCTTCTTTCCGTTAATTTTATGTCGCGGCCTTATTTGATGGCGATTTCAATAAATAATTAACTAAATAATCGAAGTAGAAACAGCACTTGTCTGTAATGCGTGGTTGATTGGCTATAACACATTCTAATTAGGCATTTTTTGTTCGCAATTTTTTGATTACACTTATTGCAATAGAATATGTTATTCGTCTTTATACCGGATAGAGTCCTCCTATATTGCCTTCGTGATTGTAAATGTTTATTTATGGGTTTTAAATAATTACTGTTCATGTCATCTTTTTGTTCTTCCCGCAAAATGGTGTGACCCGACCATATAGTACAAGGTAGGTATGGTTGGAAAATCAAATCAATATACAACAAACCAATTAAATCGAAATAAGTTACAAGTGGAATAGAGAAATGTGCCATGAGTGAGTACAAAAGCATCTTCGGGTTTACTTTCCCGTTCAGCTCGTTGTGGTTGCTATCACTCGACGGTAGCGAGTACTTCCATTGCTATTTGTGGATCATGAAGGACATTGCTTGGACACAGAGTTGGAGACATTTTGCATTAGGTAGTGCTTTATTATCTTGTTATTACACAATTACTTATTGGCCCATAACTTAACTAACTCACTCACTCATTCATTTTAACTTGCTCGTTCACTTACTCACTCCCTAATTCACTCACTTGTGCTAATTCACTTACACGAATCACTTACTTGATTACTCACTCATAAGTGTATGGTATTTTGGCTATTCTTTGGTGGAATATCATCATTTATCACGCGGTTATACGCAGAAACTATTCGGAAATGTATGTTTCAATAGCTTTATTATTGTGGTTAGTGGCTAATTTTTGGTGGATGTTCGCAGAAGTAGTATTTCCCGATGACGATGACATATACACCACATATGCAGATCAATCCGCAGTTATTCTCATGGTTGAATCACTTTCTGTTACACATTTATTTTATTGAACCCCTCACTTACTCACTCACTTACTCACTCACTCTTAGATTGCTAGTGCGTGGCTGGGTGTATACTATTGCATTATCATGCCATTGAATCTCTTCCCCATCGACCATGTGAACGATGAATACGCCGATAATACCATAAAACCAAGATTTCCTTATTTATTTGCAACATTCCGTCAATACGAAAACATCTTGATGCTATTATGGTACCTCGAATCGCTCGCACTCCCTCCTGCCTACTTACTCACCCAATTACTCACTCACTTGCTCATTCAGGTGTTTGAAGGACCTTGCATGGAATCGGGATAATATAATCATGTGGTTTATATTTTTAATTCCAACGGTACTCCTCGCCTGTGACCTCTTATGGTTATCGTATCACACGGATGACGTGGTAATCCACACCGTTCATTATTTCTCATCGTTATTATGGATACTTGGGAATGCATGTTGGGCATTTGGTGAATTTTTTTTTGATAAATATGATGAACCATTAGCGATGTGGTACCTGAGTGACGACTCCTTGTACACGTTGCGTTGGTACTCGGCGTGGATCCTCACTGGGTCCCTGTTCCCGGTGATTATTATGTATATTTTGTGGATTTATTTGACGAAATATGAGTTATTTAGTGTGATTAATAGGAGGAAAGACGTGAAGGACGTGAGTAAGGGGAACTACGTCATGATTCCGGGGGATCGCGATCAACACGATGAGTTTGAACTGTGACGTGGCGGTTGATGCAGATAGCGATGACGATGTATTTTTGTTAGTTCAATTGTTATTAATGTGCTATTTTACATTCTTCTTCATCGATATAGTGGTACAATACAAATAATTATCACTGCGTTAACTCGAACCAATTCCAATTAGTGATTCTAAATCGTTTTTCGTGGTTTTCAAAGCATTCAAAATTAATTCCAAATCACTTAGTGGCAGCCAATCCCTCAGTCGTTCGAGGTACTCCTTGTCGTCGGCACTCAATAACGTCCGTTTCTTGCTATATTCACGTAGCATTTCTAATCCCTTACTCAGCGATAATATATCCGTTAGAACAGGAGGTGGTTTCTCATTCGATTTGGTTGGTGGTGAACGAGGTTCCCATGACATGGGAGTCGTGGGAATATGCGGACTGAACCCTGCCGACGCGGGTGTGGATTCGACGATTGATTTATGTTTGGACTTACTATTATCGCTGCTTTTAGGTGTCTTCTTCGTTGTTGCGGGAGGAGTCGGTTTCTTGGTTTCCTTTTTCATTTTGTTACTTTCCTTCATAATCCCTCGCTCAATCTCGATGGATTCTGTATCTTTATTGCTTTTGATACACGCTTTACAGTACCAAGAACCGCTTGGTATAGACGACAACGGCGGTTCCAAGCAATAAATGTGGTTCTCAATGTCGCATCCGTCACATAGCAGTAGTTTCTCGCGATCGTGTTTACCAAAGCAATAAACACACCCGCAGAAGCAGCAATACAACGAGTTCACGTCGTCGATGCAATGAGTGCACCATAAGTCATCGTTGCCCTTGGAATTGCGGTCTCCACCACTACGTGGCGATGATTTGCTTGCATCAATTGACGGGTTTCCTAGACTAGATAATGCTTCGTTGAGATTGTTGTAACGCCCCAATTCAGACATATCTTTCCTGATGGAGTTGCGCACAATGTACTTCTTGCCGCTGCGAACCACATTCACCGAAACTAGATAATCGTCATCTTCGTCGTCGCTACTCAACCCTTTCCCGATTCGTTTCATGCTGCGAATAGCTTTGCGAGCTGCTTTGACATCGCCATCTTCTTCACCGCATGAAATACAATACGCACAGTACCAACTACTTTTTGGTATACCTATTAAGTATTATAATTCATGTGAATAAATGATTGCGCAGTAGTATATAATGTAGTAGTGAATACCTTGTAGCTTGGGTCGCACACATGACACATGGAACACCAATGTACACGAATCACAGCAGAGCAAATCACCACCTTTATCACAAACCTGACAATATTCGTTATGTTCATCAACCAAATCACGATTATTATTTTTACTATTTCTTTCTGTTCTTTGCTTCCTTCCTTTACTTTTATATTGGTTATCATCATCGCCTCCTGCATCATCATCACCTCCTGCACGACCAGGCAATTGGAGCGCTTGGTGCAACTCGTTTATCAATTCATTCTGTTCTGCGTCACTTACTCGGTGACTGCGAAGGCATCTTTCCAGTAACTTCATCGAGTTTAGCTTGCTTTGGTGCACAATTCGCTCAAGCTGGTTAGCGTTGTTTGTTTGCTTCGCTTTCTTCGCTTTCGGAGTTGATAAAACATCTATATTACGCTTATCGCGGGGGGAATATGACATATTTTAACCCGTTGTATTCATCACAGGTCCCTTACTTTAAAAAAGAAATCATGAAAGTCTTAAGAAGACTAGGTCCTAGGACTAGGAATCCTACCCGGTAATCCCGGAATCTTGAATCCTCTCTGAACAAAGTAACGACGCGAAACTTTTCTTCTCTCACTGTTTACTTCAAGTCACTTCTCTTGTTCTTCCCCACGTTTGTGCTCGAGTTAATTTAAATAAACGATAAAATCGCGCTCGTGGATGTAGTATGGGTAATATGGACTAGAAAGAGGAACTTATCAGTTTGTTGCTATAAACTTGCTGCTTTCGTCTGCGAAAAACTGAATTAATTAATGCCTTGTCACACTGTAAAGTAAGTCATTCAATTCTGTCACCGAATTTTGGTGCCGTACCGGTATGGTGCAAAAATTCCAAAAAATATTACCTGGTACTAAGAGTAACTCTTAGTACCTAAACATACCTAGTAGAGTCTATTGTATTATCTTATAGATTGTTAACAACCAACTCAATTAGGCAGTATCTGGTTTAGCAAGTCAACATCTGACTCAATTTATCAATCAATCAATCAGTCTATAGATGCACGTCTTTGTTCTCAGTCTCTGCCTGGTCGCTGTTTACAGCTTCCGTGTGCCACCACTTACATTTTTACACACAAATTATGTTTGTAGTCGTGGGTGCCGAGCAAGTAGCAATAATCTCGATGACTTGATGATTGACTATGAGAAACTGTCCCCGAAAGAAAGAGAAAGATTAGATTACATTCAAAAAATATCCAAAGAAGCAGACGAACTTGCTCGCCAAGCAGGATTTCAAGTTGATAATGACGATGATAACGATAATGACGATGATAACGATAATGACATGCAGGTATTAATTATTCATTCCACGCTCATTCATACATTCACATGACTTTGTTCAGGAAATAAAACGATCTATTCGGGATACGAAATGGTCTGGTCAAAGTAGTGTCGAAGAGTCTATAGTGAGTACAAGGACATATAGTGACATGACATCTAGAATTGGTTTGGCATTCGGTGATATTGTGTCATTACTTAGCTTTGCAGCAATCGGCAGATCGAATCATGGCGAAGCAACGGATCTTATTCAGCTACTCACTACTGCGTTCCCATTTCTTTTGACGTGGTTAACATTAGCCCCGTTACTAGGAGCATATTCAAGAGATGCTACTTCAAGTCGCAATAAAGTGTTCGTTGGAATAGCTCCTGCTTGGATTGTGAGTGTTCCATTGGCATTGTGTCTCCGAGGCGTCATTAAAGGAGCAGTACCACCCACTCCTTTTATTGTCGTCTCGTTGGTATCCACGTACGTCATACTAGCAGCATGGCGCTATTTATACGTTCGATTGAATGGCGAGACATCTGACAAAGGCGACAGACAAGCGGGTGTGTTCGAGATATTTAAAATGGTGGGTACTCTAATGAGGAGGTGGTAGAGGTGTCATATGCGTGTGTTTGTTTATACATAGCGGTCGATAATCAATGTAATGTATTAATCAAGATATTGTTGATAGAAACGAGCCGTTGTTCATCGAATACCGGTTGATTTTCATCATTGAAACTGTTTTTTGCAACTATTTTCTTGTATTTATCAATGGAAACGCTTAAATAGCTCTTAATACTCATGAGAATCGCATGGATTTTGTTCACATACACATTGTACGCGTCATCGTTAGTGAATGCATTGAGCACATCCTCCCTGCTAAGCATGGTTTCCTTGCGTAGCGATGCCAGTAGCTTGGCGATTTCAACCACGGTGATACTGTGATGAGCGCTAGTAGTGCGATTGCGCAGCTTAAATTTGTCTAGGAATGTGTACAATGCTTTTGGGACAATGACCTGCCGGAGATGCTTGCGGTGTGGAAGAATGCAGGGCTGCGTTGCTTCCACCTCCAAGATGCTGAAGCATATGTTCACTGCCAACAGCCAAAACAACTCGGATTTATCGAAGAATGGAGTGTCGTTTATGGTACTCACGATTTCCTTCAGATTCTCGTACGTCACTAGTGTGATGCTGTGTGTGTTGTCGTCTCGTGAATGGATTATACTCGCCTCATTCAAAAAATCTTCAACGGATAGAATATTGTCGTCATCATCGTCGTCATATGTAGCCACGCCGGCAATTTCCGAGAATATATTCGTAACGGCTTTCTTAATATCGATATGCGCGCGTGAAACATGTGCTTTGGTAGGGTTTGTAACGGTCATCTGCCATAGCGATTGGATTTTAGTAGTGTACACCGATGTGATACGCTCCACTGCGGCGTTCAGCAGCGGCAGGAAGTAGTCTAAGCGGATGAATACCAACGAGTGAGTGGCCATCTGCTGGTATCTATTGAAATTATGCGTGGCTGTAGCCGTTAAGTCTGTCAACGAAAAACTGTTGTTATAAACGGATCCGCAATCTACTAACCCACACAGTAGCAAGTCGTGGATGTTGGTAGCGATGGCCTTCAGGTGGGAGTAGTACAGAGGCAGCTCCTTGCCGTTATCCGTCATTACATGCGGATCGACTCGTACCAACTCCCTCAAAGCCGTTATGTCTTGGTGCTGCAGAATAGTACTGTCATAAGCCAACTGTGCGTCACCTAACGCCCGCAATGCCGACTCAATCTTGCTCTCTGAAATACGCTCCCAGCAATGCACTTCAATGATTTCTAGTTCCTCCAAAGTCTTTACCTCTTTCTCATGCATGCCAATATTGTATGCCAAGTAGCCGTTGGTGCGTAACTCGTCGTACAGTACGTCATACTCGTCACTTAAAATACATTTGCGACAACGCAGTAACAACTCAATTGCTAGCTTTAATTGCAAGGTTTCGTGGCTGAATTTGAATGGAATGTCGTAGTACGATGCAATGCGTAAGTAACGGCTAGTATCGAAGAGGAGGACTTCCAAGAGGTAGCAACACGATGGACTAATGATGATATTCCCCAGAAGATGAGGATCTAACGTGATGTTGCCGTCCAGGCAACCATATTGAAGCCGTCGGCGAATGACGCGGTCAATGAGTTCATTGCGCACCGCGTTGTACAGCTCATGCACTGGCTGTGGATAGTGTATCCAGCTGGTACTATACAGCAATACTGCAACGGAAGGCCCTGCGTTACTGAACGACGCTTTCTTTGGCACGACTAGCGATGACGCTTTGCCTACTACCGGCGCGACCTTCTTGATGTTACTGCCAATCATACCAATTGACCGGCGACGGTTGACCACGGGAACTGCCGGCTCTTTGTCATTCTTCTTCTTCACGACGGGGTCGTTATTCTTGTCATCCATGGTAATCGTCACTCTTCTTTTGTTCGCGGTAGGAGCAGGTGCTACTTGCACTGATGTCTTCACAGCTTTGTTCACGTCAGCCACACTTAGGTTCGCTATAATAGTGCGTACGCTATTGGTTCTTTGTGCCCTATTCAACGCCGCTTTGAATATATCTTTATTCTTCTGGATGTAAACCCCCAAGCTTTTGACTTGCTTGTGCACGTCCAACATCCGGTTTGTCACTTCATGCTGACGAATATACTCTAAAAACGATATTAAAAACGGATCATACGCCCCTGTATTGATGCTGTTCTCTGGATGGAATGCACCGGTAGCCACCGTGTCCTCGTCCCAGTTATTGCCTTGTATCGCCTTCAACAGGGCTAATACCTGTTGGACCAGGGCATAATTATGCATGATTTCAGTTTTGTTGAATGATGAAAACACTTCAATAGACGCGGTCGGGGCGGCCTCACTGGCAGTCTCACCCAGTAACAGACTGGAGGAGTACGAGGTAACTTGCTTCATCTCACTCAACACATCCTCCAGGTTCAGTATCCTAACGGCTACATTGCTATAGATCACATCATTACTCGTATTTTTATCCATTCTCGTGATGTAGGTGTTCTCGTAAAGGGCGTATAGGAGGCGATTGTACACCTCGTGAAACTTGCAGATGTATGCCGCGTGGTTGATCTCGTGGACGGCGTACTTGCTCACAAATCCCTTGGCTTTCAACTCGTTCATGATGTCTCGTACACCAAGAATATCATCATTTTTAATCGTTTTTCTTAGATTTAATACGATTTCTGCTTCCTCGAGGAGGGATCGCGAGTTCAGCCACATGTCGTCGCTGGGTGCCATCACCTCCTTGGTCATGAGGATGGACTCCATGAGTCTCTTGCAATCGATCGCGTTGATATCAGGCGCATCTAGTGGTCCTTGGATGCATCCCGTGGTCAACGCAACGGATACTTCATTGATATGCAACTGACTCGCCATTAGAATTGTTTGGTACGAATGAAGCTCTTGTACCCCGTACACCTGGGAGTATTCTTTCACGCGGCGTTCGAGATTGTTGTTCGCGTACGATATATATCGTGACTCCGACACTAGCGATTGGAATAAATCTAAATTACTTTGACTCAAGGCAAGACGGAATCGGAGTACGAGGCAAGCGGTGTTGTACAGACCCTCGCACTCTTGTAGGTACGACTGGTCGCCATTGGCATGATAGCTGTTAGTGGAGTGAGTGAGTAAGTAATCACGTGCGTATGACAAGGGAGTAGAGGGCAAGTACCTGTTATAATCATCAATAGCTTGCTGTAATGGTGCGATGTGGTAGGAGTCGGTGAATGCATTGATATTCTTCATATTAGGGATCATCTCCAACGCTTTAATCAAGTCGCTCGATATCTTGTGGGTGACAAGCTCTTTTTTATACAACGCTAACTCGTTCACGACGTGGACGCTGACGCAGCAATAGGTGCTGACAACCCACTCGTTCATCATATTGCTACTATTGCGTCTAATGGATTCTGTTTCTGATTTCTCGATGCTTAGCAAGGCTTCCATGTGCGTCAAGACACTAGGTAGTTGCTCCTCAAACGCGGTGATTAATTCCAATGGAGACGCAGTGACTGCGTCGTCGTGGGATGATGCAGATGCGACCATGGAGTGGCGAATATCACACAGAAGTGTTCCTACTTGAAACAATTGGGGAATCACCACGTCAGCATCTCGCAGCATCTCGTTGTTACTGTTCCCTAACGCTACTAACACCTCCTTCAATTTCGCATACTGGATTGATGACGTATCAATGTGACCGTTACCTAGTACTAACGGTGCACTATTCACGATTGTTGTGCTTATTAACATGGATATACGGCGGTACTCCAATCCCTTCTTCACCGCAATGATTTCCTCCACACATTGCGCTGGCAACGTGTCTACTCGGATGATATCTGCGACAATCCTCTCTGCTTCCACCCAGTTCGTGTTCAGGATAGCAACGCGCATGTTATAGATGATGTCGGCGGCTTGAATAAATGCATTGACAGCTACCGACCGTTTTTTCAGCTTCATTCCCTCTTGAATAGCCTCCTCTAAGTTTAATAATGCAACTGTGAAGTCCGTTGGTAATGCGGTTGCCGACACTCGTCGGTTGTACATTGACGAGCGACGACGTCCGTTATCGCCGTCATTCACAATATCGTTACTGTGGAATAAGCAGTGAGTGAGTGAGTGAGTGAGCGAGTTAGTGAGTCAGTACGTACCTTTTATTGTTACTAATGACTACCGATCTACGATGTTTACTTATGGATCTGGCGATTTGCATGACGTCCATCAATCGACCAGCACCGAGGCGACTATCCAAGAGCTGGTGCATGTCTCTATTCTTCAATTCCAAATGAATACGCTCGATCTCTGTAGCTATCAACGACGACGAAGTGTACAATTTAGAATCAATCATTTTTTGCACCGACACCCAGTCATCATCCCTAATATACTTCCGGAACGCAATAATGTAATCCGTTACGTTGAGTAGCTCGTAGTCATCCGCATCAACGTCACCGGCGATGTGCATCATTGACGACTTGAATCTCTCTTCGTTGTACGTGGTGCTGCTGTAGAAGGACTTAGCAATGGGCAGCTTCAACACGGCACTGAAGGACTCGAATAGCACCGATAGCCGGTCCACGTCAATGTCGCTCTTATTAATGAAGCCTAGAGGGCACATTAGGTACTTCTGACCACCCAGTATCTCCTTGATGATTTTATCGCTTAGGGATTGGGATTCGTATTGAAATTGCAATTCTGTAATCTCTTGCTGCAACATAGTGACGAAGGATAAATTGTGATTGATCTCATCACGTCGTTTAATAATCGCTACGTTCTTAATGATACTCATGGGTGACGAGCCCTTCTCGTACGCATTCAATATCCGCAAATCTAATGCAATAGAAATGGTTTCAATGAGACGCTCAAATGCCGGGGATTTAGGCCATAATAAGAATGCCTTTTCCGTGTTGGTGAGGATCTCCATCATCGCATTGATCTGCTCGGATCCGGTGCTGTAGCGAGGCGCGGCTACGTTGGGCACCACGCCTAACTCCGTCGCGAACTTGGTGTAACACAATTGGAATAGTATCTCGGCTTTCACTAGCTTCATTTCATTCCATACCGGCAACAATATTGGCTTGGTTCCCTTTTCCTCTGTGGAGGTTGTAACGGACAGGCTTTTCGTGTTGGTATGCTCCATAGCGGAGAGCAAATTGAGTAAATCTGGCCATTTCGACAATCGAACGAGCGATCTTAATTGCAATAAATACTTGGCGTCGCGCAGGATGTAGTAGCCTGGTTGATGCGCTTTAAACGCCATTTTATGTCCCAATTCAATGGAATCAACGAGGCTTTCTTCGTGTGCATTTACGGAGATGATATCGCCGGGAGTGCCTTCAATGCCCCGCGTGCGTATAGCTAATAACAGTTTGATACACGCCATTCGATAGTCAAATTCCTGCTGCGCAAACACTACCTCGTCATTGGATATGCCATCCGCTTTGGTTAGTAGCTCCTCAATGCTGCACGTAGGCGATTGGTTAATGGAGTCTAGTATGAACAATAGATCGTCATCTTGTTGAAGTACGTAATCAAAGAAGTCGCGTACGTATTGGATTCGACTGGATGCCTCCATTGTTGGGGTGTCCAATATATGCGTGGCTTGGATGACGTCCTTAGCGCCTTTATACGCGGATATCTTACTAAATACGTCACCGTATTCAAAGTCCACCGTCTCCGTAACACTTTCCGGCACTGTCGAGACTAAATTATTGGTGGTTGAGTAATACGTGGCAGCGGGCGATAACCGTGTGCGCAATAGAGTCGTGATGATGTACTCATCGATAGTGGGTTGCGTGATATCCGCGGCGTCTAGACTGTCCATATCAGGCGGGTCCTGCAGCCAGATGCCTTGGAACTCTGCTTTCCTCAACTCTAACACGAATTCAGCCTCTTTGACAGCTGCTGCAACATCTGGATGATCGAATTTGATTACATTTTTCACAATAATAAGCGCCATCAACACCGTGTTGATGTTGATACTTGATGTGTCAACACTGCCTACTTCACCACTCATTTTGCCTTGTTGAATGGCACATTGCAAGCAATGGATCGACAGATGATACTTTGCATAGTCGTAGACAAAACTCAATTCTGACATGACGCTGTTATGCAACCGCCGTGATATTTCCATGTTTTGCTCAGGGATAGTGAACGCTAGATAGAGAGAATCGTACACGGTGAACCAATTGCCCGCGATGACATTGCGACGCACCACATCCAGCACACCAATAGAGTAGCGATGACAGTACATGTCTTCCGTGAACCAGTCGTCCTTCACGTCCAGCAACGCAGTGATAGCAGCAGCGACCACTTCGGTATCAATGTCCTTGTACACGATGTCCATGTTATCCTTCTTCTTACTGCTCTTGAGACGACGAATATTGCCGGTTGAATACGCTTTCAATGCTTTCTCTTTCGCTAACTGACACAAACCTAACTTGCGCGCACTGTATACTTCCTTCAACGCTTTGTAGTTGTTGCCGGTAGCGGTTGCTTCTGCAAAGGATACACCAAAGTCTCGTTCATAATTGATTTCCTCATCAATAAACTTCAATAATCGCACCCATTTGCCTCCCATCGCTAACGTGCGTATGTTAAACAACACTTTCAAGGTGTTATACTTGAGGACGGCTGTAGGGCACGCTGGTTTGACGACCCAATTGTTGTAACTGACGTTGCTCTTATCGTTCAAGTGATCCAATGCCGCCTTCAGGTTCTCGGTGTCAATGGAGCTATGGCTGTTAGGTGGCTCATCATCCATAGACACTCCGTCGGTTTCAATGGAGTGATTAAGCAGGTGCAACACGTCGCGTTGTATCATATCCTGCTGAGAGACGAGTATCTCTTCATAGTAATAGTCTAAGAAAACTAATCCCTTGGTAATCAAGGTGTAATTATGCGGATTGAGCGCTTTGATCCGGGACATGGAAGCCGCGAACTCCTCGGCGATCTTGGTATCGTTGCTTAGCTGCGGGTAGTAGTGATGGTACTCGTCCGGCTTATACTTGGCGAGTATGACATTGTTGAAGTGGTTGTTGTACTTATTCATTAGCACCTCAATACCATTCAATTGCTCCAAACCCTCATGCACCAGAGCCTCGTTGCCGGTTGAATATCCACGTCGAAGAGAGTAAATCAGCTTCGCCAAGTCGCTTAAAATCAATGCGGGTGATGGCAAATCATTGTTATTGGTAATAAAGGCAAACGAAGTTTTATCCAGGTAAGTTGCAAGGCCTTTGCACCGCATCATGTGGTATATCTCAATCAGTCCGTCATATTGAACATGGTTGGTGTCTATCTCACCAGGCACCAGCTGCTTATTATACTCACTTACACCGTTATTGATGGTGTAATGAATAGGGACGGAGTACGTTAAT
>JACCDO011801955.1_pt1 | contig 12590 bp, 9 predicted proteins | sample 7446101 | NCBI WGS metagenome assembly JACCDO01 (sample SAMN15323440, study PRJNA562643) | freshwater metagenome | isolation source: river surface water | place: USA:Blue River Watershed | collected 2017-08-16
CCCAAAGATCAGGGTCGAGTTCACGATCAACACCAAAAACCAAAACCCTACCATCTGGTCTTAAAACAGGTGCTAAATGATGACTGATTGCATCTTGGGGGGTGGCTAGGATTAAGGCAAAGTCGCTTTGCTTGATCTTAAAAAACTCATGTAATCTTTCTTTAGGACAAACCAAAGGATGATCGATAAAGCTAGGTAATTCTAATACTTGTTGATTGATGATTTCCTTAGCAAGATACATGCTTGGATTGAGCAGAATCACCCTTTTGCCTAAGCTATAATGCCCAAAATCCGCTGCCCCTTCAAATCTGGCAAAAATATGACCTTTGAGGATGGATTCTGCAAAAGATTTGAGCCTGAGTTCCTTTACTGCTGTTGTTGTTTGTGCATGATCAATATTTAAAGTATGGCTATGGAAATCTTCAACATGTACCATACCTTCAAATGATAATATCGCGTTTTCAATCTGTTGTTCTTGATAGGATTTGGCAAAGGATAGGTTTGCTAATGTATGCCTCTTAAAGGAATTAATGGATTTTTGTTTTTCTGTGTATAATGCACAACCAATAGAAGTGCTAATGCTTGTATTCAAAGGATTGATATAGATTTGTTGTTCTGAAAAATAGTTCAATAAGGAACTATTGATCACTGGGTCTAAGGTAATTGCGCCCCCTAAACAAAGATGAGATGTGCCACAGAGTTCAAGTGAGAGTTTAGATAAGATGCTTAAAACTCTACAAATTTCATTTTGTAAATGCGCAAGGAGTTCAATCCACACAGAGAGTTTTGCTGTTTTATTCTTTTCTTGAAGGATTAATTGCTCTACAAAAAGCCATAGATCATAAGAAGTAGCATCAAAGGATAAACGATTTTCGCCTTGAAAGAACCAAGGGTTAAATAATTCATTGTGTTGCGCAAATGCAGTCAAAGAACTCAACCAAGAAATCGTTTTCATGCCCAAATATGCGCTTTGTTCCTGATTTAAATCTGTGCCATTCTCGCTTTTCTCATAGATCAAAGGCGTAATCCTCTTGACCATCATTTCATAAATCCCAAAAATCGTGCAGAGTTGGGCATATTTCTCTGGGCATCTTTTTTCAAAAACTTCAGTAATCACCTGTCCTTTAGCATGATAAATCGAATAGGAAGGTAGACTTGGTAGATCAAAATGACTACTATTGGCGCTTTGTCCATGAAACGATCCAATGCTATCGATGATTAAAACCACAGCATCTTCAAAGGGAGAATAGAAATAAGTGGAATAAGCTTGAGCCAATTGTACGCTTGGTGCTCGTTCAATACGTGGATCTGCACCGATCAACCATTCAGATCTTAATCTTTCTAAACCCAAATCTAATCCAGGCGTTAAAACAGAGATGGTTTGTAGGTCTTCCCATTTAAGTTTGAGTTGATCTAAACAGTATTTAATGCTTTCTTTGGGCAATGGAATGGTTAATCCATTTTTTAAACCATCGCTTCTGAGATGATCCAAACGGGACCGATCGCTGAGTCCTGCACCACTTTCTAGTCGAGATTGTTCCATGGCAACTTCGATTTTTCCATCTTTGACAATTGCCACACTTCTTTGCTCTCCTAAATACATCCCTAAGTGGTAAGGCATTTCAACTCCTGACGTAAAATGGATTTACTGATAAATACATTGTGATTATTTCTAAATTTGCTATGATCAATGACTATCAAATTAAATCATTTTGAGCAATGCACAAGAGAAAAAAATGGCGAATCGCTTAGGTAAAACAGCTATTCTACTTGGAACTGTAGTGGCTAAAGCCATTTGGGAACAAGTCAAAGATACAGATTTTGTCAAAGAAAAAAAAGAGCAAGTACGACAAAAAATAACGGATTTTGAAGAAGCTTTTTGGAAATGGGCTAATCATATCGAACAAGAACAACGCGCCCTAAACAACGATCAACATTTGAGTTTTGTTCAAGCTTGCCATATCCTTGAAATTCCAACCACAGCGAGCTTAGATCAGGCAAAGCAAGCTTGGAAAAATAAAATGAAATCTTGCCACCCTGATCGATTTATCAATGCTTCTCAACAAGAACAACAAAGAGCCCATCTCCAAGCCCAAAAAATCAATCAAGCTTTCCAAGTATTAAAATTAAAATTATCTTGATTTTATCGCAAATGTAGCGATGGCATTCTCAGCATCTTGTCCATTGATCGCTTCAATTTCAATTTCAATCCATTCTTGAGTCAAATCATGATCATGGTCATGTTGATCTCTGTGCATGGGTTGAAAGACCAAGATTTGTGTTTCTTCATCATAGGAGAGATTAAGTTCTTGATTTGCGTATACATGGAAACCATTAGGATATTGAAGGGTGGGAATAAAAACTTCGGAGGGTTGATCGCTGATTTTTTGTCCTGAGAGTTTTAGTGTATAAAAACCCACTTGGTTTTCTCTCTCTGATTTACGCCAATCGATGGCTTTAAGTATACTATTAAATCCTTGTTGATGGTGAGAGTATGCACTTGATCTCAAATAAGGTCTCACATAAGCTTGCCAACCACGCAGTGTTGCATTCTCTGCTGTGCGCTCAAGTTTTGGATCTGTGTATTCCACAATTGAAAAATCTTCTCGATTCCACAAATCACCCAAGAGATAGTCATTCTCTGGGGTTAAGCACCATAGCATATTGCTGACACCGAGTTGTTCAAATGCTTCATAGTAACGATTTAATACCTGTGTTGATACCAAGTAATTGGATTTCTTGGATTCTTCTATACCATTGAAATTGAAATAGGTACCAAATTCCCCAAATACCACTGGCACATTCCCAAGGAATGTAGGGGCTTTATGTAATTCTTCTTCTAAAACACCAGTCAAATCCTTGTATTGCCACTCATCATCATTAAATGATCTAGGAATACTTTGAATACTAGGATTAGGATAGATATCTGGATACCAATGGGGGGCAAACACAAGTTGTTTAATGCCTTGGGGTTTGGTGGGTGGGTTATCAAAGAATCTGCTAGTCCCACTGATCATTCTCACACTTGTTGCCCCTTCAAACCAGATCACAGCATTGGGGTCGATGGCTTCTATGGCTTGTCCCATTCTCTCATAGAATTTTTGGAGATAATTTGCATCGAAATTTTGATTGAGATCCAAGACAGCACTGCTAGAAATTTCATTTAATCCCCACTTTTTCTTTGTTTCTTCATCAGATGTCAAAGGAATGAGTTCTAAACCAGTAATGATATCAAAAAGATCATTGCCTACTTCACCTAGCACACCATTAAGCAAAGCTTTGGCATCGATGAGATTTCCTTGAGTCATCAATGAACTGATCCCAAGCATAATAAAAACGCCAAAAGGCTCATTCATCACATCATAACCAATGACATTGTCGTATTTCTTACCGATTTGAGCGAGTTGTTTCCATAATCCTTCATATTGACCTTGCAAATAAGCTTTAAGATCAAGGGCTTTACTAGGGTCTGTTAAATCTCCAATATTTTTGGTCTTACCATCAATATCAACCTTGAGATTAGGAAATACTTGATCACCAGCAAATAAAGCAGCAAAACAACGCTCTACATCGAGAGACAGAATACCGCTTAATAACCAAGGACTTAAAGGCAAATAATCGCTGGTTTCATTGGGTTCAAAATGCTTTACTGGTAATCGGCTTAAAAACTCGTTGAACCAAGAAGGTGGTCCATTTGAACTTGGGGAAAATCGGTTGAGTAGAGATTGTAGTTTCAGCAAGATTTGGGGATTGACGCCTCCATTTTCTAATCTTAAAGCACCAAAACCCCTAAATAAACCCCAATTTGGTGAATCCATATTTTTTTCGGGTAAACAAGTTTGTACAACCCATTTAGGCGCCCCATGTCCACGCATCCAATCATTGAATGGCGGTAATAAAGAAAAGAGTAGTTTCTCAATAGAACCATGACTGGCTTCCACTTCTACCCCTTCTGTATTCTGATACTTGGGTTTTTCTTGGTAGTAGGACATCAAATATCGGCTAAACATATCTTGGTGCATATCGATCAATACATAGACACCATTTTTCTGAGCGGATTGTATTAAACCCTCATAATAAGCCAAGTATTCAAGATCATGGCAGTCTTGATCATATCTAGGAGATACACAACGATCATCACCGGGTTGATAGGGTTGGATGGATTCCCAATTGGTGATCAAACGCACTGCATTAAAGCCCATTTGAGCGATCTTCTTAAACCAAGCATCTTCTGTTCCTTTGACAAAAGGACGATTGATATAAGACACGATTTCTTGAGGCACACAACTCTTCTTTAAATCTTCAGTCCAAGGGAATTCTTTGATGCATCTTTCACGAAGGGTAGGATCTGAAGGCAGAGGATAGAGAGAAGGAAAATCTTCTGTGGGTGGTGCTTTGTGTGATCCACTGACATTAATCCCTCGGAAATAACTTGCACGACCATAGGTATCGATCAATAGATTGCTTTGAATCGAGGTTTTTAACCCCCCTTGTTCTCTCTCAAATGATTGGGTTTGAATCCTAGTCATTTCTGGAACTTGTGGTAAAGGCTCTTTGGATCGATGATCATCTTTGTCGCAAGCAAAGAATAGAATTGTAGATAACAAGATAATGGGAATATAGGATTGTTTCCCAGATGGTAGATAGAAGTTCATAACGACTCCGATTGAATATGATGATTGAATATAATTATTCGCCAGTCCAACGTCCTAAAGCTCTTAGTGCATGTGTAGGTAACTCGCATTGAATCACATTTAGACCTTGATTAAAGGGCTCTAGATATACACTACTATCCCCAGACACTGAAGCTCTTACATCCATCGCCCAAGTATCTGAAAATGCTTTAAGATTGAGTTCATGTATTCTTGGTGCAAGTTCAGTCACTAGATTCAAAGGAATTTCTTGAATTTCAGCTGGTGGTGTTAACCTCATGAGATAATCTTCAAATTCAGCGACGCTATCAGGTCTCACTTGTACCCTAACAGTAGGATCAATCATTCTGGCAACCACAGCTTTTTCAAATGCCCCTACACTGATCATCACTTGATCTCTCATATCAGCATCTTGAATCGCTTTGACCACCAAATCCATACGATCTGTTTTGACATCTAGAATGATAAAAACGTGATCTTTGGTTAAAGCAAGTGCTTCTGCAAGAGTAGGTACTTTTGCACAAGAAAAATCACCACGAATCATGTTGTTTTGGGGTTTCACTTGTAGCGATTTCACTTGTTCAAGGGTCATTTGATTGACATTACCAGTGCTTGTCGTGGTGCGATCTACATCGGAATCATGCATTAAGATCAACTGATCATCAATGGTTTCTTGTACATCGAGTTCTACACCATCTAGTCCCATCAACATCGCAGCCCTAATGGCAAATAAACTATTTTCTGGGGCAACATGACCCAAATCCCCACCAACCCCTCTATGTCCTACCACCATTTTCCCTTCACAACTTGGATCGATAATACAAGAAATAGGGTTTGGAGATACTCTTTGCGCTGGGCGTTGAAAATCTGCGCTACAATCGAAATCACTGGGGGGAGGACCAGCAACCAACTTAAATCGATCTGCAATGGAGCCCATATCCATGGGTGAAGACATCATATCAACAACTTGCATATCCATCACTTGCATATCCATCACTTGCATATCCATCACTTGCATATTTTGATCTACAATCATCATATCTGCAGTGGTTTGTTGCATATCAGCAACAATGCTTTGATCTACAATGGTATTCTCTGTTTTCTTATCATCATCACATGCGAAGCATAGGAGTATTGCCAATAAAATCGACAGGAAATTTACATTAAACATTTTTCTACCTATTATTTTTTCGCCAAACAATTTGCAATTTCACAAGGAGAAGATTTGGGTGTACCATAAAGCATCATCTTGTGATCTTTGAGATTAAATCCATATTTTTCAGCGATTTCTTTTTGGATTTGTTCGATTTGGGGATTTTCAAACTCAAGGATTAATCCACAGGTTTGACAAATCAAATGGTCGTGATGGGAATTTGGGTTTTCGGGCTCATATCTGGTTTGATTATCACCCATTCGATTGGGGTTTGCTAGACCACTTTCTACGAGTAATTTCATTGTTCTATAAACAGTTGCATATCCGATATCAGGGTCTTTGGCTTTAACAATTAAATATAAATCTTCTACGGTAGGGTGATCTTTGGCATTTTGTTGATCAAAAAAAACCTCGGTAATAATTTGTCGTTGTTGGGTGAATTTTAGCTTTTTCTTTTGCAAGAATTCATTGAGAATTTGCATTGCTTCTTGGGAATTCATTCGTTCTCTTTTCTTTGATAGCTAATTCAAGCAATTTGATCTTTGATTTATTTTTATTTTTGCTATCTTCACTATTGATCATGAAAGCAGTCAATCATCAAATACTTTTGAGAAAAGTTCAAGTGCTTTCAAAGATGATTGAATTAATTTAAGGATAAAACAATGAAAAAAAATGCATGTGTGATTATGGCGGCTGGCAAAGGTACAAGAATGAAATCCAATGTATCTAAGTTATTGCATCAGGTTGCTGGCAAAGCAATTATTGATTATACCATTGATCTAGCCATAGAAATGAAACTAGATAAAATCGTATTGGTATTAGGTCACCAAAGAGAAGAAATTCAAGCACATCTTCAGCATCAATACGCTGATCTTTCATTTGATTTTGCGTATCAACACGAACAATTAGGCACAGCCCATGCTGTATCTTGTGCAGAACCATTCTTAAAAGATTTTGATGGGAATGTATGGATTTTATCGGGAGATGTACCCGCTTTGACTTCAGAGATCCTTAAATCATTTGAAGCTTCATTAGATCCAAAAACCATTGTAGCAGTTGCTGGGATGTATCTAGAAGACCCAAAATCTTATGGTAGGCTTCTTTTTGATGATCAAAATCAACTCTACGCCATTCGTGAAGCTAAGGATTGCACAGCAGAACAATCTCTTACAAAAACAGTAAATGCTGGGTTATATCGAGCAGATGCCAAAGTTTTATTTGAAGCATTACGTTCATTTGATCGCAAAAATGCCCAAGGAGAGTATTATCTCACAGATTTGGTGGAATATGCCAGCCAAAGAAAAATCCCAACACAAGCATGGGTGTGCAAAGGTGAATGGGCAGCTTCACTTGAGGGCGTAAATGATCGCTATGATCTATGGTTAGCCCAACAAAGAATCACTTCAAGAATCAATAAAAAAGCCATGCTCAGTGGTGTTACTCTCGCTCAGCCAGATCAAACATATATCGAAGCCAGCGTGAAATTTGGTCAGGATATCAAGATAGAATCATCAGTATCTTTGATCGGTCATTGTCAAATCGGATCTCATGTTTTGATTGAACAAGGCTGTAGATTAGAAGATACCATTGTTGAAGATGGGGCTGTGGTTCATGCTTATACAGTCGCTGTAAAATCCAAAATCGGTGCAAAGAGCCAAATCGGTCCTTTTGCCAGATTAAGAGAAGGCACAGTACTTGAAGAAAATGTGAAAATCGGTAATTTTGTAGAAACCAAGAAAGTGCACATGCAAAAAGGTGCCAAAGCCAGTCATTTGAGTTATCTAGGTGATGCTAAAATCGGCACTGGCACGAATATTGGCGCTGGAGTCATTACTTGTAATTATGATGGTTTTGATAAGTTCCATACTGAAATTGGTAATGATGTTTTTGTGGGCTCTGATTGCCAACTTGTTGCTCCCGTCAAAATTGCAGATGGTGCGATCATTGCTGCTGGTACCACAGTGACCAAAGAAGTACCAGCCAATGCTTTAACACTGAGTCGCTCACCTCAACTCAACAAGGAAGAATGGGCAATACAATTTAAAGCAAAGAAGAAAAACAAGAGAACTTGACTTTTTCTTGAATGATATTAAATAAAAGCACTGCATTCTCAAATCACGTTTACAACATTTTGGAAGTTTAATGATGAATATTTACCAACCCAAAGCCTTGACTCAGTTCATTGGGGCTTTGATAATCATGATGTTTTCTGTCGCTCAAGCCCAATCACCCACAGGTGTGGAAGTATTGGTTTCCTCTGGTGGTGTTGCCAAAACAATCATGGCTTTACCCAAACCCACCAATCTAGGCGCAGTTGGCGATAGTACAGGCATATCCGAACAAGTGATTTCGATTATCAACAAAGGTTTAAACCTCAGTGGTTTTTTTGAACCTTTGGATTTAGATATGTATCCCAAAGATGCCGCAAATGAAGGTTTAAACCCTAATTATGTCGCTTGGTACAACACGGGTTCTCAAGGTTTAATCAAAGTAGGATATCAAATCGAAGGCAATCAAATTAAGCTTTTTCTTAAACTCCACAATGTAGGAGAAAAAAAAGCAGTAGATCTTGGTAGCGAAGTAGATGGGGATAAAAGCTTTGATAAAAACGATAGATCTGAGATTAAAACACATGTTTATCGCTTTGTGAATGAAGTGATTAAGCATTATACTGGTGAATTAGGATTTTTAGGGACTCGCATTGCTGCCGTTCGCAAAGGTGGCAAATCCAAGTCTATTTATGTGATACCTACAGATGGAGAAGAACCCTTTAGCATTAGCAAAGAAGGGGAAATCAATTCTCTACCCCATTTTGCCAAAGGTAGAATCTATTTCACTTCTTATCGAGATGGTGGTCCACATCTCTTCTTATACCAAGGTGGTAAAACCAAGAAAATCGCAGCATACCCCGGTTTAAATATGGGCGCATCATTGAGTCCAGATGGGGGTACTTTGGCGATGACTTTAAGCAAAGATGGTTCTAGTGATATTTATCTTGTTAATCCAGATTCTGGGGATGTAATCAAGAGATTAACCACAAACTCCAATATTGATATCGGTGCAACTTGGTCTCCAGACGGCAGTCAAATCGCATTTATCAGTGACCGTGAAGGGAATCCCCAAATATGGTTGATGAATAGCGATGGTTCGGGTCAAAGAAGAATTTCATTCAAGGGTGAATACAATCAAAGTCCAAGATGGAATCCTAAAAATGATGTCATTGTGTTTGCTGGGCGAGATGAAAATTATAACTTTGATATTTTCACCTTATCTGTCAAAGAAGGGGTGATTAAGAGATTAACTCAAAACCAAGGTTCTAATGATGAACCTTCTTGGTCTCCAGATGGCAGACATATCGCATTTATGAGTACACGTTCAGGTAAATCTGAAATTTGGATCATGACAGCAGATGGTGCTTCTCAAACTCAACTTACCACCACTGGTGGTTTTGCTATGCCCTATTGGGAAAGATAAATATGAACTCTTTTAAACTTTTATTTTCAATGGTTTTATTGGGGATTTTCACGCTCTCTTGTGGTGCTAATAGCAGTGCTTCACTAGAATCAGCAAAAAAGGCAATGGAAAATATAGATGCTTTAAGATATTGCGATCCTTCTACTTATGATTTGATCAAAGAGAAATACGAGAAAGCCCAAGAACTCGCTCAAAAAGATCAACATGAAGAAGCTGAAAAGAACGCTAAAATCGCAGAGCAACTCTCTTTGGAACTCTCAAGAAAATACAAAAAACCCTGTCCAAATCCCAATGCAGTCAAGCCCAAAAATCCCAAAGATGATGAACCTGCTGAAGATACAAATAGCGATGAACCCGCTGTGCTTGAATTAGTGGAAGATATGAAAACAGTATATTTCAGTTTCGATTCATTTAAACTAGATACTCAAGCCCAACAAACCATCCTCAATAATCTCAATTGGCTCAAAGCAAACCCCAAAGCCAAAGTATCGCTGAGAGGACATACAGATACACGTGGTAGCAATGAGTATAATATGGCTTTGAGTGAAAAAAGAGCCAAAACTGTATATCATTACCTAGAAGCCCAAGCACTAGATATGAGATATATTGAAGCTGTAGGCTATGGCGAAGAACAGCCTGTCAGTTTTTCGGATTCAGAATCTGGACATGCCCAAAATCGTAGAGTTGAATTTTGGGAAAGGAAATAAATTTTTAAGCACTTGATCATCATTTCATATTCGATTAAGATTTGCACATCATCCCTTTAACTCTAGCTTCACAAAGGCTTACAATTCATGTTTCGCTTATCTCCTAAATGGTTTTTGCTTTTTAGCTTATTTACTTGTTTTGCGTTTTGCCAACAAGTCTATGCCAATCCCCTCATCGCTAAGGAAAAAAGAAGTAGTGTACTTGATTTTGAATTAGATGATTTGGATAAAAACCTTGTTCGTTTATCGGATTATAAAGGTAAAATCGTGATTGTTACATTTTGGGCAACTTGGTGTGCCCCATGTAAACAAGAAATCCCTCATCTAGAGAAGCTTTATGAAACCTATAAAGATCAAGGTTTAATCGTATTTGCCATTAGCACAGATAGTCCTCAAACCCAATCTCAAGTACCTAGAATTGCGAGAAAATGGACCATTCCTACACTCCTAGATACTGAAGGCAGAGTTGTTGCACAAATGAATCCTAGAGGGGTAGCACCTTTTACCATGTTGATCGATCGAAATGGCAAGAATGCCTTTGAGCATGATGGTTATAGTGTGGGAGATGAGATTAAAATCAAGGAAGCTTTAGTAAAACTATTAGAAGAGAAATAATAAGGCTTATGCGGATTCTACAATATTTTCTCTTATTTGCCCTTCTCTATCCTCAATCTATATGGGCACAGCAAAGAAGTTTGAGATTTTTGGATAGCTTGATTTTTGATGATAGAAATGACAATCAAAATATGAGAAATTACGATGATTGTTATCAATTAGCATTAAATCGTCTTAATTTCCAAGGTCAATCCAATGGTTTTGATTTTCAAGGAAGATTTGATACCGTACTCACAAGAAACCCTTCATTGATGTGTTCTTTTTCAGCCGTAGAAAGAAGAAAAGCGGATTTTCTTTCTCCTTTGATTAAAAATGACCCTTTTCGTGTGGAAAGATTAAATGTCAGTCGTAGATTTGGTGATCTACAAATCATCGCTGGGGATTTATATCAGCAAATGGGGAGGGGGCAAATTCTAGCATTGAGAAAAGTAGATGAATTGGGCTTAGATATTGCGCTTCGGGGTGGACAAATCAAATATAACAATAAAAAACATATCTTCTATGTCCTAGGTGGGGTTTCTAATGTGGTGAATTTGGATATTGTTTCTCAAAGATTTGTCAAAGATGTCAATGACTTTATGTTTGGGGGACAATATGGTTATAAGGGACTTGGGATTGGTGAATTCGGTTTACTCTATCTACAACTCAGACCCACAGATCAACAAGTCAATAATATTGCAACTTTAACCCAAGATGAGAAAAAACAAATCTCTTTGGGTGATGCCAACAGCAGTTTGGGATTTTATTTTGATTCACCTAAACTCTTGCCTTTTTTGGGGGTATATGCAGAAGCTGATTATCAGCAACGCAGAGAGATTGAAAAAGTAGTAGAAGGCAAAGCTGCTTATCTTTCTACTGATTTAAATCTAGGAAGCTATAATATCTTGACAGAAGGGACTTATGTCGATCAATTTAGGCAATCTGGAAGTACGAACCAAACATTGTTGAGAAGATTTGATTATAATCAAGGCCCTACATTAGAAAGAATCGATCAAGAAGTGGCTGAATTCTATGATTATCGTGGCGCAAGAACCAGAATTCAAAGGGAATTTATGGATGGGGATTTAACTGTTCATACCAATGTATTATATCGTATTAATAGACCAGGAGATGCGCTACAAACCAATCAAATGCACGTTTTTGGCGGATTTGATCTTCAATACCAAGAAGGAAAATCTAGGTTGGGTGTAGGACTTGGGCATCGTGGGGATGTGCAAGATAAAGATTATGTCAGGCTTTGGAGTCATTTTGAGATCGATTGGGTTCAATATCTCAAAGGACCTTATTCTTTCCATATTTTAAGTCAAAACCAAATCATTCGTTTGGGGAATGCAGAGAATATGTTTTATAATCTAGAACGATTGCATTTAATCGATACCATTGATCGAAATCTATCAAATCAACTCCTGACCAACATCTCTGATCCCGAAGCTTTTTTTAGGTCTTCTACTGTGATCAGTGTGGATCAAGCTGGGTTGGGTTCCATTGGGATGGAAATCGGTGCAGACACCCAAAACCCTCAAGCCAGAAATTTCTTTTATGCGGGTTTAATCAATTGGGATATCAATCGTTGGCTCAAAATCAGAAGTATTATCGGTTCTCAAAGAGGTGGGATTAAGTGTATTGGTGGTGTATGTAGAGATTTCCCAGCGTTTTCGGGCTTTAGGTTTCAGTTGATTATTAATTATGATGCTTTGTGATTCAATGCGCTGAAAGTGAATTTTCGATCAATCTTGTGTAAATTAAGAAACTTAGGGGATGAAAATCTATCTTTCTTTTGAAAAAAGATGAAAAATCTAAAAAAAATAGCTATAAAATCCCAAACCCTAAAAGATCTAAAAATGGAGGATAGATGGGCAAACAGCTCTCATTCACCCAAACTGCTATTGGTAAAAAAATCTTAATGGCAGTCACTGGTATCATATTATTGGGCTTTGTACTTGTACATATGCTAGGCAATTTACAAATTCACCTTGAACTATTAAATCC
>JACCDO010690572.1_pt1 | contig 12588 bp, 6 predicted proteins | sample 7446101 | NCBI WGS metagenome assembly JACCDO01 (sample SAMN15323440, study PRJNA562643) | freshwater metagenome | isolation source: river surface water | place: USA:Blue River Watershed | collected 2017-08-16
CGATTGAAAAAGAAGGGTCTAGTAGAAATGTTCCATCACTTCAAATTCTTCCCATTTTTAATTGGGCTGCTCGTGGGCATTGGCATATTCTTTTTTGCAAAACCCGAGGCAAATGCTGACCGTGTTGTGAAATGGCCGCACCCTAATAACGCGGGAAAAGTCGTTTATCGGGATAGAAATGGGCTATGTTATACATTTGAGTCACAGATTGCGGATTGCGCTCAAGTGAAAGAAACACTTCAAACCTATGCGTTTGAATAATTACGCTTGACCACTTTTAGCCGCACGACGGCGTGCAATAATAGCGCCTGTGCGAGCAGCCTCTGGGTCTCTTGCGGGACCAACTACTACTGGACCTGGACCTGGAACTTGTGCCTCCGCCACTACCGGTACTGTTCCTGCCCCAGTTGCAGCAGATGCTTTTTTCCAAAATGCGCGCCAAGGAAATATACTATATTCTACAACAGATGTTCGTACAGGAAATTTGCGCGTGTCATAAATATTTAATGTAAGATCACGCTCAATTACTCCAATATATTTTTCAACATGACGAGCACCCTTGGCTTTTGTATTCAATATACTCTCGGCTTCATGTACATTATTATTTGCTTCAACAACATCGTGTACCGTTTGATTACCATTCTTATATGCCTCTATAACTTCACGCAAACGCCGTTTTGCAGACGCATAGACCTCCTCTGGTTCTTTTAATTCGGCTGCCCGAGTCTTAAAATATGTATCTAGTTCATCTACAGTTGTATGTTCTTCAGGAGCCAAATATATAGTTTTTTCAGTATCACCTGCTGCAAATGGGGGTGAATATAAATTACCATCGTCTGTGAATGTAAACAATTGTGGCATTTTTGTCCGAGCAAATGTCCATTCATCAACTGTTGTTGGTTGTTTACCAATTTCAACACGAAGTTTTGCTTCTTGCTTCGCAGCAGCCTTCGCAGCAGCAGTTTGTTGTGTAGCAGTTCGTTTTGGTTGTTCAGCCATTAAACTCTACTAGAAGATAGAAACATGGCATCCTCCCAAATACTCGGGCTTAGTTTCGCAATGGGTATAGGTTTGCTTGCGATTACACTACTTTTGGGATGGGTTTCATTTACATATTCTTGGAGTGAAAATATACTTAAATGGGCTGTACTTCCTGCTCTTGGATATGGAATCGCAGTAGGACTTAATACATTAAACCAATATTTAACATGTAAAACAATACATCCTAGTCAAATCGCAATAACAAGTGTAACGGTTCCTATTGCGATTTTTGGATTTCTTCTTTTAACATTAATTCCATTTATACGAACACCAATTGAAATGGCAGTACCGACTCAATACGTCGCAAGATATGGCGGTGTTGTTGCGGTGGCATTTTACATGTTCTGGGCTGGAATGTTCGGAGAGGGCATTGCAGGTGGATTTTCTCAATCATGCCCATCTTAGGCTTCTTCAGGTAGCCCTTTTCCAATATATACATATTTAGGGACACCACCTGCCGCCTCTGTGGCGGCCGTATTGAGTACATAATATCCTCCAGGGAGTTCCATTGGTTTGCCTCGTGCACGAGCACGTACACGAGACTTGCTAGACACTTCTTTGAGTAAATCCTCGGGCTCTGCCTCAAATACATCATCCACTATATCAAGTTCTGGTTCTTCTACTTGTGAAACTTCTCGCACTGTATTTGTTATATTCTTTTTTCCAGACGACTTTCCATTTCGCAAGGATTGAACCTCTGGAAGATTGGATTCTGAAAGTTCAGATATATCAGACTTGGATCCAAATATGGCATATCCCACTGTCACTAGAATATAACTAATCAAAGCCCAGAGCACTGCAAAAAGCCAAAAAGGCATCCATGTATGTGTGGCGGGATTACGTCCTATACCAAATTCTTTCCATGTTCCATCTTCCATAAACATCCAGCTTGGTTTGATTGTAAGAACTATCGCGACTACAATCAAATACAAAAGTCCTGCCGCAAGCAAGCACTTCATCATCTACTAAATACGGTGGTTGTTATTTCTTTAGAAATAGCGCCTTTAATCATCCTCCGCAAACGCACCAGTAACAGCTATATCATATCCTTCACCGCCACCATCTCTGCGTGTTAAACCAATGCCATCATATTCAGGGCCTGTAGGTTCGGCGGGACCATCACGACCCATGCCCGCCAATGCATCATAATTCTTGCGCAAGTCTTCGCGATTCTTGTCCCACTGGTCTGGATCATATTGCCATACCAACTTTGTACCACCAATTGCCCATCGTCCAATTCCAAGACGTTTCTTCTGTAATTCAATTCTACGTTCTTCTTCAGATAAATTATCAAGGTCTGAGATAAATCTCTGTTTTTCTGCTTCCTTTGAATCTTCAATCATACGGCGTACTTTATCAGGATCATATGATAGCGCCTCATTACGATATTGTTTAATCATTTTTGTTATAAATCCACGCAAAATAGCATGACTTTGACCTTCATTTCCTTCATATTCTATACCTTCAATCATCGCAGGAACATTCGCATTCAACAAATCACTAAGAGGTCCAAATATAAGAGCATGAATAATTTCCTTTAGGAACTTCTGGGCAAGATTTGATGGAAGGCTTGAATCATATTTTATACGACTTACACGAAGTTCATTTGCTTGTTCTAACATTTGTCTGAGCTGTTCAACAAATGTATACAATTTAAGCAACGCTTTGCCATTTAATTTCTTAGTAATATCTTCCTCTTCCTCTTCCTCTTCCTCTTCTTTTTTCCCTTCTTTTTCCTCTTCTTTCTTATCCTTATTACCTGTTTGAATGTCAGCATGAAGTAAGCCCTTATAATCTGCCATATAACTACAATGATTCTCCAACATGGTATTTAATTCCTTCTCATGTTCTACTGAAAGTTTAAAATGGTCTTTGCGTATAGATTGTTGACGCTTTGACTCGTATCTCTGGAGCAAACGTTGTGATGGAATCAAAAAGTAACTGCGCACAATTTCAAAAATAGAATGTGGCTGAGGCAATTTCAAGATACTTACCAGATTATTGTATTCATCTGGTGGTAAACGAGTTTTTATCTCATTGTCGGCTTTATCTATTTCATTTCCAAGAGGTTCAAACGCTTTCGCAATTTCTACGACGCTCGCTGTGGCAGGCAGCCCTTTCAAATTCGCTTGGACATCTTTGATACGCTCAGACCATGATTTGATTGGTGCGGGTTCAATTGTAAACAGGTTTTCTACAATTTCCTCCGATGTAGGAGTGGGCGGTGGTACATAGCTCCTGAATTCAGTGCGGCGGTGTGCTGCGTCCAACAAGGCTTGGAAGGATTGTTCCGTGACTGGTATACCTTGAGCGTCAAACAAGGATCGGATTTCATTTTCACGCTGAGCAAGTCTAGCTTGAAGAGCAGCTTCTTCTTTTTCATTTTTAGGTACATATTCTGCATCAGGATACAAATATTGTGTCGGCAGTTCAATTCCACACCAGTCGCACTTGTGGTCGTATCCAATCTCATGCGCCAATCCTACACGAGGTCCCTGCCAACAAATCTTGAAAAAGACAAGGTAAGCCTTTGACAAGGGCGCCGTCGCCGTAAACGCAAGTGGTCGCGCAGGATGGATTGGAACATAGAAAATACTTTGACGGACAAAGCTTGCTGCGAGACCATACAATCGTGGAATTGGAGGAAGTTCTGCGTTTCTCCAGAATGATCCAGGAGTTGTAATTGGATCAAAACAGCACGCAGTCTCAGCAAACGGCGATCCTTTAACAATCAAGGCATTTCTCTTGGCTAAAGTATTTACAGCGCGAATCCACGCATCTGACTGTAAAATGTCTCCAAGTTCTCCACGCGAGACGCCCTCCGCAACGACTGGAGCATTCGCAGCAACTTCCGCAGATTCAGCAGGTGTCAACATTTGTGGCAAAAATCCAGCTGGAATTACTTCGTCTGGGCGACCTTTTTCAGTACCATCTCCAAGAGTCTCTCTCAAATACACACGCTTTCTGTCCAATTCCTCCTGTATTTCAACATCTGGTGCCATCGCCTTGATAAATTGGAGTACATAGGATGTAATCATTTTTTTGCGAGTCTCAGTCTGTGCATATTTAAGAAATCCAGTGCTCCAAGGTGCTTCATTTCGTATAATTCCAGTCAAAGCACAAATCATATAATGAATACCAACACTTTGGTCTGGATTATCAGGATCTGCCTCGCGATTTAGAGGGAATCCATCAAATCCAGGACGGCATCCTGGAACGCTAAACCGAATAATATAATTTGGCCTATGTGTCTGAACTTCAAGCAAAACAAGGACCGCCGTCATGGCAACTTTCACCATGGATAAATATTTGTCATAGTCTGGTATCTTTGGATTGGCTTTCCTTTGGTCCGAATATGCCCTTTCTTTTGTAAAATATTTGAGTTTCCCAGCAGCAGCACGGTCAACAAGTTTACGATATGCTACACCATCAAACTGAAGCCCCATATAATCAACAATGACACGCGCGATCTTATAAAATTCATTTTTAGTACTGTCCTGGAAATTGATTTCTTCATCCTTTTCAATACGCGCACCAAACAAGAGTTCCATGGCCTCTTTTTCAGCAGCATCTGTATCCACTAAAACAGAACGCCCCATCATTGGACGGCCATCATCATCGTATTCAATATTCTTTTCAAAGTCTAGCTCGGCAACTGCGAGTCCACAATTACGACAAATATGTTTTGCTCCAAATGTACCTCCAGCATAGTTCAAAATAATCTCCTTTTGAATTGTGGCATGCTCCATCGGATGAAGGAATTGTTGGACCTGTAAAACTTCATGGTGACAGATGAGCTCCTTTTTACAAACCGCACACATTTCCCAATTGTCCTTGCGCTCTCCGCGGAATTTGGCAATGAATTTTGTCAAAAGCCCCATACGCTCCGCATCATCTGGAATTTTGCGCACTTGTAAAAGTGCTGCGACGTGTGCACATGGATTACGTTCAGGAGGGCGTCCAGCCTCCTTCTTGAGGCGGTCAAGCGCCAGAGAATCCTGGAGTGCCTTTAACAAACGCCCACGAGAAGCACGAATCCGTTCGCGCTCAATCGCCTTTAGTTGACCACCAAGCACCGCAAGAAAGTAATCTTGCGCATAGAGCATCATTGTAGCAGTAACTGCCACATCAACTTGACGATATCCAGGAGTACGAGACCCCATATCTTTTAGGAGTTGTTCCAACATTTCATGGCGGCCTTGTCCAATAAGTTCCTGAACGCGCTGTATAAAGTCTCCTTCAAATACAGACTGTATGCCTGGTTTAGAGGGCTCTTTTTCAGTTTCTTCACGAATATTATTTATGCGTGCAATAAGTGATTTTATAATTTCTTGAACACGCTCTTTAATAACGTTTTGTTGTTCTAAATTTGGCTCTGAATCACTAATTCCAATATCACGCTTGAGTCCAGCGAGATCACCAGGTCCACGTGGAACAATTGCCGCAAGAACATACTGCAAATATTCGCTAAATGAAATTCCTACGGCATCTGCGTCATATTTTGGTACATACATAATACTATTCGCATCTTTACCTTTTGTAACTCCACCGAGTTCTTCAACAAGCTGTGTCATCCAAGTTTTCACACTTGAACTGCGATACATATCTTGTAAAAGTTGCCCTGTGCGTGTAGCACCTATAGCACCCACTTGTACAGCCTTGTATGGGAAAAGGACGTGCCCATCAAGTGTCGCTTTATCTGCTGGAATACCTATTTCAACACCTCCCTTGTCAAGAGGTCGCATTGTAGGACCGTGGCCACGACGCAAGGATTGTGAACCATTTACAAATAATCCATCATTAATTACTCCAGAGTGCATATCAATAAATTTTCCCTCCTCAGGATCATACTGAAATAATTTTTCAAGAACTTTTGTGGTTTCAGACTCAGGAGGCCCTGTGCGGAAATATTCACCATCCTGTGAAAACTTATAGTCAACACCACTACTATATTTATCACCAATTGGATATTTTTGAAAGTAACTATATATGGCTTGAAACCAGCGAGGAATGCCAACACTGCCTTCGGCAGGTAAAGGTATTTCAGCCAAGTCATTCAAATACTCATTGGATTTTTCTACAAGATCAAAAAAATCACGAATACTAAACTGATCCGTATCTTCTGCCATGTTACCCCCAGGTTTTTCATATACAACTACACGTTGTGTCTTCAATACTGGGCGCGCAATAGGTACACCAGTATTTGATACTACATCTGCCATAGTACTAAGACTAATTTTTTCAACTTCGCCAATCGGTCTTCCATCTTCGGCACGCTTAATAATACTGTTTTTTAAACTACTCGCCATTTCTACGAGGGCGCGAATACGTTTTAACAAGAGAGGATTCTGTTGACTGGGTTCATCTAATATACCTACAAGATCGGCAAGTAAATCACTCTTTTGTGAAAGTTCTGGATAAATTACATCAGCTGCCCCAATTTCTTGAATAAGTATAATATCATCCATTTCAAGTGTACCTATGTCTTCAGTTTCATCAATCTCTTCACCCAAGGCGAGGGCAGATTCAGCGCCTTGAGTGAGGGCGAGCTGACGAGCAGCCTCTTCTGCCGCGACTTGTTCAGGTGTAAGAGGGGTGTCTTCACCCTCTTCAAGGACCTTTTGTATTACAACAAACTCTTCACTCAGAGGAATACCTATACGGCCAAATGTAATATCGCGTTCTGCGCCCGTGGAATCTTCAACCTTAATTGAATCTTGGTCAGAATTAATTGCTTTTACTGTTAATTCAGGTCCTTGTGTACCGTCCTCTTTGAATGTAAGTACCTTTTGTCCAACTTCAAAATTCATCAAGTCTGTAAATCCAAGTGATTCACCAGAATCAAGTCGTTGACCCTTGTTATACCGTTCAGGTGGTTCTGTAATATTCAGTTCGGGATCAAATCCGCCGTCTATAATTTTAAAGTCATATACCTTATTACTTACACCGTCTGGAAGAATGCGTATTAAGTTTTCAGCGTCCAAATAGTACAGAATACCGACAACTGAACCACCGTATTTGGGCGATTTAATTTCCCAGCGATCGCCCAATTCCATAGCAAGGTCATCTTCCTCTTCATCGTCAAATGGATTCTCAGCAATCTGTACTGCGGAGCCTTGTGCTTCCACAGGCGGTGATTTATCCTCTTCTTCATCTTCAGCTGCCTCGGCGGCATTTTCAGGAGTTGTTGCCTCAGTTCCAGATCCAGTATCGGCTCCAGCTTCCGCTTCAGCTCCAGCCTCAGTTCCAGCCGAATTATTTGTTTCCCCGTCTGGTCTATCTATTTCACTTCCCTCGTCACCCCTTTCCTCTTCAGAAGTGTTCATGCGGGAGGATCCTACTTGACCCTATACAAAAACAGGGACTCTGCCGCCGCCGTCAAGAAAAATTGACAGAGTCCAAGACACTTAAATACAGTACAAGTATTATACGGTAAGAAAATGCCTTACTCAATTGACTTCTTTCGCTCTTGGTCAAAGGATTTCACGACTTGGGAGGCGCTCCGTGCCTGGCTCCAGTCTGCCGAGGGTGGCTCGCTCCGTGTTGTAGAGCCCCGTGATACGGCATATGCGCTCGTTCGCTATGTCAAGGGTCAAAGCAACTTTGAGGCGCCGCATGTTCGTTGGTGCCGCAGCGTTGTCGTAAATAAAACGACGCGACTCCCTGTTTGTGTCGCTCCGCCCAAGGCTTCTGCTCTTACGGATGATACGATGGCCTCTGTGACTGCCGCAGAGGAATTTGTTGATGGTACGATGCTCAATATCTTTCATGAACATGGTTCTGATAAGGCGCAGTTTGCCACTCGTAGCCGCATTGGTGGTGATGGCAAATTCTACGATGGCGGACTCACGTTTAAACAGATCTTTGACGCGGCTCTCGCTGAAAATGGTATAAAACATTACTCTTCAGTTCTTCCCGAGGATGATCATACCCGTATCTCTCAGTTTACGAGCACGGTTATCCAACATCCGTCCAATCGTATCGTCCGTCAAATCACGAAGCCGTCCTTTGTGATTGTTCACCAGGGCTGTACGAGAGCGGATGGCACGGTCTTTATGGAGGAAGATCCCGAGTCATTTACCTGCGATGCCGAGGCCGACGCCGACTTCTTTGAAGTCCAGCCCTACACGCTCGCAAGTCTCCGTGGCGCCAAATCGGTTGAGAGCTGGGTTGCTCAACAAGCGCAGGAGCGTGGATTTGGATGGCAGGGCGTTGTTCTCAAGGATGGCAAGGGCACTCGTTGGCGCGTCCGCAGCCAAGTCTATGAAACGGTTCGTCGCATTCGTGGAAATGAATCGTCGGCCGAGGAGCGCTTTGCGCGTCTCCGAAAGACTCGTGCTACGGAACAGTACCTTGCTTTCTATCCCGAAGATCGTGAGGCTTTCTATGAACTTGAGGGTCGTCTCCGCAAGAATACGCGCCAGCTCTCACACTTTTATGGCGATGTCTTCCGCGCGAAAAAGACGGCGTACCATGAGCTCCCCTGGCCCTATAAACATCACGTCAGTGTTCTCCACAACCTTTATAAGGACACCCTTCGGAAGGAGGGTAAAAAGGTGACGCTTGAGGAGGTTATTGCGTATGTGAATGGACTCTCTCTTGATGATATGGTGAATATGACCATTGAACATAAACTTACGCTCCGCAAGAAGGTGGATGTTCCTGAGGTTACGGCTGAGACTAGTGTCACTGCCTAAACCCAATGTAAACCATATCTCTAGAATTCTGATTCAAAGATGGGATCAGAAATAGCACATACGACCATTCCAAATGTTCAGTATGTGACCGCAATCTACAAAGATGCTTCAGCTGCAACATTCAATGAAGTCCTTGAAGTATTTATGCCATTTTTTCATTCTAAAATGAATATATTTGTATTCACAGATTTTGAAAATCTTGATGGGATGATGACTATGCCAAATATAAAAGTAATCAATGTTCCAAAGAATCAGCTGATTGGATACAAGTCCACTATATTTTCTCTTCCAGAGGGACGTAATCCTACAAAGGATACGGCGGATTACATTCAGATTGGACTTTCCAAGGCAGAATTCATTCGCAGTGCTAGTTTATTTATTGAAGCAGACGCATATGTTTGGTTTGACTATGATATCCTGAAACTCGCGACGCATCGCAATCACATGATGCGCCGTATGGAGCGAGCGATTGAATCGCTTGCGGTCGTCAAAGATAAAATACTTGTTCCAGGGTGTATTGCAAAAGATAGAGTGAATTATGATGGTATTATGAAATATCCTATATGGCGTTTCTGTGGAAATTACTGTATTATACCCAATTCACAGGTTGAGACCTTTTTTACACGCGTAGTTGAGTTTTTAGATTCGTGTGAGAAACAAAAGGTACTTACGTGGGAGTTTAATATGTATGCAGTGATTGAAAAGACCTATCCTGATTTTTTCCATTGGTATAACGCCGACCATAATGATTCTATTGTACAAGCACCACTCCCTAAAACACCAAAAAAGATTATCCTTTTAACAATGATTAAAAATGAGAGTCGCATTATTCGTCGTATGATTGAATCAACACTTTCTCATGTAGATGCTATTTGTGTCTGTGATACAGGCTCAACAGATACTACGGTAGAAGTTCTTACCGAGTACTTCTCTACATTCAAAATTCCTAGCAAAATCTACAATGGCCCTGAGCATTTGTGGAAGAATTTTGGCTACAATCGTAGCCAGAGCTTCTTGGCATGCGCTGATTTCTGTAAGACTCTTGGATGGGATGCTGAAAATGTCTATGCACTTGTCCTTGACGCAGATATGGAACTCAAGCCTCAGCCATCCTTTGATAAGAATGATCTTGTGGACATTGGCTATAAGATGATCCAGAAGTCGCATAGCCTTGAATATTATAATACGCGATTCTTAAAGATTGGCCATCCCTGGAAATGTACTGGTGTTACTCATGAGTACTGGGATGGTGGCAATACTGGAACCCTTACGATGGACAGAATTTACATTTCAGATATTGGTGACGGTGGCTGTAAAGATGACAAGTTTGAGCGAGATGTTCGTCTTCTTGAGGAGGGTCTCAAAGAATCACCCAACAATCCGCGATATCTGTTTTACCTTGCCCAAAGTTATAAGGATAATAAGCAAATTGATAAGGCAATTGAATATTACAAGAAGCGTATTGAGGCAGGTGGTTGGTATGAAGAGATTTGGTACAGTATGTATGCGATTATGAAACTCTATGCCGAGAAGAAAATGTATCCTGAAATGGAAATGTGGGGATTAAAGGCATATGAGTACCGCAAAGAGCGCGCTGAAAATATTCTCTTCTTAACGCGTCATTTCCGTGAAAAGGGACAGCATTATAAGGCATGGCATTATTACATGCTTGGTGCCTCAATCCAAAAGCCTGCGGATTTATTATTCATTGAGACAGATGTATATACAAAGGGGTTTGCTGGTGAGAAGGCGATCTTACATGACTATATCTTCCCTCATAATAAAAAGGATAGTTTGACACTATCTCTACAACATTTTAATAAACACAATGAATATTATGCCTATACAAATATCCAGCATTTTGTCCAGCGAGTTCCTGCGACGATTCGCTCATTCAACTTTCCAGATTTTGGCGACTATGTTGCCACGAGCACGAGCTTTTGTCGCCGCGCCGAAGGCGGCTACGATGTCAATGTGCGCTATGTAAATTACAGGATCCAGCCGAATGGCAGCTATTTGATGATGGAAAATGGCGTCTTGAGCGGTGATAATCCTGTTCGCACTGAAAATTACCACTGCGTCATGGATGATGAATTCAAGATGATTGGCTCTCTCACAAAGATGCAAATGTTGGACGCACCTTTGCACAATCCTCGCATCAAAGGATTAGAAGATGTCCGTATTTTCAAGCGCGGTGACGAGATGCGATATTATGCGACGACGCTGGAATATTCTTATAATGGAAAGATTCGCCAGCACACGGGTCGCTACAGCATAGAGACACACACCTACGAGAACAGTATCTCTCTCAAACCGCCGACGGAGACAGACTGTGAAAAGAACTGGATTCCTTACAAGGGTGATCGCATCATCTATGGTTGGTCACCCTTCCGTATTGGTCGTATAGATTCTGAAAATAAACTCGTGATTGAAACCACGCAGGACACGCCGAGATTCCTCAGCAATATGCGCGGCTCCACGACGCTCGTAGAGGATGGTGGGTATTTCTATGGTCTGACGCATTGTGTAATGTACCAGCAGCCTCGCAAGTATTACCATATGGTCGTCAAGATTGATGCAGCCACTGATAAAATCGTGGAATACACGCTCCCGTTTTTCTTTGTCAACAATGCGATTGAATACAGTCTCGGATTCGACAAGCGCGGCGACATATATTACGCAATTGTCTCGCAAAATGACCGCAATCCTGTGCTCGCGACATTCAAGGATGCGGATGTCACGTGGTGTAAGGTTTGATTTTGGCGGCTGTGTGAGTAAATTTATTTTATAGCAATACTTGAAAGTATTTCTATGAAAAAATGTGAAATCTGCCAAAAATATATAAAGGATTTCCGCGTAGAGTAACTAGAAGTACGATGAGCACGAAAGAGAATATTTGTATTGGCATTGACCTTGGCACGACGTTTTCGTGCGTCGCAGTATGGCAAAATGAGCGTGTAGAAATTATTGCGAACGACCAGGGAAATCGTACGACGCCTTCCTATGTTTCCTTCACGGCCGAGGAGCGTCTTGTCGGCGATGCTGCGAAGCAAGTCGCTGCGACGAATCCGAAAAATACTGTGTTTGATGCCAAACGTCTCATTGGGCGCAAGTTTGATGATCCCACGGTCTCTGCGGATCGTAAACTTTGGCCGTTCAATGTCATTGATGAGGCTGGAAAGCCCAAAATTGAGGTTGATTTTAAAGGTGAAACGAAACAATTCCTTCCTGAGGAAATTTCCGCGATGGTTTTAACGAAAATGAAGCAAACTGCGGAGGCGTATCTCGGTCACGAAGTTAAAAAGGCGGTCATCACGGTTCCTGCGTATTTTAATGATGCGCAGCGCCAAGCGACGAAGGATGCGGGTGCGATTGCGGGCCTCCAAGTTCTTCGTATTATTAACGAGCCAACGGCGGCGGCGATTGCCTATGGTCTTGATAAAAAGCAGGATGGAAAAACGCAAAATGTTTTGATTTTTGATTGCGGCGGCGGAACTCACGATCTTTCAATTCTTACGATTGATGATGGTATTTTTGAGGTCCGTGCGACGGCGGGTGATACGCATCTTGGCGGTGAAGATTTTGACAATATGCTCGTTGAGCACTGCGCCGCGGAATTCCAGCGCAAAACGAAAATTGATTTCCGTACGAATGCTCGTGCAATGCGCCGCGTCCGTACGGCATGTGAGCGTGCCAAGCGTACACTTTCTTCTTCCACGCAGACGACGGTAGAGGTTGACAGCCTCCTTGAAGGTGAGGACCTCAATGTCACCATCACGCGTGCCAAGTTTGAGCAAATGTGCGAGGGTCTTTTCCGCCGCACGGTCGCACCGCTTGATCAGCTTCTCAA
>JACCDO011826365.1_pt1 | contig 12588 bp, 16 predicted proteins | sample 7446101 | NCBI WGS metagenome assembly JACCDO01 (sample SAMN15323440, study PRJNA562643) | freshwater metagenome | isolation source: river surface water | place: USA:Blue River Watershed | collected 2017-08-16
AAAATGATTTAACAATAACATTAAATAATTTAATAATATTACAAACTAGTGTAAATAGTATGTTTCCTAGTCAAATAAGAAGAGGTGGTAAAAAAAGATAATAAATGAAACTAAGAAAAATTTTGATAATAAATATAAATTATATTATAAATATTTTAAATAAAAAAATGATAGAAAACAGGTATAAATATCATATAGAATATGGTCCAATAAAAGATTTAATGAATTTAAAATTAAAAACAATAATAATAGATTGCTATATAAAAAATTCGAAAGAGATTAAAAAGTTATTATTTGGTTTATTAAATAAGACAATAGTAAGTAGTAAAATATATTATAAGAAGTATGAAGATATTGAATTATTAGATAATTTTAAAATATTAAATATAGAAGTAAAATCAAGTGATTTAGATACAAATGCAGATGATTTTTTATATAATAAATATGGAGTATATGAATAAGAAAATAAGAAATCATAAAGTAAATTATTTTTATTTTATGATTTTGTTAATGGGTATAATAGCAGCCTTGTGGCATTATTTCGACTGAGTTCCAATTCGATGATTTAAATAACATTAAATCGCCAATATCAAGGATTTAATCAATCTTTATATTTTAAAGGTTACTAACCTGGCTATTAACCTAAGCATTCACCTGTGTTAATTTTTAAGACACTGTTAGCGAACTAAAGTGCAATTAATTTTTAAAGATTAAGATTTATAGACTAAGATTATAAGAGTTATAACTTTAAAATTCATATTTCGACAATTGCTATCGAAAATCATATTATTATCAATTAGGTGATAATTATATAAAGCAGTTTATGATTAACCGTTTTGATGATTTGAACATATTACGTCTGTCCTACGAGAACCCGATGGTATCCGTTCAATAAATTTCGCTATTATACCCAAGTTATATTTTTTTATTAGTAAGTTAAATACTATAACAGAAATAATACTAACTTACTATTTTTAATATATAAAATTGTCTTTAAATAAATATATTATAAATTTTTATATTTATTATTAAACAGTAATTTTAGTAATAGCATTAATATAAGATAATTTATAATCAACTTGATGCTTAAATTCTTCAATTTCTTTTTCTAATTCTTTAATTCTATCATCAATTTTAAGTGGATCTACAAATTCAACAAAATTTTTCTTAACATACATATCGGTAATTGTACTAATATCCTCTGCATTATTTTTTTGAGAACTATCTCTACCAAAACTACTAGTAATTAATGCATCAATTTTACGTTGTCTATCATTATTATATAAATTAATTGCATTAGATGTTGTTGCACGAGAGTTAATCATACGTTCTAATAGATTTTGTTTATCAGCAATATATTCTTTAGTTGAAATAGCCTCTGCAATCGTATAAACTTTACCAGCTATTTCTACGGATGTTACTGCATTAGCTTGCATTATAGCCGCTTTAATTTTAGCTCTTCTAGTTATTAAATCATTAATTGATTGAAAATTAGATACAGTATCTTTACATACATCTTTGTTTTTTAAATCTTCAGAACGTAAAGCACCACAATATTGAGTATCACGTATAGTACTTTGAATTCTTTTAGTAAGTAATTTTAATTCTTGTAAAGCTTCAGTTAATGTATATTCACGAGACATATTTACTTATTTAAGGAATAGTAATTAATCTTTAAATAAATATCTTTATAAATTATTTCTTAATTGGAGAAATACGTTTTTTATTAGGTGTTACTTTTTTTAATTTAAATTTCTTTTTTATAGTTAATAATGCTTCTGCTACACCAATTGAATCATCAACTGGGTTATGTGTATGTTCAGTTACTACATATTTACGCCATTCATTTTGTTTTGTCATATCACCTTTTATACCAGAATAAATATCACCTATACGTCTAGAACTAAAACCAAATGGATTACGACCTAAATACATATGAAAATAATAATTAATCCATTGCCAATCAAAACCATTATTATCTGATACGAAAACAGGTCTATCCCCCTTAGGTGTAACTGACTTAATCCATGCATCAAAACGTTCCATAACTTCTTTTGGATCATCAAAATTAAGACTTTCTTCGTGAGTAATACCAATTGCATTTAATGCACCTGGTACATAATTAATTGATATTGGTTTTAATCTACCAAAAAATGTCTTTTTTTCTTTTTTACGAGATACAACAACCGCTCCAATTTCTAACATTGAATATTTATTAGGTATAGGTCCATTAGATTCAACATCTACTATAATAAAAACCATATATATATATATTATATAATAATATAAAAACTATTTATTCTATAATATTTTTTTAAATGTATAATTAGGTTTAAGCTTATCATATATATCAATCCTTGTATTTGGAAATATTGATTCTACTTTTTTAGAAAAATGTCTAACTTGTGACCAATCATCAATTATATATTTTATATATTTTTCTTTTTTATTTAATATTGAAAATGTACGTGTATTGGTACAATTATCTAATATTATCTGCCAATTTATTAAACTTTTTGGTAAAAAATAATTATTATCATTTGGATAATAAACTATAACAATATATGCAGATGAATGAAATAAAGTACCGTTATAATTAATAGGTGTCATATTCCTATATAATATTCAACTGTTTTTATATTATTTTATTATATTATATACTTTTTGACTCCATTCCTCTATATTTAATTTTTTAGCTAATCTTTTCCAATTTAAAAATCTATCTCTATAATGTTGTAATTTATCTATTTCTTTAATAATTGTTCCATTCCTTATACGTGGATTAATACATAAAATATCGTCAATTATTGCATATCTATTTTCTTTATCTTTACCTAAATACCAAATAAATAACCAATCAATACCCCATCCAACAAGTGAATTATCGTATATTCTCATGCATTCATTTATAGCCCATTTACTAAAACACATCGTATTTACTTCTATGAAATTAGTATATCTTAAAACGCTATTTGATATATTTTGAGTTATTTTATGATTTATTAACGAATTATTCGCAGAACCATCAAATGACGGCTGTGATATCCATAAATCATATTTTTTAGAATATTCAAATAGCTTATTTATATCATCACCTGTTATTGTAATATCATCGTCCACAATAAAGTAATAATCATAATTATGTAATCTTTCATCTGTATCCCAAAAATATTTAAAATTTTGAAATTTACTACCTGTTCTTTCTACATAGAAATCACTATATTTATTATAATCATTACTATTATTTCCATAATAGCATATAAATAAATCGTACTGTTTATTTGGTTTATACCATCTATCATAAAAATTAGTATAATCTCCTACTGATGAAAATACTAAATAATTATATTTCATATTTATACGTCTATTTTATATATAAATTAGCTAAAATAAACGTATTTTTTATATTTAGACCATAAATTGCTGATTCGGATGACTATTATATTGTTTATTAGTTCTATATTTAATCTCTCGTGACTCTTGACATAATGAACATAATGGACACCAAAATGATACACAACAATCATTACAAGTATCTGTTTCTAATTGCCATTTATTTCTTATTAATCTTCTATATGGTGTTCTAATAAATACTGAACATGGTATTATACAACAGCAACATGCATTTATACAGCAACTTTTATTAGTTAAATTCTCAACATTTTTTCCAAATAAGACACATGGACAAAACGTACCTGTTAAACATGTACTTGGTTCAATACAACAGTCACATATACTACTAGACCATTCTAATCGTGAATTTACATCTTTTACAATCTCTATTTTTATATAAGATGGTATATTGTTTTGAGAATTTAGTGCAGATTGTATATTAGGTATATTGTTACTTACTTGTGGATTTTGAATATAAACAGGATTATATACTGGTAATTGTACTTGATTATAAGACATTTTTATAATAAATCAATATAATTATATTTTTATCCATTTATAAAAAAGTCTCAGAAATTAAAATTATAAAATTTGATTAAACGATTATATTTTTAATTTTAATTATTCAACGTTTATAAAATGAAAATTTATAAAACAATTTATGTAAAACCTATTATATCACGTAATAACGTTATATATATGGATAAAAAAAATAATCATTATTCATTAGTTAGTAATACTAAATTAACTCATAAAAAAGGATGGATGTTACTAAGCAAAATAAAAAATAATAATAGATTTATTTATATCGATAATGATTATAATAAATTCAGATTTATTAGGTCAGGTATTTTTGCTAGATAAATAAAATTTGATTTTATAAAATATTTTTTTATTTTTATATTAATAATGAAATTTATACCTGAAAATATAGAATTAATAGATAAAGAAATACCAAAAACCGCGAAAGATTGGTTAAATATATTAATAAATCAAATAAGTAGTTTAAAATTAATTAGTAAATATAGTTCTAGTTTTGTATTTAGTTTTATTTATAATAAAGAAGAATATATATTAAAAATTATAGATGATGATATTGATACAACATTTGAATTAGATGTATGTAAAAGTATTAAAATTAACAAAATGAGTAATTTGTGTATAATTAATGATGTATCTTATATGACTATTATTGATTCTTTAAATAAAAAGTATTTATATAACTATATCATAATGAATAAATATTATACTACATTAGAACTATTACCATTGCAACGAATAAGTTTAAAAAATAAAAAAAGATTTGCTATGGAAATATATAATGGTATTAGACAATTACATAATCTCGGTTATTCGCATGGTGATTTAAAACCATCGAATATTTGTATTGATATAAGTAATTATAAAAATAATATAAAATTAATAGATTTTGGATTATCTGAAAAAATAACTCAAAAACTATATAATAATACATTAGCTACATATGGTTGGTTTAATCCCATTCAAATATTAAATTCCAATTATTTTAAAGAAAGCTTTAAAAATAATGTTCGTAAATTATTAATACGAAAATATAGTCCATCAATTCTATCTATAAATGAAAACGTAATAAAAAATGATAAATTTGCATTTTGTTTAATATTAATATATTTATTTGGTAATGGTTATAATTTCTATTTTAGAAATACTAAAAAAGATGATAATTCATCAAAAGTATTAGAAAATATAAAACATTTTATATCAGCTCCTATTATTTATATATTTGATATTATTAATAAAATAAAGGATATGCCTGTATATTGGAAACAATTTATTATAAAGCATATGATGCAGATATTTATTTAGATATATTTTTTTATAAAAAAAACAAAACAAACTATTAAATTACATATCAATAATAATACCATCATCAAAATAACTAGTTGGATATGGATTATAGAATTCAGATGATTCCGGTGTTACTTCAAAATCTTCTTCTAATAATACATCATCTACTATTTCTTGAAGTGAGTCAATGAAAATATCTATATATTTATCTAATTTAGACATAATTAAGATATTACCTAGATCACCTACACGTGTAGTACTTGCAGTAATTTGATTATTGGTATTCATAGTATATTTTAATCCATTAAATGGATTTGTTTGAGTATGTATTTCAATAGTTTGGTTTGTCCATATAAATTTATTTCCACTATGGAAAAATTTTAAATTAAATTTATAAATTAATTTACGTAATAAATTTATAATTTTAATATGGTCATTTTCATATCTATGATACATAGATACATCTTTAATAAATGCAGTATATATATTGGTACTGTTTTCTTCTAAAAAGAGAATTGTCATTTTATTATTTTTTTGCAGTTATCAATAAGTAAATGCATATGTTAATCAAATTTTTTCTATATTAAATTTTATAAAGGTGTAAAATTATTATATATTATTAACTATATTTTTTAAAAAATTTGATAAGTTATACAACCTATTATAAATAATATAAGTATTAATGCACATTAGAAGGGATGAAGCTGTATTATTAATTTCAAATTTCATTCAGGAACATAAGAATGGCTTATTAAAAGATTATATTCCACGTGGATATGATTTAAATAAGAAATACGTAAGTCATGAATTAACTTATGTAACTGAGTGCTACACAGAGTGTATATTAAAATTAATTTTAAAAACAGAAGAGAAATTTAATAAAAACCAGATAACAAAAGATGAAGTTAAAAAAATATATGATATGCTATTACCATTTAATCAAAAAATGCATAAAATGGTAATATTAAATAAAATAATGGACGTGATATGTGTATTAGGTAGAATATTAAATAGACAAGTTCAATCTAATATTCAAAAGAATAATATAGTTATAGTTCAACCAATACAAAAAGAACTAAGTCCATTAGAAAAAGAACTAATTAAAATTAATTGTAACATATCTGATTATAATACATGGTTAAATAATGCAGTATCAGAACATAATAAACATATAACAGTATCAAAGAATAGTTATTCATGTACTGAATGTATAATATGTATGGAAAATAATACAGCTTTAACCCGTTTATCCTGTGGACATCATTATCATATGAACTGTGTAACTAAATGTACTCGTTTAGAATGTCCATCATGTAGATTAAATATTAAAGTATCAACTGATGATGTTTTAAATAGATTTGAAAAAATAGTTTTAACTATGATAAAAAATGGATGTAATAAACAGGATTTTTCTAGACCGATTAATTTAAATTATCCGGTTGATTAATTACAAATATTTCTCTAATTTTAAAAAAATAGGTAGCTCGAATCAGAATTCTAGGTGTAAAACGTTTGCATATAAATAGGTAAGTTTAATTCGTTTAGTAAGTACGAATTAATACGGTAAGTAAATAACAAATTAAATACATTCTTTATCCCTTCTAATGGTTATTAATACTCATTATATTTTTTTATAAAATTTGATTAAGATTATATTTTAAATTATTTATTATTATTAAATAAAAATGATTTACAATAGTAAATATAATAAAATATTAGTAAATTTAGGTTATCCACTGTGGTTAATCGTATTAGTCGCGTTATTTATTGGTAATTTACCAAAATATATAGTAATTATAAATTCAATTCATATATTTCTAATATTTATAAAAATATTAATAATCTATGTAATAAATACGAAAATAATTAAAACAAAATATAATTTATTAATACCAAATATATTAATATTAGTAATTACATCAATATTAATAGGTATATGTTTTAATGATATAATAAATAGTTTTACAAATAGATTCGAAATAATTTTATATTTGGTTGGATTAACTATTTGGTTATTAAGTCAAGTATGCACATTAATATATGATATTAAATTTATATATAACAATGAATATTCTCTAAGATTGCCATAAAAAAATATAGTTTTTATAAATTAGATAACTATGAATATAATATACTATAATTCCAAGAGATAAGAAAAATAATCCAGAACGAATTGGGTTATACTTATAATATTTTTTTTGTTTAGAATTAATATATAAAACAGCAAATACATTAATAATAATTTGCAATGATAAATAAATAATAGTTGGAAAAAAAGAAGAATATGATGTACCTTCTGTAATTTTATAATAATATAAATTATAAACAAATACAAATATAATAGAAATAACCGCAAAAAAAGTAATAAATGCTCTTATCATAAAAAAACATTTAATAACATTAGACATAATATTATTAAGATTATTATGATGATTATCGTTTATAATTTTAAACTCGTTTAATTCATAATTCATTTATCTATATATTATAATAAAATAAAATTAATAAATGAAAGAAATATATTATACAGTTGATAATGGTGGAAAGCCATTTAAAGTAGAAGTAGATAAAAGTAATAAAACAGTAGAAATTTATAAACAAACTTCAATCGGTTCATATAACACTCGTATTTTAGATGTTATAAAGGATTATGAACATATTTTTATAGGTAAAGATCCAAAATATCCCGAATTTGAAGGTCAGAGCATATTAATAAAGTTAGACCCGCATAATTATATTTATATAGGTTATGTAATATATCAATTACATACAAAAGATGAGATTACTAGTTTTGTATCAAATTTAGGAAATTCAAACGTAGTATATGATTATGGAATTGGTAATGAAAATATATATTTATTTATAGAAAGTGTATTTTATAATCGTCAATATTTTGACCCATATACTTTATACTATAAGCATAATATTGAAGTAAAAAAAATGAAAAAAAAGGTTTTACAAAAAAGAATATTTTAAATTAAAGCTATTTTAATAATAATTAATAAATATGTCTCAATTAACTAAGCAAGAAGTAATCAGTGAAAATTTAGCCAAATTTTTAGATATTAATCCAAGTATTCAAATATCAAGATTAGAAATAACTAAATCAATTGTAATTTATATAAAAAAAATGAAGTTAATGAAAAGTGATAGTAAAATATTATTTAATCCAGATTTTAAGTTATTAAAGATTTTAGAACCATTAACATCTACTGAAAAAAGAGAAGGATGTAATATATTAAATTTACAAAGCTATATAAGCAAACATATTATTAACGAATAATATAATTAAAGAATAAAAATATTTTTTAATTAGATTAGATTAAATTTAATTTAAACCTTTATAATATTTATTAACCTGTAATTTACGATTAATTTCAATAATTTCATCTGAAAAGTATGAATTAGTTCCATCAAATGGGTCAATTAATAAATCATTACATAATTTACAATTACATGAATCATCAACTGGTTCATCTTCATCATCACTATCTTCCTGTAATGATTTACCACCCGTATTTAATATACTTAATTCATTTTGTACAATACTATCAACAATATTATTTATATCATTTTGGTCTAGATTACGCCCAGTTGCATTATATAACATATAATTATTATTTTTAGTAATATTACGTACTTTATTTACATGTGTATTTGTTACGTTATTATTTGAAGATGAATTATTACCGCCTGACATAGATTGTTTAATTGCATTAAAAAAACTACTATTAAAATGTTGATTAGTTGAGTTTGTTGTTGTATTGTTTGTACTATTAGTTGTAGTATTCGAAGTTGTAGATGTATTATTAGGTCTAATATTAGATGATGAAGATGTATTATTATTTCTAATATTATTAGTACTATTTGGAACAGTATTAGGTCTAATATTATTTGGTTTTATAGTTTTTTGTTTAATTTCTAAATTAACATTTTTAGGTTTTGATATTTCTTCATTAAATAATTTTTTAAAACATTCTTCTTTTGTTAAATTTTCAAACTTAGCTTCACATATAGTCTTACGATTTAAATGTGTTCTCATACCATTTTTAGTAGATTTTAATCCACATCTAAGACATCCAAATAAAGTTTTGTTATTATCTTCCATTACGAATATATCTTAGTTAATATTAATATTATATTTTTAAATAAAAAAAAATAAAATACTATTTATGTTATTTAAATTATTAATTTAAGATATAATTTTATTAAGTATTTCTTCAAATGAAATAGTTGGATATAAACGCATTAAAATATCAAATAATTTAATATTTACAGCAGGATAATAATCTTTAATATGATTATAAATTAAACTAGATGAGTCTTCTAATTCTTTTTTTTTAGAAGTCCAATAAATAGCCCATGTTCGTTTATCAATATATAAATCATTACTAATTGGAAATGTATCATTGTACCAATTTAATAATGGTATATTAATACAACTTTCTAAAGTTGGTTTATCACGAAATTTAGATAATCTATTTCTTAGAATAGCATACTCTGTATTTTCAGATATATTCTTTGCAGCTAATTGATTTTTTTTACTATTTGGTTTATGTGCAATATAATAAAATTCATATTTAAGTTTCACAGGATACCATTTATTATTTACATCATCCATAATATGAATAACATAACCTTCTGGTTCAATATCTAAATCACCTTTTAATAGTTTATTATAATTATTTTTTGAAAACTCTAAAATCTCAAACCAATTATTAAATTTATAAACAGGTGTATTAACAGGCAATGCATATTCATCCATATCAGGTAAATAGAATTGTTTATTTAAATCACTAAATATAGTATATCCTAAAAATGGACAAAACGCTCTACCATAATAAACTGTAAGTTCAGAAGTAGGAATTTCATCAATTGCTTCAAAATGTAATGTTATTTGTTCGTCAATTAAACCATGATTTATAAGATATTGAATAATCTTATTTTCAAAATTTTCAATCGATTCATAACTACCTATAATAGAATTAATGATTCTTAAACGTACTGGATTTGAATTTGCAGCACTTAAACGTCCTTTGGAACCAAAGAATAGAATACCATAATCATTTGTAATAATTAAATTATTTTTTAATTTATCTAAAATATTATATTGCATAAGTAAATTATATACTTTAGATGTGTTTGGTATAAATGTTAAATTAAATAAAGAACCATCATGTTTATATGTTAAATAATATTTTGCAGAATTACATGGGGATATATATGGATACCAATTTTTACGATTAGGCATACAAATATCTAAAATTTCATGAATATATGGAAATACACCTGGATCTTTTTCAATAGTAGAATAATCTGGAAAAACAGGTAATGAACCACGTAATAAGTGCCATTTATTATTATTTTTATCTAATATTAATACTTCACCTCTATAATCACGTGATGGACCATTAAATATTTGCATTCCATCTTTATAAGATATTACTTCAATTTGGATATTATTATCATTAAACTCTGTTTTTCTTTCAATTAATCCTTTTGGAAATAAATTAATTACGTTATCTAAACTACCATGTGTATTTATTAATTCAATTATATTATATTGAGTATTTAATTCAGGTAATATAACATTTTTAAGATATCTATCAATTATAGTCGGAATATTATTAATTAAACCAGTACCTATATCAATATTTAAATTGTTATATGCAGCTAATTCAAGATTTACATCTGGGAATCTAATATCGTTATTTGGTAAATACATAAATTCATCAATTTTAGATATTACATTAAAACCTAATTGTTTAACTGGAAATAAATATGCGCCAATTTTTATAGAATTAGAATAATTTAATCTAGCTTCTTCAGTTAATTCAGAGATTGTTGAATTCCATGCTAAAGAATATAATGGTTGTACCGAATCTATAATAATAATTTGTGTATTAGTATCTTCTAATGCATCATTTAATTTACATAACCATAATTTTTGAACTGTTGGTTTTGCTTGATTTACAGTAATAAAATCATATACATCTTTATATTTAATTTCATTTGTAATTCTTAATCCTAAATCAGTAGCAGTTTCATAATAACATGTATCTCTTTCAATATGAGATATGTTATATTTATTAGATAATGATTCATTTATCGTTTTACTGATAGTTGATTTACCAGAACCAGATAATCCAAATGTAATAATAATTATTTTTTCATTAGTTAAATAACGAGAATTACATACTTTAATAGGTAATGTATCAATCGGATTTTTTATAATATATTCATACATAAAGTCTTTAAGTTTTAAAGAATGGTCAAGTGTAGTATCAATATCAATTACTTCATCACATACTCTTGATAAATTATCAGCAGCATATAATAAACAACTCATATTTATACAATCTTTTTCGCAATTTGGCGGAATAGTTGATAATAATAAGTTTTTAAACTGATTAATTACATTATAATCGGCTTGATGGGCGCAACAACACATATGGTTATCAATTGTCCATAAAATACTATTTTTAATATTTGCAGGATAATCTTTTAATAACAATACATCAGTTAAACGCGCACCTAATTGTGCATGACCTGTAAATATATATTTTTGTTTTTTAGAATCAATACATTTTTTAGCAAAAGGTTTGCCAATATCATGTAAAAATCCAATCCAAAAAGCTATTTCAGAATCAATATTAAACATACTTGCATATTTAGAACATAATTTACCACATTCAAATAAATGCTGAAGAATAGGTTCTCTATGGAATTTAGTTGGTTTATGATTATTATTTAGATTAATAATTTCATCATAAATATCTTTTGGTAATTTTAAAAAATCTAATGCTTCAATATAATTATTAAAAGTCATTGTGTTTTATAGTTTATAATTGATAAATAGAATAATTTATCAAAATTTTTTATTATTATTAATTAATAAATGATTCATTATTTTTATTTATATATTGAGTTTATACGTATATATTGGTTATATACCGCATATATCGGTGGTTTTAGTGGGGGTAGTATAGCATTTATATATTGGTTAATTAATATATATAAAAATGGTTATAATTTAAATATAGTATTTAATTTAGGTAATGTTAATATAAATAGTAGTGTATTAATATTTATATTATATTCATCATCGTTTGGAGCAGCATTTTTACCGATAATATTCCCATCATTAATAACATTTATATATAAAAGAATAAAATTTAATCCACAAAGAATAGCGAAACAACTATATGTAAATCGTGTTATACCTATAACAAATTTTATACAGAATAATATAGATGATTGTCCGATTTGTATGAATAAAATTGAATTAGAAGATAAACCATTAAGTTGTGGTCATTTTATACATAGAATATGTTTTATAAATACAAATAAAACAACATGTCCAGTATG